>Ga0210059_1006285_pt1 | contig 19086 bp, 11 predicted proteins | sample Ectturendosymbi2_FD_188042 | JGI IMG/M metagenome (GOLD analysis project Ga0210059, IMG submission 188042) | Ecteinascidia turbinata endosymbiont from Florida, USA - Sample 2 (SPAdes) (version 2) | ecosystem: Host-associated > Tunicates > Ascidians > Unclassified | place: Key West, Florida... | reverse complement strand
AAGTTCCACGTTGCGATGCATGCCGTTATTCATTTCTGACTTCGAACAAAAACCTTTTACGACATTGGGGTCGCTCAAACACGATGCAGAGCTTGTAAAATTCAAAACGAAGACCTGGTTTTCCTGCAAATATGACCAAGACAAAAAGAGGCAATTCGCGTAAAAGTATCCAACAGACTTTTCATATTTCGATACGCTATATGTTTGTGGGGTGCAGTGCCGGGTCCCAATATCTTACGCTACGCTTCATGGCCTGCGAGGTTCGAACTCGGTCCGTGCTGCCCAGAAGGAAGGTGAAGAGCTTGCCATGGCAGGAATGAATTACGAAAATACTCTGATCAACTCTAAAAAACAGTTTTTATAAAATCAAGTTCTGAAACTTTGTAAGTTTAATTCTGATCAACAAGACTAGCCTTTGCCGACAAAGGAATGGAAAAACAGGCGAATGCTATCCATCACTTAAATTTTAAGTTGCTTGCTTTTCGCAAAAACAATTTCTTGCGCAGCAGAAGTCCGTCGCAGTTTCGCGCCTTTCGCTTTACAATGTTTCTACAATTTGATTCGACACCTGGTAGATTCAAGCAACAAATATTTTGCTTTGATATCCCACGCACAAGAAAACCAAAAAATATTTTTTGTAGATTAAACTTGTTTGAAGCCTAGATTTGAGTTCGAGAAACATTGCTCAGTGATGGGTCGAGAAACAATGAACGCTTTATCGACACAGTGGTGTATTGAAGCAAAATATCTTGTTACGCAACAAATATTTTTCAACTCAAAGTAACACGTCGTTGGTCATTTCCGGAAATCAAGGCGTGATCAAGATTCGTGACAATCTCAGATTTTTTTACAAATTTTTGCACCTGATAAAACAAAAGTAGGCAACTGAACAACCGTAAAAAGATATTCTCTGACGAGGCAGGCAAGTAATGCAGAACATGACCACAAGTAAATGCAGTGGGTGTGGTTCAAAGATTGTAGGATTTGAGGTCGAAAGACGTTGCGACAATGTTGATTACATTAACCTGGAAATAAGCAAAGCCTGTCAGTTATTTAGCTTAGAAGGCCTGAAGCACATTTTGCCTAACTTCAAAGACATTTTTCAAAACAATTATGTTAGGTTTTCATTACAGATGTTGCATTACTTGCTAAAGAGCTAGTGTCAGGTGCTGGACAATAAATGAAGTTGAAAATTACTTTTGCAAACTTGAAAAAAACAATTAAATTTAAACTCACATGACAAAAGCGCACCCCAGCAATGTGGAGTCGTAGGAACGATACAATTGCTGTAACTTGAAGCTGGTTACGATTTTTGAAAGTTATTTGATTATGGCTAATAAAAACAAATTATATTCTTTCATGAGTCACGTTGCTTTGCTCGAAATTCTCCAATCCCAGCGCCTACAGTGACGTACAAATGCGGATAGTTGTAAAGGAAATAGATGAGTTGCTGGAGGCAAAAATAGAAAGTCCTACATATCTCTTTCAGACAATACTGTTTCAGAAATAAGTGTGTCAAACCTAGTTAAAAGCAAAAGTGTCGTTAAGGTCGCATTCACCTAGTTTGGTCGATTTTCGTGCAAATGGTAAGTCAAAAAATAGATGATAAAATAAACCGACAATGGTTCACAAAATTAAAAGTTTTTAACAAAACCTACCGATCAAAATTAAGCATTTCTTACTTCTACTTTCTAGAGACTGTGGTAGCAACAAAATGCCTGCTGCAGCTACTGATGAAAACGTTGAAAAGAAGATTTTTGCGTTTCGTTCTATGGCATCTGCGTTTCGTGAAACGCGAAGTCGACTGCTGGGAAATGACGTCATTCAAGAAGTGACGGACAATGGTAAAGTAAATGGCCCTCCCTTGCCACACATCACTTTGCATCAGGTAAAACAATCATTTAAAGACATGCAAGACCGTAACTGCTTTCTTGTTGCAAATTGTCAGAAAGATTCAATTGCTTGATTTTGCGTGTATAGCAATGGTTTCCAATCAGGGCCGTACCGAGGTTAAATGGCGTCCGGGGCGCGAAACAAGTTTGGCGCCCCCATTTTCGAACAACCTAAAGTCTTTTGGGAATAAAGGCCTGCATTGAAGGAAGTACTTGCGACATTGCTCTGAACCCCCCGGCGATTCGATGCCTGAAGCATTGTTCCCCTCTCGCCCCGTCTCTTCACGTCCCTGCTTACAATTACCGTGATTAAAACTATTTGTTTATTCACCGCAGAGGAGAATGATTTAAATATGGCCCAAAAAGTCAGTAAAAAACTTTCAAAAGCAAAGCAGTAAATTTGTGGAGATTTCATTTTATAGAAAAACTTACCGCGAAGCCCAACTGCACTCGATATTCTCACAAAACTACCTGTGGGTTGAGTCAATTTGTAGAAAAAGTGTAAAACGTTCAATCGATTCCACCACAATGACAACATAATATGATTTGTCTGGAACTCTGAAACAGTTTTTGACAAATATGAAGTGCTTGAAGACTAAGATGAAACGTCAGTTTTTTTGTCAAATTTGCCATGCTTTCAATTGTTTTCTTAAGTTTGCTGTTCTAAAAACATGGTATTGCAATCATAACTTCTCGAGATAATTTTCCAGCTTCAAAATAATGTGATTACAGTATGAATTGATTTCCTCTGCTCCAACATGAAATTTGCTTTAGATTTTTAATCTTGCTCACTTGGCTATTTGCGCGGATATAACAGGCAGCGCGAGATGGAGATGTGGAAATGATGGAAAGGTTGCTCGCGCGGGTTCCGCAGCTCCAGTTTCGAAAGAGGAGGCTGAACCAACGCGACGAGAACAAATTTGCACCGATCCACTACGCTGCCCGGTACAACCGAAGGAACATGATGGAGTACCTGATTAAAAATGGAGCAAGTAAGTGGTCCCGTTGTACAAATCAATGGTCGTTCACTCTGTAACAAGTTTGATTAAAAATAATTTCGTTGCAGAAAAGTACTGCATTTATGGCAGGGCATTGAGAATTCCATTGTTATGTGGTTGGTCTGTTATTGTACGCACTGTTTCATTAAATGATTTTCAAGTTGTTTAAAATATTTTTACATCTTGTTATCCCGTTATTCTTTGCACTTAACAGATGTACAGTCCGTGACAGACGATGACAGCACTGCCCTTCATATCATCGCCAAGTACAAGAAAAATTTTTTTTCTATGGAGCACGATGCCAACATAAAAGTACTTATAAGCACTGTGTCTTGTTTTTAAAAGTTTGTAACTATTTAACTATTCTTGTTCAGTGCGTTTGTTGATCCACGTCATTTAAGTTACGACGCTTTTGGTGCTATTGGACGATGTTACACTTTAAATCCATCACTCCACTTTACTCAAATTCAAAGAAAAAGTCTACATAAAGTTAGCTTTATTCAGTACAGTACGTTTTCTGCTTAAAAAATCCGAATAAACTGCTAAGTTCAAGCCCTATCAGATCCCTGCTGAATGATCACAGATGGTGCTTAGCTGCCTTTCAAAAGATTCAATGGTAGTGCTTAAAGATCTGTAGATTGATGCAAAGCGAAGTTGACAAAAATTCTCCACCAATGCAACGTCTTTCACTGCATGTGGACAAGTTGAGCAGGTGTGAAGGTGCGGGAGGCTCTGCAAAATATGCGCAAGTGGCAGAAAGTCAAAATACTATAGAAAATCTTTTTTCTTACATTTTGAAAAATAAAGGAGAACCTTAAAACAGCAAACGGTTATGGGGTAAAACCTTTTCATGCACAGTGGGAACAATCAAAGGATTTTCTAATTTTCATGCAAGTAATTGTTTTCACAGATCTTTAAAAACTGACTAAGATTTTCCACAAAGACATTTGTTTGAGGCGAATTCAACTTGCGATGTGCTTTTCTTGACGTTTCATATGAACTCCTGTATCCTCAAAGATTTTCACAGAATTTTGATACGAGTCTCTTGGAACACCACAGATTGGTCATGTGTGAATTCCTATAACAAGCATATTTCATGAGGTTTCTTTTCTATATGATACACTTAGCACCTTTGCTCAACTTTAATAAAACTCGTCCATGACGTTTTTCGTTGAAAGCCATCAATGATTGGTTAATCTTTGTTCGACACTAATAAGCGGGATATTAAGAAAAATATTAGGAAAACTTACTGTTGAAGTAATGTAACTTCGATCCGTTATTGAGGCAACGTTATGAAAGCGGATGATTCTTAAAGTCTTGCTGAGGACCTTGTCACCCAAAAAAACGTAAGGAAAGGCTCTCCTAAGGTGTGTTCCAAAGTTGAAAGTTTAATTGCTCCGTGTGCAAGTATTGGTTACGAAACGTTTGAGCTGTATACCAGTGTGCCATCACTGCCCAGCTCTGCTGAAAAGAAATCATCTCTAGTAGTGTATTGTTTCTGGTGCAGGTGATGTTACGAAATACAGCGCTGTTAACATTGGTATCAAAGTCGTTTCTATACAACAGAAAGAAAACCATCAGAAAGAAAACCACTCCGAAAAAGAAAATGAAACCGATCAAGAAGACGAAAGTGAACACCTGAGTTGTGTGGAGTTACTGGTGCAAAACGGAGCGCAAGTCAACGCGAAAGACGCATCCGGTCAAACACCTTTGCATCTTTCTTGTGCTCGTGGCAACGTTGCAGCAGTCGAACAACTACTAGCATGCCAGGGAATTGCTATTGAGGTAAGAACGCCAAGATGTCGAAACAATTTGTGCCAAGATCAAGGAATAAACCTTGATACAAATAGAAATACCTGCTGTAAGTAAATAAATAAACGAATGGCGGAATAGTTGAATAAACCTTTAAAAGTAATAAACACAAATGTGAGACGAATGAACCTACATCTTCAATAATAAACGAAAAAAGGTATTAAAGTGAACAACCAGTTGCCGTCAAAACGTCTCTGAAATATAGTGAATGTTTTCTTACTTAATGACCAGTTTAATGAAATAGAATTAAAATCGCCAATTCCACACATTGATTAATTATGCTCCAGATCAGTTGCATCACAAAAACTCGTGCAAATTTTTTTCGATCGTCCTCACCAGTCCCAAGTTTTCCTTTTGTCAGTTCTCTGTGATAGCATTTATCAAGTTATTGAGTTATATTGCCTAGCATCAGACAACAGTTACGGGTGCCTCGGACTATTTAAATAATCTTAAGACAAAATGTTGATATTGGAGGTTTCTGTAATCTACGTGTGCTGTGTCTAAGAAGCAAAATCTTGCTTTTGCTCAACAAAGCAATGGAAAGTTTTTAAATGGACCTTCTTCTACTTACAACCTTCAGTATGGGAGTGCTTTGTTGTTTCAGGCAAGTTTGAAAATTAGCCACATGAAAGCCAAACCTTCATATGAGTATATAGATTGTGTTGAACGCTTTTGAATCGCTTTGTAATAAAGTTAAGAATTTTGACAGTAAGAATTTTCAATTGTTTTACCTTTCCGTTTTCCAAGTCTTTTTGTCAGCATATGAAAATTGAGGTTCTTATCACCAACCAACCAAATCATTGGTTATTAGCGTTTTTAAAGGACACTTTTAGTTTGTTTTCAAGCTAATTGTTGAAAAAATAAAAGTGGAACACATTAAAAATAATTGGAAAAGGAATTACTCAAATTTCTTTCTTTAATACGTTCAGTTGTTGCAAGCCTACGCAGGGTCTTTGCTCTAAATCCTGTTGTGATACCACTCAATATCAACATATGCGAAATTAATATTTCGACAGATGTCCGACAAACAAGGTATGACTGCGCTTCATCTCGCATGTCTTAATGGTCACTCCGATGTCGTTCGTACTTTGATTGAGGCTGGAGCCAACATGAGGAGCAGAGACAAGGAAATGGCAACCCCGATGCATTTCGCTTGCTCGGAAGGTTCCATTGAGGTTTCCTTATTCTTTAGATATTTTTTTGTTTTTTATCAGCAACTTTAGGCATGTTCTAATGAAATCTGTTTTTCAAGAAAAGCGCCAGTACAGATTTTTATGCAAAACCAGATATGTCCAACCCGCGGCCCAGTCGAAAGTTTTGTGCGGCCCAGTTTAGGTTTTGGCTGCAGTAAAGGTATTCTACACACTGGCAACTTGTCCTTATTTTAATAATCTTAAATTTGACATTTTTGTTGCAGGTGGTCCTCAGTGCCATTTTATCACGTCTGCTGCCATTGCAGTTAGGATTCGAGCGCTTGCGGGACATTAGCTTTAACTAAATTCAGTTTGCTAAGATCAAAGTAAGGCATTCAGCGTGCGGCCCTCATTTTTATGTTATTCAATGTGTGACCCTGGCTAAGATAGTGACATAATTTTTGGCTCAGTAAGCCATTTGGGTTGGACATAGCTGTGAAAAACCATCCTACACGCAAGAAAAAAGTAAACAGCCAAGAAAAACGCAAAAATGCCCAATGCGTTAGGTATCCAGTTTTGATAAGCTAAAATGTGTTGGTTTCCCGTTTCAGACTAAGAATGACTTGTTCCATTTTTTACCAAAACTTTTTACATTCCGAACGAAGTAAAAAGAAAACAAGAAGTAAATGAAACATCTGGAGCTATCGATTTTTACGAAAAATATTCAACTGCCCGGATGAACGTTTTTCAATTGGCAATTGGCATGCATGCATTTTTTCAGATTGCCACGATCTTGTACGAAAGTGCAGACCAGCATCAAATCGACAACGACAGCCGAACCAGTTCGCCAACTTCTGTGGTCAGCAAAGGGTTGGTGAAGTCAGCTTCGATGAAGTCAGTGAGCAGCACTGCGTTAAGACACATCATTCAACCAAGTGATTCCTATCAGACAATTCCTTTGGGGACCATCTCTGCACCCGTAATAAAACATGGTTTGTAAATCAACTAGATTTTTTAGGCAAACGTACTTTTAGCAAGCAAGCTTCTTTGGTCAAGCATCTTGCCATCAGCCGTTGAAATAAGGTTTGTCAAAGCGTTACCATGGAACCCGTAGTACTGTTATTTTTAACAGAACAACTACTAATGATAGGAAGTATGTAAAAGGGAACAATGCATCGACGGATAAAACTACGTAGTAGAAAATTGGAAAATTGTTAGTATAAGAATCCACATTTCTTTAAAAATAAATACAGTAAGTACATATAAGATCCCAAATGTTAATGTCAAATTCGTTCAAAAAAAGCAAAAACAAATCACCAAAGTATCTGATCACCGGTTATTATGAAGAATATAAACTGGCATTCCATTGAATGCTGATGCTGATGTAAGTAAATGTTAAAAAAACATAATATCGGTTCTTCGTTTTGATAATATTAAGCACGTTTTCATCATGCTTTCAGGAAACATTGCAACATTTTTGTAATTGTTTTAGATTTTTCGGTAGATTTTGTATATCTGACTTCCGTTGTCGTGCTTCTTATGACTTTTTTAAGCTGCTGGTAACACGAGTTCGTCTGGGCTAGCCAAGCCCACGGACTGGGGAGCGAAACCCACGGACTGGGGGAGCGAAGTCCACGGACCGGGGGAGCGAAATATAACTTGTTCCTTTGAAATCTTTGATTGATTGCAGAAAATGTAATGAACGCTGCAAATAAGATTGACTCTTTCACTAGAATTCGATACGAGGTTGTTCAAAACTTGCCCTGACGTGTTGTGAAATAGTTTGAATGTCGTGTGGAAAAATTCCATCACATGAAGAAACAATTAGTCCAGTTTTTTTAAGGCATTTTAGGGACCCGATTCGGGTCACTAGAATTGAAAATCGGGTCTCTAGAATCAGAGAAAATTATCATCGGGTCCCTAGAATCAGAGAAATCGGGCCCCTGCAGGTCCATACCGGGTACCTAATATTTTCCTTAAAAAAAACCTGAATTAGTCTAAAACTATTTTTATCTCATGCATTGGTACATGGCAACACCCCTGGCAAAGGTTTCTATCCTACAACAACAGAGCATATGCAAAAGGTTTTTAAATTTTTCATATGATTTAGGATTTAATAATGCTTGAAGCGATGTTGCACGTTATCACTATATATACCAACCACCTCTTCCCGTATGAGTGTTAAAATTCATTTACGTGCTGCTACGGTGAAACTAAGACTTTCAGCAAAAAATCAACATTTTACGATAATTGAATCAGCTGAAGAAGTAAGATTGAAACCAGGAAACATTTTTGATGTCAGAACGTTTTTCATCTATTTTACAAAATCTTTTGCATTGCTTAAACATTTCATTTAGCAGATGTTTAGCTACTTAGCAACACCCTTTGCAGTATAACAAACAGAAAGTGCTGATGATTGCAAAATGTACGAGAGTTTTTATTTTCTTCAATCAGTGGCATTCACTTTTATTATTTTTTCCGGGCTACATTTCTCTAATGCAAGTGTGATATTTTTGTTGCGACAATCAAATAAAGAATAAGAAATTTTGGGTCATTTGTTGAACCTTTGCCGCCAAACTACGTGCTCGCTTAGATTATTTGCAAGTGTGTTAACGAACAAGCAAAGAAACCAGCCAAACAACGATGATTGTAACTAAGCATTGATTTTAAAGACATCACGCACCAAAAAGGTTCAGAATATAATTTAAAGGATTAATTTTTTCTGTTGCTGAGGCCCATTTTTACAACAGCCTGAAGTAAGTTTGTGAATGTTTTGCCAAATATTTTCTAAAATCCGAACTTCATGCAACCGCAAGAAATTTGTAAACTGCAACAGCACCATCGGTTTTCACACATCTGAAACAAAGAGCCCTAGCAATATCGTCTGACAACTCTTGCAAATTTTCAGTTGACATCACTGTGACTGGGTAAAAAACGCGTGTTTTGCTGCATGCTTCACGATACGGACATCAGAGTCCTTTCACGAATTCGGCCTTTTGAACCACAAATGTGCATACATATGTAATGTCAAATGTCTTACCAGCAACCGAAGCCTTGTGCCACATGCAAACTGTCTGCTTTTTACTAGACGTTTTCTGCGTACATCCCTTTCTCTCAAGTTTTTTTTTCTTATTGCTATCGGCTGGAAGGAGAAACCAAGCAAGTTAATGGAAACGCGTCAAAAACACATGACTGACTCAAATTAGTGTCGAACACATTGCATTGAGAATATGCAAAAGTCTTTCTAGCTGCAAATTTGACTGCGATTTTTGCTTTGAAAGCTTGCTCGCGTTTGGGAGATTCGTAGTTTGATATAATTCGCTTACACTTTTCTATTCTTGATTTTTGCGATGTAAAACGAAAAACTCAGTTATGTCCTTTTTCGTTGAAAAAAAGTGAGATGCTTTGCGTATTTAATGGCATGCATTGTATTTTGTGCAACGCTTCAAACTCATGTCGACTCATGATTTCATTGTTTTAGGCAGTTAGGACAAGATGCTTCAACAGGTTGATTCCTCCAGGTCCATATCCATACTCGCGACTTTACTGCATGGACAATGGATAAAATCAAAAACCTTTGATGAGCTCAGATCTAACTTGTTTGCAAACAAATCTCATCTCACGCCAACCACTTGATTTAGACAAAGGCTCCTTCATCAAATATTTGCTATATTTGTACCACTATTTCATAATTATACACCACACAAGTATTTAAAAATCGCTTTTTGTGTTCCTTGGTGTAAGAAACGTATTGTCAAAAATCCATCACAAACGCAGATACTAAATTATGCGAAACTCTGCCTGAAAGTTTAACCCCCATCATCTTCATTTGTACAGAAAGTGGATGAAGCTTTATGTTCTCTCAAAGTAAAGGTTAAATATCGTTAAATCTTTACAAACCCTTTAACAAAATGAAAAAGTTTCCAAATGCTTCGCATATTTTCTTCAATTCTATATTTATCAGGTCAAGGATTCAGTTTACCTAAATATTTGCTGTAATTTTTTCCTGCTGCACTTTTTCGACTGCTGTGATAGCTTGAGCTGTGTTATTCATATCTTATCTTTTCCTTTTGCCCTGCACATTTCGGGTTTTTATAGTAGTGTATAGTAGGTGGTATTCTGTATGAGAATACTTAAACCGCCTGCATGATGAAGCATTCTTTGAACATTTGCGTTCGTATTACGCCTCACCATGATGAATATTTTACCAATGCCATAATATTTGGTCACATGTACTGCTAGAATTTGTGTTTCTTAGTGTTGTTCTGCATTTGTTTTACGTGTTACATTTTCGAAAATATCGACTCAGCCTCTCATACTGCGACAACGTATCCCGCGAGGGCTGATTTGTATGGTAGAAGGAAGGTATGGATTATTCTTAACATATCTGCATACAGCGGTGTTTCCCCCGTTGGAGGAGCAGGTGGTAGTTTTGGAAGACGTTGGTGGTCCCTGAATACAAATGTGACTGCTTTTTGATCAAAAAAGTGGTTGTCCCTTTTCTTATTTGCGGACAAATAGTCTTGTGAATAAGGCGTTTTTAGATTAAAACAGCCTTCAGATAGTTGAAACGTCGAACTCAGCCGTATTTCCGGCGATGCTAATATGATTACCGTATGGTGTTGAGTTTCCAGTTACTTTGCCTGTTAGTGATGATGCATACCAGTTTTGAAATTTTTATTTTCAAACTGCTCTAAAACTTCTTTTCAGTTGGTGGAGTGGTCCTTCTGCTCGACATTGACGGTGAAAGAAATCTGCCATTGCATCTTGCTGTTGAAAACGGGCATGCAAACTTGATTACGTTTTGTATTGAGAAGAGCAAAGCCGCTGGTGAGTTCGATTGTTGTCATAACTCTAAAACAGTTTAGACGCTTTTGTTTACTTCAGGCATTCTCTACCTCTTCGATAATAATTTATTTAAACGTGACTTTCACGTCCAACTGAAACCAAAATCAAACATGTACATGCGTTATTTCTGTCGATCTGGCAATTTCTGGCAATGAATGTTGAACATAATACATTTAATGAACTTTTGGAAGAGTTGGAGAGGTTTATTTATGACTACTTTGCAGGTTGTTCTGCATAAGTGTAGAAGCAGGCAAATTTTTGGAGTTGCGAAGGATTTTTGCACGAATTTACTCAAATTTGCCAAAAAAAAATTTTGTGCGGCAAACTTTCCCCCATTTTCTCTCACGAACTCAACTGTCACGTAAAAAATGCCTTTTTTGGAGGTCACATAAAAAATTTTTTTGGGGAAAAAAGTTAAATTCAGACTTTTTTAATCAGTCAGTCTCGTTGATTACACTAACAGAACAAAAGTGTCGTTGTGCCCGAATTGTCAGGGATTTTGCCCGGATTTTCAACAAATCAAAACATTTGGGGGTGCACTTTCACCCCCAAATCCTACACCACTGGGTTGTTACATCCTATTTTATGAATTGCTACTGTAGTTGAATAGAGAAGGTAACCCAGAGGGGCTCGTATAGGTAGACAATATGTTACCAGAAAACATTACTGTGCGCATTTTGTATGTTTTGCTTGAAAATGTTATCATCCAAACTGTGTTTGCGAAGTGAAAAGATACGAGTTTTAGGAAACAAAGACTCTTTGCAAGGACATTTGCTGACAGGATGCGTATTTAGTAGAACTGTTTTCTGTCGATATCATGCTACACCTTTTAGAATTTGTTGTTTGAGAGGTAAACAGGGAGAAAACAATTTAGAATCATTCAACTTAACGGCAAAACGCAAAGTTACCAAACTTGAACTTAGGTCAATAAATCTCATAAAAATTTGAGTTTGAAAGTTACTTTTCTAGTTTATTTGCAAAACATTTGCAAAAAACTCCCCAAATAATACGCGTTCCACTCTATGGAGCAGATAACTAAAAAGCAAAACATGCTATTGTGCTATGACCTTTGACCTATTGTGCTATAACCTTTGGCGAAAGCTGACAGCAAGACCTTCTAAAATGCGCATATAATTTATGAAACAATGGCAAAACGTATGCTTGGAAGCGAGATTCTTACACAAATAAGATTTAAAAAGTTTTTTTTCTGGCCTGTGAAATTGACACTTTCTCATATGTATAATCTCAAAGCACACATGAATTTCGGTTCAAAATGAAAAGTATGCAGTCGCCTTTTGGAAGCTACCCACCTCATGACACATGTGTCACTGTTTCCTTAAGGTGCGAACTACTCAGTTGAGAGGGGGATTTATTGTTTCATATGACTCAACTAATAAGCAGAAACAATGTAAAAGCTATCATGCTGAAGAGCAACCAATGGTTAATGGCAAAAGAACTGATCAATGTAAACACAAGTTGTCACTTTGTCACATAGGATTGGTTAAAGACATTCGAGGTCGCCTAGTCAACGAACCCGTTTGAAAGCGATTGACAAGTGGTAGAAAACAACAGATGAAGATAAAATAAGCACAGTTGGAAAACAAAGAAAGAACATAAATTTGCCGTTTATGTTAAAAGAGCTGGAAATTGGCCATTTGCGTTGAACGAATTGAAATTCGCCAGTATCTTTATTTTTAGCTGGTAAAGCGTTAGCAGGTGGTGGGTGCTTGTGAAGTGTCTATCGAGTGCAACCAATCTACTACGCATATTTCAGTGTTCATCCGGGGTGCATGTACTTAAAAGTTGTGAGGAACTCGTTGTAGCTTCCGATTCCACGGAGATTTCCACTAGTTAATTGGTTATCCTAGTTGTTGCAAAAGCCCGGGTTAATCTCACAACTAAGTGCCCTGACGTCTTCTGTTTGTCAAGCCAAAGCAATGCGAAATAAAGGCTCTCACCACTTTGCCGTTAGTAACTCTCCAGTATCAATTTAAGTTTGATTGGTTCCTTCGGTTGTATTCAGATATACAACAAACTCTTAAATACACTTGAATGTGAAGTTACAACTAAGAAACGTAGCAAAATTTTGTAGAATAACGACGAATAAAAGCGTAAAGCGTTTAGCCAAGCAACAATAAACCGCGACCAATTGCAGTGATAGAATGTTAGCAGGCTATCGTGTCACCTGTTAGATCAGGGGTCACCAACATGGTGCACGGGGCACCAGGTCACGCGCAAGGAGCTCGTGGGCGGTCCGGGAGCGGTTGAAATATACGGCCTTGATAAATTGTGAAGTTCCATCTGATGCCTAAAGCAGTGGTAGACCCACTACTGTAATTTTTGTTTTAAAGCTTTGATGCATTGCCGCGTCAGACGGCAAATAGCGAAACAACAGCAATGTTTTTATATGGAAGTTGTATTAAGGATAGATTGAAAGCAAATTGTTGTATTTCACAGACCTGGGAAGCATGGTTACCAATGTACGATCAAGCAACTATTCCTGCCTTCATCTCGCTGTGCAAGCAAACAGCATGACCGCTGTAGAATTACTGCTGAACGAAGGTGCGGATATCAACGCGACCACTGCCTCCTTGATGACTCCACTCTATCTTGCTTGCCAGCAAAATTCACACATGATTGTGGAGTACCTGTTGGAAAGGTATACTCATATATGAAAATCGTACTAATTTCAATCAAAACATAAAGAAACATACGATTGGTATTTGCCAAAAATATTCTGATTCATCAAATTTACATTTTTTTGTTGTTCTTGCTCACAAGTTTCAAACAGAAATCAATTTAAAAGCATAATTGTAAAAATTACAGTATCACAAAAATGCAAAATCGTATTCTAAATCTTTGCATGCTGATAGTGGATAGAAAAAGAACTACAAAAATGGAAAAATTGGCAACGCAAAATCGACATTTTACAACAGAAGTCCACAGCGTTGTACATAAACGTTATCGCTGAGTGTACCCAAGTTTAAAGCAATAACCAGGTTGACTTCCGTAGAGGCTGCGACGTGGAAATTAGAGATGCTGATTACATGACACCATTTCTGGTGGCTTCGCGTTACGGACATTTGGAAACACTCAGCTGGCTGCTGGAATACAAAGTAAATGTCAGCGCTACAGACAAGGATGACAAAACGTGCCTCATGTGGGCGGCTGAAGAAAACAGGCCCGAAGCTATCCGGGTGAGACTTGACAAGCAAACTCATAACTTCACAGAAATGTTTGCACATACTTTGATAAGACTTTTGTAGAACTCACGCAAATTTGACAGTAGCGCTGTTCTTTAAACAAGCACTTTTCCGTTTTCGTTTTTGAGCTACCACATAATGCAGTAGCTTGCAAATTCTCTCCGTGGTTGTCCAAAATAGAGGTGGAAAAACTTGTAAAGAGCCTGGGCTGCATTCACAAGTTCGCAGCTTTGGCGGCATGTAATGTTAAGGTAAATGATTGATGTTTGAAAACCAACTTGCCTATGTCCAAAACAAGAGCTTGACATTGTCGCGTTTCATCGTAAAAACAAAGTTTTGTAAAACGCGGCTTTCTGTTGCTTCAAACTTTTGCTAGATGAGTTCAGTTTTTTTTCAGTTCTTGCTTTGATTAATATTAGAGGCTTGGTATAAATGCTTAGAGTTCTTGGTTTAAAACCCAACAACAGGGTTAGTGTCACTTGAGGTTATTCCATTCCAATATCCGATCAGATTATCAACACAATGTTTCTGTCTTAAACTTTCCTGATTAAAGATAAATACCTACAGAGGGTCACGAAACTTTAAGCGAAGATAAAAAGAACTAAAGACAAACTAGTTTGTTGAAAATAGTTGGAAATCATTCCTCGTGTTTCTATCAGCTTTTAATGGAAAACAAAGAAATCCTGTCTTCAATTGACGAAAGAGAAAAAAGCAACAACACAGCTCTGCATCTCGCCGCGATGAAAGGTCACTCTGAAGTGGTCAAGGTCTGTTTCCTTATGCATATGTTTTAGTGGCAGGATTTGCCAGGAAAGGCATCCGTTTTGCTCCCAAGGCGTTTATCTGTGTCGCCCACACATACACACGCGCAAACACAACCATACATGCACAACAATAACACATGCATGCAAACGTACACACATGCACAGAAACACACACACACGCACATGAAGTAGCTTGTACTGCGATCGGAAATTCCGAGCGGCATGTGCGCAAAGCTTCGCACCGTGGCAGCAAGCAACAATAGAGATCATGCTCGCAATCTCTCTTATTATTGCTTGCTCGCGCTTCATATAAAATGGTGTTATGCTTTACGTACATCCCGTTCGTGGTGAATCACACAATCAACGCAACGCCACCGGAGAGGTTGCAACACTTGCTTCCTTCCTGTTTTGCAGCCCGTATACAAACCAATGAAAATTTTTCTAGTTGCATATCAGTTGCAGTTTAGTAGAATAATCATTAGTTCTGAAATAGTTTACGAACTTCCGAAACAAATTTGACATGGTGCAATTTAGATGTTTTTATGCTGAAAATGATTAAAGCAGTGTTCACTGAACACAGCTCAGCAATCCAAATCTGGATAGATGATAGTCATGGCCTGCTTGATATCAGAACACTCGAAACACATTTGATGAAAATATAAACTGATGTACTTTTATTCTTGTCAACTCACAAAAATGTTGAACAGTTTTAGGGTGCTATTGGTTTCATCAAGATCTCTCGCCCCTGTAGAAAAGAACTTCATGTTGACTTATGCCTGTATCTCAGCTTCTTCTCGAGTACGAGGCATCAGCTCAAACCAAGAACGACTCCGACAAGAACGCTCTCCACATGGCGGCGCTGCACGGGCACCACATTATCGTGGAAGATTTAGTTGAGCGGGAAAAATCAATCCTAAGTGGAACAGACGAGGAAGCGAACACAGCACTGCACCTTGCAGCTGTTGGTGGACATACAAAATGCGTAACAAGGTGAGACAAAAACAAAAAACAACAGGGAATGTGGACAAAGACAGTTGCAGCGAGCAAATACTGACACAGCTAAATGAGGAGCGAGGCGTAAAGCAATCTTATTCAATGTTGTGATGCATTTTAACCTTTTCTGCTCTAGTTAAATTACAAGTAACGCATGTTCTTGAACGTAAATACGCGCGAAACCCAGGTCGTGCCATTGAATGAATGCTCAAGTTGTAATAAATATGTGTAATCTACCTGTACAATTTGTAAATTGTGAAACGCCAAGTCGCAATGTTACATGACGACAATTTCGTTACAGAATGGTGGTCGCTGCAGTACTGCCATTTGTGTGGAATGAAAACATACAGTGACTCCGGTTAATAAAATTTGCAGAAAAGTTACTATTTATTGAGAAGGGTAGAATGGGTCATAAAAATACACTTTACGGCGGCGATTAACTCAATAGTGTTGTGTCCGGCTTCCAACTGGAGGGTTGAGTGCTCGATCCACGGCCACGTTACTCGCCGTATAGCGCTCCTTAGGCAAGAGCGCCCCGACAGAAAGCAATGTTCAGGCTTCGGCCTGCCGCCAAGTGTCGTTAAATAAATCCGTCTCATTGCATGCGGTCAATAAAAAAATTGCATTAATACTGTAACAAACGACAAACTGAAACTTGTGTTAAAATTCTGACAACGCAAAGCAAGAAAAAGTGACAACCGACCAACTGAGTTCGCAAACATTTTTAACAATGTTGCATCTCTTTGCATTCTCATATTAAGCAAAATCTATGGTACTGCAGCTTAATTGAACTTGGTGCAAACATTGAGTTGCGCAACACAAAGCAGTGGACACCGCTCGACTGCGCATGCGCGTTCGGATTCGTGAAACCAGCCAAAGCACTGCTGGAAGCTGGAGCGACGATCGAGCCCTCGGGAAAGATAAAGGTTAGTTGATGTTGCAGTTGCATTCTTATTTGTATCTCGCCGCACTTTTTTCTTCTTCAACTGTTTTTCCTCGGAGTGAATTGCTAATACTAGCGTGCTTATGCATTTGTGGTGACGAGCGCAGCGAAACACATTTAAACGTTGCAAGTATACCTAGGGCGTACGTTCCCGCTAACTTCTGGGTAGGCAGCCAATCAGGAATATGACTTAAAGTAAGCAGCCAAGCGCATGCTATATATTTTTGTGATGCACTCTATGGGTATTTTGACATTTTTTGCTCATTTGAAGGAGTATCGAAGTTGTTTAGAACGATATACTTCTTTCTATCGAAGAGGAAAACGCTTTGCACGAAAAGAAGACTTCATTGTTATCAGTTTTCTTAGATTGTTACCCCAATAATGCGAAAAGTCCCTAGATACAATGAGGTTTCTGACGCAATATGGACCGATACCACACACTTTTAGAGTTTCGTAAAATGATATGAAAGATGAGGAAAGACGTCACACCCGACGTAACCAACCATAACAACAGCTTTCAGCGGAATTTGAAAGCTTGAAAATTTTCTAAATAGTAACACCTGCAAATGAGGCACTCCTGATGAATAAGCTAGAAAATTATGTTTGAAAGGTTATGAATATATGTGATACTTTACATGTTAGCACTTGATTTCAATTCATACAAGTAAAACGCTAACTATTCATTATTTCGCGGTTTATCCAAACGCGTGGTTTGCGTAAGTCTTTGTGTCCAAGCTAAAGATTGACATCTTTCCTTAAACTGATTGGCCACCAGTGTAGATATCACCGCAAAGGTACTCCCAAGGTTGTGGTGCTACAAAAAGTTGTGGGAACGCACTCAAAAATCTAGCCATTTTAAAACACTTCAAACTCATTTTGAAACACTTCAAACACGAACTGATAAGACGAATTTAATGAAGTCATGCAAAAGGTGTTGGAACGCCGTTCCCACGCGTTCCCGCCCCACTACACCCCTGCTTGTGACTCTCCAAAAGGTGTTCGAAGTGAGTGGTATGGTACTGAATCTGAAAAACTCTTTTCAACAGATCAGCCCTCTGCATCTGGCGTGCCAGCGGGGTCACGTAGAGGTCGTCAACCTCTTGCTGGAATGGAAAGCTGACGTCTCGTTCCGGTCTATTGACGATCGCAATGCCCTGGATTACGCAATCGATTTTAGTCAACGTAGCTGCGTTTTAACCCTGATCAAACACAAAACTTGGAAGGAATCGCTGAAAAACGCTTATGTAGACTCTGCATCAGGTTGATAATGCATAGCTAGTGGTGTTTTCCAACGGAATTTTAGCGTTTCCTTAATATTGCAATGCTGATAACAAAATGTGTTAGTTAATAACCCACATATCTGTATTTAACCCGCTCCTGCTACAGGTCAGGAACAAATGTTTCCTTTCACACAGGGGCGTGCAGAGGTCTGGTGATAAACTGTTTTATATATGCCTCCCTACGAATTTCTAGTCTTGTACTGAGGAATGTGAGAAATACAGGCATTTGAAATACGTAAAAACTAGTTGTGAAAAAAAAAAGTTTCGAAAACTTAAATTAAAAATATATCAAAGAGCACTTTTTGTTTACATTGTGTCAGTCTTTAACAATTTGTTTTATTCTGTGGGCCTGAGGCAGAGCCGCAATCTGCTGAAATTTTCGCGGAGGTCAAAGTGGTTGTAACTTTTTGGTGTGCCTAACAACTAAACATTATTGGTATTATTGGTGCTTTCACTATGCTTTCGCAAGCTTCGGCAGGGGGCGATTGCCCGGTTAACCCCTGGTTGGCCTGAGGCATATGTTTATAAGCAAAATTCATATGGTAACGGATACGCATTGAGGAAATTGATATTGCATTTATGCATGTAAATAAGTATCAGATAGGCTCACCACTTGTGATGCATGATAAGAGATATAGTTGTCTTTTTATCTATTATAAGCAGTATCTGAAATTGTACAACGATGCAGCTTGTTGCATTCCAAACCGTCGTGTGTTTCTGAACTGTAGAAAAATTGTTCAGGATAGTGTTTGGTTAAAACAGATGAAGAAGTAACCCTTTCTCTTTAACTAAAACATATGAACAATTCTAAAACATATGAAAACTAAAACGTATGAAAAATGAAACCAAGAAGACAAGATACACCATCTTAACATGAAGCGTCCTTTACTCCTAAATCCAACTTTAAACAAGTAAAAAGTCTCGGTGTTTGTTCACTATACTATCAGATTTGTTTGATTATAGCGTTTATAGTGAAATGATGATACATTCAGGAATGCTAAAAAAATGCATTTAAAACATTTCAACAGTATTTCGCTATCATGCTCCCGATTCCATTGCGAACATTTCACGCCCCTAAGTTTAACAACCCAGGCTCTAGAGAGAATCGCGGGATAATTTCAAGACTACAAGTCGCATATAAACAAAAAGTTAGAAGGATTTCGCCAACCTATTAAGGGGAAGAGGGATATGGTGTCTGACGGTGTCAGTGCCAAATCTTT
>Ga0210059_1006284_pt1 | contig 19087 bp, 17 predicted proteins | sample Ectturendosymbi2_FD_188042 | JGI IMG/M metagenome (GOLD analysis project Ga0210059, IMG submission 188042) | Ecteinascidia turbinata endosymbiont from Florida, USA - Sample 2 (SPAdes) (version 2) | ecosystem: Host-associated > Tunicates > Ascidians > Unclassified | place: Key West, Florida... | reverse complement strand
CAGAACTTCCTGAGATTGCTGTTGACCGCAAAGGTATTTAGAGACCTCCTGGGGCTGCTCCGTCTGCAACCCACCTCAGTGGAACAGCGGGTGTGAAAACGAATGATAGTTTTTGCGACTGAACCTTGAAAACATGTCTGGACTCCGGCCGCTCAAAATTCGTGTCGCAGAGGTCTGGAATGACCTAAACTTAACAAATGTCATTTTCTTTGCAGACGTGGTGTTGATTAATCTTCACTCGTCAAGGCCTGCTTCGAGGCTGTCTAGATGTACTTTAATTCAATGTGAGCGCTGTCACAAAAACATACAAATAGATTTATGCGCAGAATGGATTTATCACATAGAGCTCTAAACTTTGGCAGTGTGGTGTGAATCCACCGTCAGGAGTTGGTTGACCGGTGCTGACGTTACTTGAACTGAGAAAAACGTGATTGTGTTCTTGTGGAAAAACTGCTGAAGTGCTGGTTTATTTAACATAACGATTCTAGTTTAAGCTGATGAACGCTGAATACCGAACATAATGACAAATTGTTGTTACAAATGATTTTGCCTGCATGACCCGAATTTCTAAAATCGTTGTAATTGAACGTTTGCATTGTACATTACGCTATCTTCACTGCCAGGACAGACTGAGTGTTATTTCAACAGTTTCCAAGATTCAGTCGATAGCTTCGAGTTGTTCACACATGATTCGGACCCCAATAAGCATACTTGCTTCTGCCATTAATCCGTAATCGAATAAACAAGATTTCTGGCGGATCTTAGGCCAAAAATATACGTTTACGATTTATCAAAGGCGCAAAAACAGCCTTAATGTTGAGCAAACAAACAACGGAACATTTCCATTGATGTTCTTAACGAGCTGGGGACGCAACCCCTTGAAACAAGTCAATTTTTCTGCTGGACATCGTACTTCACGAGGTAAGGGTGAAACAACATTGTTAGGGCGAAAGTGAAAGATAGAGCAATAGATATATATGTTGACAAAAAAGGTAACAACGTGTTTGAAACTACCGCGTATATGCTCAACGTTCGTTCTACGACATCAGAAGAATCCCGTCTGTTGTTTGATGCAGTTCTTCTCGGAAGTTTCATAACAAAGTTGCTCGGACCACGGCTCACGACAATGGCCGGAGGCCTCGTTTCCTGCCTGGGACTGATCATCATGTCACAGTGCGCCCTCCTGCGGCTGGTCTACTTCGGATGTAGCGTAACAGGTCGGATGTGACGCAACAATGTTCAGTTGTAATTTAACATTTATCTTGAATTGGACTCTTGCAAGCGAATGGTTTTACTGCATTAAATGTCTTTTTGTTGACGTGCGGTCTCATGCAGTAATCTTATCAAATCATTTCAATCCAAAACCAGTGTTTGACTCATTTCATCCTTTTGAAGGTTTGGGCTTCGGATTCGCGTACGGCAATGCAACGTCACAACTCAGCTTTTACTTCAAGAAAAAGCGCGCTCTGGCGTTTGGCATAGCGTCGACAGGATCACCGTTAGGCGGCATGTTGCTCCCACCTCTGCTTGCAATGACTTCTGCAGCTTACGGCCTGGAAGGGTCGATGTTGATATTGGCTGGAATCTCATTAAACCTGTGTCTGTGTGGTGCAGTGTTCCGACCTGACCTCGTGCAGGGTACATCTGAGAAGCTACTGCCGGGAGAGTCGAACAGACCTATTTTCAAATCCAAATCTACGTCGGATTTCAAATCCAACGACTCCGTGAGTCTTTGCTCTCTGAGTGACGTCATCAGTCAATCACTGACGGATTTGCCGCCACCAAAGGCGCTGTGGAGGTCAAGTTGCGTCAAACGGATGAGGAGGGGAGGACTGGACATGGCGAGCGCAAATGCTTTAAACAACAATCCCACGGATATGATCGCAGACTGCGAATGCGATGGATGGAGGCTCGATGGTGGGGAGTGTCCACGTCACTGTGACGGAGCAGCGCAGAAAGAACTCGCAGCGAGAACGCTACGTCACAATGCTGCTGCAACAACACTGCGAGAACGGGCTGTGGCCACAATGGGAGTGTACAGATCCATCTGCACAGACTGGCGGATGATGGTGTACACGCTGGTGGGGCTGCTGGATTTCCTTGCAAGGTTCATCCCCCCCTGGTTCATCGTCGCCCATGTCCAGTCACTGGGTATGAGCAAAGAGCAAGGAGCGACTTTGATCCTCATCTTTTCTTTAACAGATGGGGCGACCAAACTGATTGCAGGTACAACGTCCATATAAGGACTACGCATATACCCCATACATAGGGTAGCAGGGTGTAACCGCATCTGTAACGGGGGCCGCCGGGGGGTGGATGCTCACTGTAGTTGCATTCATGGTCAATTGCATTTCCTTGTTTGCGGTTTATATTAACTGTTATACATGCCTCTGACCCTTGCAACACCATTTCCATTGTTTCTCAAACTGCTTCATGTTTTCAGATACCAACGTCCAACATATTCTATTTCATGACACTGTTGGCAGAAAAGCAGTAATTTTGGTGACGTATGAAGCCGTAACATTGACATAAAGCAGCTTGAATTTGAACAGTGACGTAGTAGTGACGTGAAACCCGGACCCGGCCTGAGAGTCATTGTGAAAAACGTGGCTTTCAATGCTGTTGCGATGACAACCAAGGTGTTGCGATGAGCTAATTCATATGAATGCAAAATTCTTGAAATCCTGAGGCGGCTCTTTAGCGCTACCTTGTAGTTGTAATGTTTCAATTCAATTCCCTGTGCGCGCCATATCGATCGGTGAATGCAACAGTGAATGTTCAGTGAATGCAACAGTGGCCCTCAACAAAAGACCAGGCGTAGCTTGTCATGGGGGTTGAAGCTTTGTCTCACAGAACTGGAAACACCGATTATATTATTTGCCAACATACTTCACTTTTTCCTGTCAAACGCCACGTTGCAGTTGGTATAGCTCACCGTCGCTTTATCTACTTAACCACCAGTAGCGCTTTCCAACATCCTATAGGATTGAAAGGCATGGCGTAAAGAAACATATAAATGCAACTTGAAATAAAATTCATGACTTGGCAAATTTCGACAAAGGCCCCTCCATTGGGCCCGAGGATGTCACTGATGACAGTGGACAAAAAGGTTAAAAAACCTGGATCATTTCTTCGCGATAGTCAACATTTTTAAAATTGTACCTTTAAACTGTTAACCGCTTGAAGCACCCAACCCATGCATGTTGTTACAGCATGTTGTGCGCAATTTTGAGCTAAAGAAATTAATGTTTTTGGTTTTTCTCGCCGCATGACGCGCTGAAACTTCATTGAAGTCTGCATTAAACGAAATTCTTATTTAAAAAATAGCGCTTCATCCTCAACTATCCTCTCCGTGAGAAGGCAGGGGATAGTGTACTTGTGTTGAGGCGCCCGTGCGCGACTTCCATCTCTGTCAAAGTCACTTTCACCGAATCTACGCCTTCGAAACAACAAACTGAGGAAACGCAATGATGGCCACAAATGTCGGGGTGGGAGATAAAAGACCGAAAAAGACGAATAACAATTTTTCAAAACTCTGAAAATTCAAACTGAAATGTTGGTCAAAGTTGTAGATTTTTCAAAATTTTTACAGTAGCTCTGAACTGAGGAGCTTTCCGTTGGAAAAGCAAAAGTAAAACTTGAAAGCGGTAGATCGACTGGCCAACGTTTATTCCAGGAAACCTTGGCGAAAGTTTACTCCCCCACGTTCCTTCACTGGAGCATTGATCTCCGCAGTTTGTTCCATGGAAACTGTCACGACATCGAAGTGTTGCGACCATTCGCAACCAGTGTCACATAACAACGTAATACCTGAGTATTTCGGACGCAAGGGCGTAACCGCGTCTGTGGTTGTCCTAATAAATTCCTTGATATATTCGGTACCGTTTCAAAATCAAGTCAAACAAAGAGCTGTGTTGTTTTCAAAAATATTTTTACAAGCGAATAACGTGTACATTGGGCAAGTTTAAAACTTCAAAAATTACATTTCAAAAAAAATAAAAAGCAGATTGCAAGCTTCCATGTGTTTTGCTTCTTTGTTGTCATTCGTTTAAGTTACGGATATATTGTAACGGGATGGACTTCAGAGGAGTTTTTCCGTCGTCCCTGTAAATACGTCACACCCCAAGAAACGGCACAGACCCTGTATCTACGGCTGGCCATCTGGTTATCCGAAGCCGGAGCTGAACATTCCATTTTCGCGTCTTTTCACAGGTTATTTCTTATCCAAAGTACCTTCGAAGCTCATTGACAGAGGATACGAAATACTCGGCCTAGGATTCGCCCAACTCGCAATGGCCCTGTCCAATCTACTCGCTCCACTCGCCGGTCAGTTCTACTCACTGGCGCTCTACATGGTCGGGTTTGGCATCGGAAACGCGGCCAACACTATCTGGGTCGTCCCGATCATAACGAGACTGGTGCCAGTGGAGAACATCGTGCAAGCTATTGGGGTTTTCCACTTTGTCGCAGGGGTTGGGATACTGGGCGGACCCCCAATCGCAGGTAAGGAGGAAAGTTAATGAGAAAGTGCGAAGTTGTTCACAACCTTCAGTGAACTTATCAAGAAATGAAAGGACGTTTGAAAAGTGGAAAATTAATGATTTCCTTCGTTCATTTTAAATTATTAATAAAATACTCATGGGAAGGAAACCTATCTACCAGTTTTATGAAGATATACGACATAAAGCTTCTATGTTGCAACTGTGTCTGTTTCTTAAGCGTATCTCACAGCTTCCTAATCTGAAAAACCTGCATCGGTTGTTGCGCAGCATAAACATTGACCTTCCCTTTTGTTGCTGCATGCTTGCTAGCAGCACACAGAGGTAATCAACCCCCTCGTTTGACAGGTTACCTCGCTGACGAAAGTACGAACTACACAGTTGTCTTTATCTTCGCCGGAGGAACGTTCATCGTTTCCGCTCTGGTTTGCTGGACTTTATTCGCTCTTGTTCTGAAATTCGGAATGTTTCGGAAATCCGAAGAAACCACGTGATTAGAGATCTGGTGACTGTTTCGAAGCCGGTTCTGACAAATCACGATTGGATACGACAAAGCATGGAGCCACAGTGAGAACGTTGAGCCGCTCACGAAGTGACCCAGCAATCGTCTTATCATCTTAACCTGAATTACTCCCAAAACTGCGAAGTGGATTTTTGTTGTTCAGCTGTAGTTTTCAAGATGATTGCAACAGCATTGCAGTAGCAAGACCTACGTATGCCTCAAAAACTGTCACGTGCTGTGCAAAGATTTGATAACTCAGTGGGAGAGTGTCCGCCTCCCACCTGGAAGGTTGGGTGTTCGATCCACAGAGTGACTCGCCGTAACGTTCCTTGGGCAAAGAGCGTTCACCCCAACCTCCCCGGCAAAACCACAATTCAGGCTTCGGCCTGCCGCCAATTGCCGTCACCAACTAAGAAAAGGAAGGTTTCCAGCCAAACTTGACACCTCAATGCGCTGCCTGACCCGCTTCACTGTAACGATCAAACCCCAGTCTGCTTAATCAAGGATCTTTTTGCTACTCAGGGTCGAAATCGCAACCTTCTTATTGCATTTCGATCACTACGATTACAATTTCTGGAATGGTGTTTGGGGAGGAGTCGACGTAGATGAGGTTAAAATAATTTGGAACAAGCCACATACGTCAACCCTGCATCAAAGAATGTACAAAAACCTTACGACTGTGATTGCCGGTCATATGAGAGGTATTTAGCATCACAACCATTGTTTCATTTCTTATCTATACAAAACTAATGGTGCTTGTGCCAAATATTCCTCGCGTGACCGACATACAGTGATGCAGTTAAAAGAGCTGCCCAACTCAACCGTCATCTCTACCATCAACTGCTTTTGATTTGTACTTTCGTTGGACATTCGCATGTGAGGTGCTGTGTTGCAATATCTCCATCATAAGTCGCGCACATACTGACGCAGATCGTTGATCTCTGGTCTTTATTCATCTTCTGGGATCTTATAACATTTTATCCATCATTGATGGCGAATGATGAAAATCATGAACATTTTTATATAAATGTGATGGAGCAACATTCTATTTGAATAAGATGTAAGGACTGAAGATGTGTAGTTTTACGTGAAATCGATTTCCCATAAAACATTTTGCAGATAGATTCAACATGGTCGTGTTTGTGGAGACTATAGTTATTTGAATATAGATGTGTGCAAGTCGTGCAATCGATTTTTACGCTTTTTTGGCCACGTTTGCGAATAAAAGTTTCCTTTTCACGTGACTGGATATCTACGTGATCAGCTGAAGGGGAGGATCATCGTCCACTTATACCGGGCGTTTGAATTACCTCGTTTTGATATGAAAAGTTTTCGCTGTTTCAATAAAGAAGTTAAAAACCCCATCGTGGAGTGATGCGCAGAACGTAACAATATGTTGTCGAAAATTGAAGGCCGTATTGTTACGTGAACAAAGTTTCTTTCAACCATTTTACTCCCTCGCCGACAATAAAATATGAATGCATGGTTCGTTGCAAACGCTTGTGGAAGTGTTGGTGACGTCAGCATACAACATTGTTATGCAACTTCCGTTGGAGCGGGACCTCCAGCAAATGTTTGCAATGCTCAAGGAACGTTGTGTGATGATCCAAGTGTATGACATATTTATTTACAAACCAGATGAGCAAAATGCTGCATTTATGTTTTGGTCATGAAACTAACAAAATTTTATTTCGTTTAGGAATCAGTGACAACGATGAAACATCAAGCAAAATTTACAAGAATATAAAATCTATGCTAAATCAGCAATAAGAACCACAGGTCAAGTTGATAAGATTTGTTAGTATTTTACGAAAATGAATGGAAACAATGAACTGAACCGAGATTCAAACTCGTTATAATATCGGATTAACGCTAGCAACAATTGGCGCCACAAAAGAATGACTAATGACCTCATAGAAATGGTTTCATAGCGGACAGTTCACTAAAAAGCAAACAGTTTACTAAATTGAAGGCCGTAAGTTGTAAAGTCCGAATCAAGCCTGAAGCTTTCAAGAGTTTCATGAGCTGGTTTTCCAAAAACAGCAAAAAAGCAGTGACCAAAAATAATTTTGCCTACGGCGAAAAGTTGGTCTGGGTTGTTTTAACGACGCCTTCCTAGTTGCTGTGACAACAATACCCTGACAGGTCACGTGACGTCGCCATAGCAACGAAAGAGGTGACGTTGCCTCGAATGGCAGGAAAATGACAAAAATTCCAACATCCTCTACTTACTAATCTGTCTTGTGATCCCGAAGCGATGAACTTGTTGCGGCAAATCATGGTCCAGACCGGCCCCAGGTGGCCATACAACGTCCGCAAGCACCCTTTGCTTGACCCGAGGCCCCAAACTTTGATTGTCCGATCGTAGGAACCGCTGGCGACGAGATGTTCCGTTACTATGGCAACTGCCCAAACTCCTTTCTGCAAAAAACAATTTGCACCAAGAGAAAGAACGGTTGATGGAAAAATTGCAAAACTTGAATAGAGCAACTGTAAAATGATACTTTTACGCGCGTGTCCTCAGCAGGGTTTTGTAGGTTTAAGGCGTAAACAAAGAAATCAGAAAACTTTGACCATTGTCAACTGCACAACGTAACTCTCTGGCAACTCCTTATTTAGAGTTCGCCGACAGAAAAAACAAAACAATTTCAGATATGAGCGCCACAAGTTTTGACGTCGTGACAATTTCCGAGATAAGGACTTTAAAGTAAAAGCTGCCATTTACTTTTGTCAACATCTTTTCGAAGCTACCCTTGGGGCACAGACAGTACAGTCAAATACAAACCAAAAACAAAATGTTCCAGGAGCACGAAGAGGACGAGCTGGGATGTTCGCGATTCTGGACAAGTCAGACGGCAACTGACACGATCAACACAGCATGGAACACACTTGCACAACATGTGACACACTTGCGACAACAACCAACCTGGTGCCCGGTGAATGTCTGTACCAATCGCCCGTCGACCACGTCCCAAACTTTCACAGTGCAATCTTTGCTTCCACTGACAAGGGTGTCATCCTTAAGTGCCACAGCCAGGACGCTGCAAGTAGAGTTCGGTCAAACACTTTGTTGATTGGCACACAAACAATAAGCTTGGATAAGTAGCAAGGCAATGCAAACCGCAACAGATTGTTGCATAGTGTCGTGGTTTTCAAGTGTTGCATCAAATTCGCATTGCATCTACAATAGACACAACGAGACTAGTGACAACGAAAGGATTTACAGCATATTTAAAGGTGATTTGGAAAACTTTGCAGTGGTCCAATTGCCTGATATGATCATAAACCAGAGCTGCACACAACATCATAATCGTTCATCATAATTCGTAGTATACCACAGTTTCAGCGAAATTCATAACAAACTTTTCACCTCCGCCGTAGAAATGTTTGATGTTCTGCAGGCACTGATTTTTACGAATGCACAGCTCAGCGTGAACGCCAGAAATTTTTTGTTGGCCCTGACAGAGCCTTATTTATTGACAAAAGTTATGAACTTAAGCTTCAGCAGTTTTCTCCTTGTCTAAAGTAAAACCATCATTTACGGACAGCCCGGAGTGAGTTTTTTTACTTGAAACAAATCGACAACTTTCACTCAGTTTATAGAAAATCACAGCAACTGACGCACGACTGGACATCGTCACCACAAACACCTCCCACTTCAAAATACTTGTTCTGGAAAGAAGCGTGGTCGGGAAAGCCCCGACATCGTGAGTACCATCGGGGTTTGCGAAAACATCAATGTATTTCGCTTCTTGGAGAAGTTTCCAACATGTGGCAAACACCGTATATTCGCATTAAAAAATTCGTTGAAAAGGAAAAAATGAAACAGAATAAACTGGTTCGTGAGGAAAATCACAGTTGCCTGCAAAGCGACATACGTCACAATACCTGGCGGTGTGACCCAGCAATGACGTCTCTGAACAAACTCCCTCCCTCCAGTTCTTCTTCAACACTCGGTCTTCTTTATAAGCCAACCTCCATCCGCCGATCTTGGGGGTGGCCACCGGTCGCACGCCCATGCGAGTTTCAATGCATTTGCGTTTCCAGATCATATTATGATGACACAATCGCTTCCACGAAGGCGAAACCTTTGTAGCACAAAAGATTTTCCGCCAATCAGAACCCAACACAGATCGGTGAGTTGTACAAACCGCACAGCAACCAACCTCCGAGCATTGCACGAGGTCCTCCGGCCCCAGGTAGGACAAGATGATGAGGGCGACGTTCGCGGGGAGGAGGGAGAGAATGTCGCGGTGACGTCGCACGGCGAGGTAGTTTGCTACGTAATAAAGCTGTCGCGCGTCGAGCTTCATCAAAGCGAGTTGGAGGAAGGTCGCTCGCTGCGGTCCTGAGCAAGACAATGGGGGGGGGTGTTCACAACATTGCTTCTGCAGAAGACCGCGCGCGCCAGACCCATCTCTCCATGAAACTTGTTATGAACACAACCCAGGTTTGACGAAAACTTCACACCCGGAAAGGTTGAAGCACCCGATCCATCGCAGTTGACATTATGTCATTTATAACCTGCAGGAAGCCTCGTGTCCTGCCTCCTACGATAGAAGTTTTCTTCCGGACGATAAGACGACAAAATTTGAACAAAGCAATCAGATTTTCAGTGTCGAATAAACGAAAATTTGTTTTTAAAAAGCAGAGTTGCAAATCGAGGGAAAAAATTTACACCAATTTCAAATGGTCTATACTTTGCATCACGGCTCTTATTCAAATAACCATCAGAGTTTATTCTTGCTTGTTTGTAAGTGTTTCCTGTTACGACAACGTTAATGTTCAAAACACAGGTCTGTTTGAAAGCAGGCAATCCCAGTACTTGGTCATATTCATCACTTGGCCTTTTGTAAAAAGTATTAAAATTTTATTTGAAACAGTAAAATAAGCGACAGACCAATGACAAATTTTAAAAAATATTAGTGTTAAACTTCAAAACGTGCGGTCGGCACCTCTGAGCGAATGCATTTTTTCCAACTGTCATCAACATTTTGGTAGTGAAGCCCTAGCAACCGTTGTCAAGCAGTCTTGAAAGATTTAACACCGACTTTCAAGTCCAACGAAGGTGTCAGATTTCTTCATGACTAAAAGCCTTATTATTCACTACAAAGTCTTGCAAGTATTCAATTTGAATATAACATACTGAGCATCGAAACTTAATACGAGTTGTAAGGTACTTGTCGTTGTAGAATTGGATAATGTTAAGTGATGAGCGATATACAAACCCTGATCTTGCACTTTCTCCCGGTCTTTGTACTTTTATTGTTTTGTAAATGCTATTTTTGTTACAAATGCCCGAGAATATGTTCCCAAAAAGATAACAAAGAGATTTCAAAAGTTTTGGGAAGTAAGACTTCTGTTTATCTGGTCCTAGGTTTCATAAAACCTGTGTTGGTTTTTAGGGCAAATGAAGAAATGGTAGTTTCACGGCATTGCTCTGTAGAAATCAGGTTGAGAGCGGTTTGCTATAAACTCATAAAATCAATGGCAGTTACAAGCTGCGAGCAAACATGACAAGTTTGTAGCAAAAAGGTCGATTAATTTCGAAACAGAAGTTCGCTCTAGCGAAGAATTCCCCAAAAAAGTGAAGCATCTTCTCTTTTCTCAGAAAAACGAGTTTACTGCAAAACTTCTTGACGGAAAACACATTTATTTGTGTTTTTCACCAAAAAACATCCATTGCTTTTTCCCACGTATATCTTTTTTAGCGACTTTCATCAGCATGACAGAAACCACATGAAGAGGAACTGAATTTTCGTCGGAAGTCTACTGGCAAGAATTAACCAAAGAACATTTCCAACATGGTTTCCAGTCGTTACGAAAAACATGGCAGCTGCATGTAAACCAGTACCGGACCTCGCGACAGGGGCCTGAGATGAACAGCGTTGGATTATATCAAAACAAACCTGTGTGGGTGGAGTCACGACAGTTTTTTCTCGAATCAAGGACATTGGCCGCAAAATCTGAGCGTCCAGGTGTTCCGAGAACAGTTAACTACGAGCTTTACAAACCTTTCCATTGTTTGTACCATCGGTAGAGGACCTCAGTGTTGTCGGGCGGGGAATCCCCTGTATCGGTGTGCTCCTCTTCCTGGATATGACGTCGGATCTGCATGTTCGTCATCCTGCATTACGTAACCAGGTCATTGTTACATCATTCATCATCACTTGGCTGGTTTTACATTTTTTAAAGACTAGTGCTAAATAATCTCAACTTAGACCAACATCAGAAACCTACAACGTATGTGATGGACATGGAAGACAGGACAATGATGGTTTTGTCGAAACGATTCGGAAGCAAAGCATTTGTGAGAAACTTCACTGAACTATTTCATATACACAAGAAATTATGAGAAGAAATCATGCAAGGAATTCCTTTCGTTCTTCATTAAGTAAGTAATTTGTACCTTTTTAAATCGGAATTAAGAAACCTGGACTAATGCAACAATATTCAAAAAGATGAAGTGAAAGTTAGCGTTTATCAAACGGCTGAGTGGAACATTAGGTTGTGCACGCACCACCAAAGCTGGTGGACTGGGTTCGATTCCCGGTCAGGTCATACACGACACGCGAGACCCTGATTTTTGTTTTCGCAACTTGGTACATTTTCATCTTCGAAATAGAAAGTGGCCGCGACCTCATCGGCTACGCTTCAATGGCTGCACAGCGAGAAGTTCGCAGAGTTATGATCATTGCTATTGAAGACGTGCATCTGGCCATGAAAATCATGCCGTGGCCATGACGAAATATTGCTTGGGAACTGTAAAGTTGTGTTTTCTACCCATGGTCGGCAATTGCAATACCTGCCCGAGCCATTTCTCCTTACCAGTTCGCCTTCGGGTCTTCCACGATCTCTTCCGATTGCTCAACAGTGAACGACCTATGCTGGTTGATAACAGGCAAGCGAAGATCTTGAGGGGGTTTGGACTGGGGGTGCTCATGAGGGGGTTTGGGCTGGGGGTGCTCATGGGTGATTGTGTCGGGGCTTGGTTCAATCTGAAAGCAAAACGATGGATTGCATTATGACATCACTTCCACAATGAACCAGTTTCATCGCAATGCAATTAAAACTTCCGTAAAAACAAACGTCAGTTTCCACTGTTCGTGAAAGGTCATTAAATCTTTATTAGTTGTTGTTCGCGGATGAGAGTGAAACCAAAGTAAAGCGAGCAGCAAGTTTTGCGGGAACGTCAAAAAAATCGAACATCAGTTTTATTCCCGACTGACCGTATTTTTGTTCCGCCCACGCGTTTCATTGAAACGCTCATTGAGTAGTTTTGAGACGAAATTACAAAGGGCCTCAATTTCACCGCCTTCAAAATTGTTTGGAGTCGTGAGTTAAGCGATGAAGCTTGAAGTGTTGCTTGTTTCTTTATGAACACACCCTGGCGTTGATAACACCGGAGGCAGCAGCCACAATTATGGCTGAGAGGTTTGAGAGGGAAAATATTTTACTGGTAACCACGACGTCACATGTGGGTCATGACGAAACAAAGGTATCAAGCTGCGGCTGCAACCATAGCGACACCAAATCCTATGTGACGTCATACTACTGCATTGTTGCTCTATGAAACAAGTAACATATTCGAAACAGGGGGAGTAAGAAATATGTAGCTTGACTTTATGACGTACTGTGCTGAAACCTGAGTAAATTTAGTAAATTTTCACACACTTGGCGGAAACCGAATAAATCTAGGAAAAATGTCCTCTCAAGAAAGTTTATCTCGCAGTTATTTTCAACAAAGTTTCGTGGACGTTTGGTAAGAAATGCGCTAAACTTCCAAACTGCTCGTCTTGTATCGACGCAGGGCCTGATTTTCTTCCGTTACTTTGTAGCAAAAAATTAGAATTCGAAAATTTGGGGGAAGATACCACCTTTCCGGTTTTCTTTGAATGCAGTTTCATCAACTACGAAAAACAATAATAATCCGATTTCCTCGCTATTTTCAAATGCCAGAAGCGTCAGAGTTAATGTGGCCTGTTCCGGAACGAAACATAACAGAACTGTTTTTATGATTAAGTTTTAGGAGTCCGAATGGGAAGATATATCCTGGTTTAAACCTCCGCTGAGCGCGAAGGATGATCCAAACAGTGCGAAGATACATTATTTTTTCACGTAGACTTGATTCTTTTCTTTTATCTTCTTGGATCAATGGATCAAGCTTAATATTAAATATCAGATGATCCCTCGCAGGAGCGGCGCGAATGCAACTGACCACCGGCGGGGTCAGTGCTCGATCAGCTGTTTCGAGGTTAACGCATCCATAGCAGGTTGGCTGCAGCACTGTCATGGCGTCTGCACGCTGAATTGGCCGGTGTCGGACAAATAAATACAAACAAGCTTCGAAAATTCATTCTTCCAACGACGTCCTCTCTGCCACGGCAGCTCTTTGAGTTACTTTTCATGTTAAACAAAGAATCGGGTCATTCTTGAAGACCGTGGCACGAACTGTCGAGTGTTAATAACACAATGATGTAGTTTCTCCTCAGGACAATACCTTGTTTCGGATAGAGAGGCAGACGACACTGTTGTGCGTATATTGGGTAAGCAAGGGAGGTAAGTGGCTTGAATACATGGCATTGTCAAAGGACACCAATCTCATCCGGCACCTACCTCAGGAAGCAATCCAAACTGTAGCTTGACGTCACGCTCATTGCGAAGATAGACGCTCCTGGTTCTGTGGAAACGTTGGATGGTTCGGTTGCGTGCGAGGCGCTGGCGAGTTGTGCGCGACGCTTCTGTGCTGAGGGGCAAGAACAATGCGCCGGGGAAGCGTTCCTGCGCTGAATACGAAAGCATTCAAGCGTGTTTTAAAGTTTGAATACCGATGTTTTTGAAGTTACACATCGTGGTCAACATGACATACACGGCTCTTTAATCCAGTCTATATAAAAAAAACAATAAATATTATAATTTTTTGCAATTTCCGCGTTTCACACAAACAATTCATCCCATCTGCTCCTGATCCAGCCACCAAGCAAAGATATTTCCCTTCCTGGATACTCTTTTCTTATTTTTTAGAAAAGTTTTTCAGCGGTAAGTGATATTTTGGTTCAACAATGAATTTTCAATGAAAAGCACTGTGCAAATCAGCAACACGTCACCAACAGACTAATACTGCAGACGACAAAATCGTATTAAGCTACGAAGAAGTCGGGTTTGATTTTTCCAGCAGTGACAAAGCGGGATTTGAAACATTTTTGCGTTTATTTTCCCGTTGCACAAAATAGTTTGCTACAAAACCACTGCTATTCGTTGAAATTCTTAACTTGCAGAACCACATGATGCAGTCCTTCAGTTTTTTTGCAATCCTCTTCACCCATGACGTATGAGAAAGGCTGAACTGCGTTTGTTTGCCGTTTCAGATTTCTGCATCAACCTGAAGATGTCGACATGCACCGCCAGGGCAAATCTTATCTTTCACGCGGAACTTGGAAAATTTCACGCGGATTGTTGATTTTTTTGCTGTCACGCGCCAAGCTTTTGCATATCACGCGCGAGAACTTGTGAAAAAAAAACTTGAATTCCGTTGAAATAGAAATCTATTGGAATAAGGTTTCAGGACTGAGGATGCATAACCTTACGTGAAATCGATTTCCTATATCTAAAAATTTGCTGATCGATTCAAACCTTTCACCTTTGTGGAGGTAGTTACTTGAATACAGATATGCGCAAGTTTGAAACATCGCAAGGTCTTGAGACACTCAAAAGCACTAGTGTTTCTGTATGCTTTCGAGGAATCAGTCGACTGCCATCTGCTTTCGTTTTTTGCGATAATTCAAACTTGCGCATATCTCTGGATATCAAGTATGTACTTTCCACGATGGGTGTAAGCAAGGAATCGATCAGCAAATTTTATTAGGAAATCGATTTCACGTAAAATTACGCATCCTCAGCCCTTATTCAAATAGATTCTACCAGATCCACTAGAGACAATTAAAAGCTTTAGGATGAGGTTAGCTGTAAGGTTTCGAGGAATCAGCTGAATTTGTTCCACTCTCATGACCTAGCATGTACTTTCCACGATGGGTGTAAGCAAGGAATCGATCAGCAAATTTTTAATAGGAAATCGATTTCACGTAAAATTACGCATCCTCAGTCCTAAGCTTGCCGTTAATTAACCTATTCATTGTATATCGTGTTGTTGCAACCTCTCCGGTGGTGTTGCATTGATTGTGTGATTCACCACGAACGGGATGTGCGCGAAGAACAAAAAGATATATGCGTGGCGCGAGTAAGCAATAATAAGAGAGATTGCGACGCATGATCTCTGTTGTTGCTTGCTGCCACAGTGCGAAGCTTTGCGCACATGCCGCTCGGGATTTCTGAATCGCAACAGTAACTTCAGGAAAGGAAAAACTGCTGAGAAAAACCGCTAAGTGGGAAAATTGCAATAATTTAACAATGTACTACAGTTTGGAACTGTTGATGACTTTCTTTTTGAAAATATTTTTAAAATTGATGAAGCTGACAAATTTTCAGGTCTCAGCTTTTTATCACAGTCTGGGATGTTGCAGTCCCAACGACATGACTCATCTACATGAACGTCTGAACTCTAAACGTGTTTATTGGTTAGCCTGCCTTGCGCTTCTCTGCACAGGAATTTGTCATGCATAATATATCATGATTATAACTGATTGTTTCACACGACTCAGAGAATTGATCAATGTGAACAAAAAATGCCACTGTGTCACATAGGAATGGTGAAGGACCATGGTGATCGTCAAGCCAACCAACTCGTTTATTACATAATGACAAAAATCAAACACAGAATACGGTGAGGAAAAATGACAGATAAAGAGAGCATGCCTATGCACACAAGGAGAGTGGACTTAATTTACTTGAGGAAATTTGGTGTGGTCAAAAAACTGTTAAACACAGTGTGAAAAATAAAAAAATATAATTGACGAAGCACAAAAAATAAGAAAAAACTATGGAGTATAATTTTATGCGTAAAAATGGGATGTGTGCAGGAAAGAATAACAAACAAAAAAGCAAAGATACATAGAAAACAACTTACATTATTCAAATTAACAAAATTAGTGAAGATAGCGTTTTGTTCCTCATCAAGCAAACTGTACTAAAAATACATAATTGTTGGAGACCTCTTTATTCCAACATCTGACAACTTATGAAGACTGAAGACACGAATCTTTTTTTGTGAAAGGTGTTTCTTAAGTTGCCATTGCATGTGTTTTTCGCTTTAAATTCACTGCAACGCAGGTTTTCATTACTGACTTGTTCATCCCGATCGTAACTTGCTATTATGCATCACATTAACGCAACTAGTACAGGGGTGGGCAATAAGTCGCCTGCAGGCCACATGTGGCCCACCACAGTGTTTTCAGTGCCCAAAGGAAACATTCAGGAAAAATCTTCAAATCTGAAATACCCTCCAATTTATCGCAGTAAATGTCAATGCTGAGTGCTAAGCTGAACTGTGACTTGCTTCTATTTCCATTAGAAAGCATGGCCCTTTGCTAAATATGGCCTTCTCAAATTGGCCCTTGAACAAAATTAATTGCTCACCCCTGAACTGGTACGTTGGATAAACTGTCTTTACCACAACTTACAGTAATTTGCAAACCAACTCACATGTATACATGAAATCTCTGTGAAGAATAGGTTGAGTTGCTGTCCACAGAAGCTGGAACTGGCTGTAATCACTTAAAACAATTAAGTGCTCCAGTATTCTGCAGCGCTGAAACAAATTTAGTCTTTTTTCAAACACCTCATCATGGAGGTCAAAACCAGAATTTTCATAAAATGAAAATATGAATCAAATAGTGACTCAAATGCAATCAAACCAACCTGATCATGTGACCAGTTTTCAAACCAGATGGCAATTTCATCAAGTTTTTTCTCAAAATCAACATCCTTTGAATGCTTGTCTTTTTTAGAACCCTTGACTGGATCACTATCTTGTTGTTCACTGCCTCTCTGTTCATTTATGGAAAATGTTGCATTCTTACTCACAAGATCTGAAAATTCGACCAGTTGTAGCTCCGAAACAACTTGAGCTTGATTCTGTGATATCATCAGCTGTGTTGTCATGATTACTTGAAGACCTTTCCAAATTTTATTGCTGTAAATCTAATCAGGTCATTATTTTGCCAAACACCTGTGGAACAAACAAGACATCTTGGACCAGGTTTGATATCTTAGTCACACCAGAGCTTCTAATTGATGTAGAAGAAATGAAACTCTGTGGGACATAGCTGTCAACCAATCAGTTTATATTGTAGTCTTAATTACTATAAAAAAACTTCTGGTGATGTTCAGCAAAACATTTCCTTATCTTTTTTTGACCATGTGGTGTGTATCCAAGCAAAAGCAATGTTATGAAATTACTTCCACATACTCATTTCCACATTTTTCTGAAAGGCTTGTCCAACATTTTATATAGAGTTTGTATCATGTTCTTGTTAGCTATAGAAATAAACATTTCTTGTGTGCTCTATTTCTGGAATAAAAGTGTTCATTTGAGCAAGTTTGTTAAATAGTGAAAAAATTTTACTTTTATTTAACAATCCAGTCTACTAAAAGATGTAAACATGCACATTAAAACTCCTCACAAATTCATCTTACTGATCACCAACAAGTTAAGTAGGTACCCAAAAAAGTGTAACATTTAAAAAAATTACTCTGTTTAAGATCCAAGGCCTGCTGGTATTTTGCTGCTTAGCCATGTTCAAATTTTCGGTAAACCATGTTGTTATAGATGACTTCCAGTTTTATGTCTGAATCACTGTATTGTTTGTTGATGATATGTATGGGTTTGGTCTCAGCACCATTGATCATCAACACCAATATATTTTCTCAATTTTTTTGTGTTTATGCTGCCACGAAGGAAATTATTTTTAAGTGTAACAAAACAGTCTGTCTAGATTTGTCATCCAAAATGGTATAGGCAGCCTGCAACACAATCTGTTTTTTAAAAGGTGTGCATGGTAAGTTGGCCAACAAATTAGATATCTTGGTTACTGCTCTATTTTTTTCAGTCATAGACCAATTTTTTTTCAAACTGAAAAAAATTAAATCAATATGGTTACAATGTTTGAAAACAGGCCCGTAGCCAGGTTTTAGGGTTTGGGGGCAGGAATTTTGTTTTTATTTAATGTTTAAAACAAATTTTTCTGGGCATAACAAAATTTTGGGAGGGCACGAAATATATTTGGGAGGCACTGTCCCCAAATGTCCCCTGTGGCTACAGCCTGTCTGAAATATAGACTTATGAATACTGTTGCAGCAAGTTTTAATGCAATTGTGATACAAATGACCGAAATGTTTCAGTAACCAAAACATCTCAGCAAAAATGACTGAAATGTCTCAGGAAAAAAGAAAGGTACTGCTTCATGCCTCACAGAAGGATTACAATGACATTGCAAGACAAGTCAAATTATTTTATTATACAGCAAACAAGCTCAAAGGCATCTTTGCTCAATGCTCAACTGAAGCAAAAAATATCTCCATTTTGTGCCTATTGCACGCTAATGCATGCCTGCTGCCAATTATGGAACAAATACACGCAGCCTGGTATTGCCTCTGCATTGCTCACACAGGGGTTCTCAACCTTTTCAAGCATGTGGCCCAATTAATAAACAAACAGAGGATCTATGGCCCACCAACTACAGAGCTTCTCTAATGCAAAATTTGTTGCACATGCAGAGAGAAAAAATATAAATAACTAAAAACAACTTTTAATAAAACAATGTGTGCTTCTTTTTCTCAGCGAGTTGTTACTGTCTACTGTTAGGCCGCATTAGATCTCAGGGTAGGTGTTGAGCAGCTATTCGATTGTCTCATCGTTCTGAACTGTCAGGCTGCACAGTCCATGGGGACATTGGAGGACAAAATGGTCGATGGTTTGTTCTTCTGCACCACACTCACAGGCCGCAGAAAAGGCCATACCCCATTGTGCAAGCAGGAGCGCAAACGTCGGACACCGGTGTGGAGGTGGTTAAATCGGACCCATGCTGTACTTGGGAGGATCATTCCAAGAGGGTGGGTGCCAGTGTCACAGATAAAAGTGTCGAGTCTTGTAGGATTATGCAACCTCTGCCCATTCCATTGTGGATCTGCC
>Ga0210059_1006283_pt1 | contig 19087 bp, 12 predicted proteins | sample Ectturendosymbi2_FD_188042 | JGI IMG/M metagenome (GOLD analysis project Ga0210059, IMG submission 188042) | Ecteinascidia turbinata endosymbiont from Florida, USA - Sample 2 (SPAdes) (version 2) | ecosystem: Host-associated > Tunicates > Ascidians > Unclassified | place: Key West, Florida... | reverse complement strand
ATTTATCATGCCACGTTTTACACTATCCACCTAAAACTGAAGTTTGCATTTAAAACTTTACGTGTTTTGTGTAAAAACAAATATCCTCGTGAAACCTTCCTTGGTTGTCAACAAATATCCTCCACCACGCTGAACTCTCTGACAACGGCGGCAACCTACTCATCCGAGAGCACTCGTTTTTTTGACTGATTGTGTTTTGTCCTGACCGCTAATAAATCTTGGATGTTCGTCGCTCGCCTTACAGTCCGACGATGAAGGTGCTTACATTTTATGAGAAACAGACCGTAACAACTGGCCATTGGTCAGTTAATGTTAAACGAATAATCTTCAGTTTATTGGTGTTTTCTATCAGGACAGCTCTTGCTGAAAGAGAAATAGGGCTGCTTTTGCCAAACTTGTAATTTTGCAAAATATTTGCTTGGGACAAAAGGAATTTTCTGTTGAAGAGCTTCTTACACTACATCTAACAATAGTAGTAGTGCATAAGGAATTGGTTCGGGCAATAACAAAACACAGCTTTATGGGTCATTTTGGAGTCAACATTGTCTACAGCTGGATCGGCGTGGAAAAGAGTAAAATATATGACTCACAAGCATAGGTACGGCAGCGTTGTGTATAACCTAAGATTATCATTGGTGAGATTTCGTACAAAAGCTCGACTTTGGTGCTATCGAAGCCATCAGAGCATCGAAGCCATCTATCTAAGCCAGTGGTTCTTAACCTTATCTCTACCACGCCTCCCTTCAGTAATTTCGCTTTGTTTCAAGCCCCCCTGACTTTAAATAACTTTTAAAAGCAATTGTATTTACCGTATTTACTCGATTGTAAGCCGCCATTGATTATAAGCCGCACGAAATGGTATTAAAAAATTAATGTAAGCCGCTCTTGATTGTAAACCGCACTTGGGCGCAGGTTACCTAAGCCTCTGAGATACTTTCGTGTACTAGCAGGTTTCGCGTTTATTCGCAACCCTGCTAGTGATGTTTATACCACTACAACTGCCTCCTGTTCATCATAATAACTTCTGTGACGGAGTGTGCATATGATTCTTAAGAGAATAGAATGCGTAAAGAGAGTTTGGTCGACAAAATGTAGCCAAGGAAGGACTGAGCGTCATCTATATCTTTCGATAAGGTAAAGAAATAAAAAAATCTAAGTCGCCCTTGGTTGTAGGCCGCCGTTGATTATAAGCCGCAGGAAATGATGAAAAAAAAACTTTATAAGCCGCGGCTTACAATCGAATAAATACCGGTGTTGGTAAATTTATTGGTCAAACTTTTCATGTTGTAGAGCGCGCGCGCCCCCCTGGAAAGTTTTTGACAAACCCTGGGAGGCGTGTCCTGCCTGGTTAAGAACCACTGATCTAAGCTATGCCTCTCGTAGTAAAAATAACTTTTGAGGACTTTTTCTATTTATTTTGGCTTTCAGTTAACCATTAGCTACGAGCAATTAGTAACATTATTCATGCCGTCCAATACATACGGAAGCTTGCATGAGTTTGAACTTTTTTAAGAACACCAGTAATTGTCAGCCAGCAATCAAACCCGCAGGAGCAAGTTTCAAATAAAAATTTTTCATTGATTACAAAACTACAATAGACTAGAAAGTCATAGGTAACTTGACACACTTTTAGAAAAATTTTGATTTTACCGCTTATATTGTTTTCTCTCTTTACTTTCACCAACCTTCTTTTTTCGACTCAAGTTCAACTCATATAAATATAAAGAAAATTAAATGTTGGAGAATCGCGTTAATTTATCTCATCGATTCTTATAAGCGTCCGATCCGAATAGACTTTCTCTAATGGAAGCCGCATCGAGAAAACAACTTCATTGGTTGATATCTCCCAGAATTGGTTTGTAAAAGTTTGTTTTCTCAGCATTTGCTGTATTAAAGGTTTTTGGTCAAAACAACGTTGTCTTCTATACCATGCCCGATTCGGACACTTTAAACCTATACAGATCTGTACAAACCTGCTTGCCTAACTTTGGTAGACACATGGTGGTGCTGGTTGCAACATTCAGTACCTTACCTCGGATGGATTTAATTTTTATGTACGAAATAGAAAAGTACAAGATTTTGAAGGTGGCTTATACGGTAGCCACAGCTTAACTAATGTTCTATTGCTACAGAGGCGGATCTATTGCAGCTCTTTGGGGGCAAGAGTCTACATCTTTTTCAGGATCGGTATTTTGAGGAAAGGTCGCCCATGCACTTAAGGGGGCGTCGTGGTTGTTTGGGAATAAATTGCACAAAATTGTTCTTCTTCTATCCCCCACTGCTTTGTTCAAAGGACTGTAGCATTTTTATAACGTTTACGTACATTTTAAACTACTCTGCCTGAATCGCATTCCACGAGCGATTTCAGATCAGCTCAATATCTTGTTGAGTTAAACGGCGGCGCCGCTTGACTGGACGAAAGCGCCGTGTTTTGTTCGTTGCGCCGTCACGTGACTAAGGCTTGTAATGCAAGCAGATAGGTCTGGTGGATTTCAGAAAGAGTTAAAAGTTAGAAATATAACTTGGTAAAATATACTTTCCGTAAAGTAGTAACCAAACTTGATACCCAATGATCATGCGTTTACAATGTCTACAATACATGGATATAAAATCACGAATTTAAAATTTTCGCACTTCTCACTGCAAAATGTCTTCGCCACAAAACAACTGAGGCATTAAGAAACTTTGTCCTATGAAGCAGTTTTCGGCGATCTTCAAGCTGTTTCATATATTTTTGTTGGTTCTGTACCGAAAACAGTGCGCTGAAACAGAATAAATCAGCAGATATACTGTATGTAGACACAAGTTTCGCTAAGGTATTTCGTAAAAAGTTTGTTGTGCGAAAATAAAACCAAAATTATTTCCAAAGGTTACTTCAAAAAGTGTGAACGTTCAGCATTGATAAGGTACTCAAGTTTTAGTTGCAGGTTACACCATTTTTCCATTAAAAAATTGACCGCTTTTAAATTTGACTGTTCTAGTGTAGCATAAAACGTTGGAAGGTTGTTAACAAGATCAAAAATGGTCATGCTTCAAAAACAAATTTTGTGTTCCCTGAAAGTGTGCATCGTATTTTTCGAAATTGTGTCAACGCAGCTTCTGCGCAATAACTATTGACGTTAATTCACGTGCGTTGCGATAAAATCTGTCGAAGAAGCCTTACCGCTTGCCTGGCATCCGAGTCTCGGACCAACGCATTGTTTAATGACCGCCGTTGTCACAGCAATTGTAAAGACTATAATAGCCAGATCATCGTTTGACAGGACGAGTCGAGTGGCCAAGATCGGCCTCCGCTTAAGCGAATCGATTCCACTGATAAAATGCAGTGGCAATGATTGTTTCAGCACAGGGTTCGACAAACTGGTGGGAAAGCGTTGCGCACGAAGTTAGCAGTAAATTTGCTTTTGATTTAAGTCGTTGTCCTGACGTTTTGAGCCTTTTCAAATACAATCATTGCCAAGGGCCTGCACTTGTACACACGTTCGCAATTACCTTGCGCTTTTGCACACGAACTTGAGATTTCGAAGAAAAAACGCTTAAATTTTTCTTTGCGAGTATCACCCTCTTGTAGACAAAATAGATCAATTCAGTAGCCTACATTTTATTTTCACAAAAGCGGAAGATCACCTTAACACGGTCAAGGCAGAACTTGAAGAAACTGACGTTTGGTGGTTTTCACACCAAAACCAATGTTTCGAAATATTCTGCTCAAGTTGGAGGCACTGCGCAGTGGCAAAGCCTCGCGACATTTGTGTTGTCGTACTGAGGCCCGTAGCCAGGTTTTAAGGTTTGGGGGGCAAAATACATGTTTGGAGGGTAAGGATTTTGTTTTCATTATGTGTATTTTTCTGGGCACAACAAAATTTAGGGGCCACAAAAAATTTGGGGTGTCACTGCCTCCGAATGCCACCCGTGGCTACGGACCTGGTCGTAATCAGGGGTTGCGACAAACAGTACTAAACGTTTTCGTGTTTTACACACTTGTTCGTACGAGTAGCCGATCCAATGTACTTTGCTCTGTGGAAACTGTTCAATGAAAGGTAATGCGACGATTTTCCAGAAAAATGTGACTTGGTTCTCGGTATTGAAATGCAAAAAGTGTTGTCAGAAATGAACAACCAGCCCCTGTCTAGACTCTAGAATAATTTGCAAAACAATTTTGCAAATTCTGCAGCGTCGGTCATCATGAAAATGTAGGCTTGCCAGCTTTGTGACAAGTAAGCACAATCCTACGTAGACGACTGCGAATAGCTTGTGACATTTCCTGTCAAACTTTGCGTTACATTTTCCAAAACACGTCTGTTCGTCAGCATGAGGTTTACCTATTTCCAGAGGCGCAGCCAGAATGAGGCCGAAGAGGCCATGCCCCCCTCGAAAAAACTTGTTAAGATTTTTTCGCTGGTGTTTTATATCAATCTCAACTGTTCGAAAACAAACGGAAGGAACAGCCGGACTCATGTAGCGTCATGTTCTCTCACTGACCAAGGTTTAATGTAACTTTTTGCGATTGGATGCGAAACTATACGACCAAAGCACGCAACTTTGTTAGCAAAGTTGCCAATTAATGCGGACAACACGAGCTGATGTGCAGCCTGAATGAAATGGAAGGGCACAGCTTTCTTGCTAAGGAGTACAAATTCAGATGAGACATTTTTGAGAGGATTATTTGCATGAAGTATTGCCGAAGCAAATAGAAACATACTTGGTCAAGACATGATCAACCCCAAGCGCACCAGGCAATGGACTGTTATGCAACAACACAATGTTTCTCACAGGACGGTTGGCATTGTGGCTAGTGGATGTGCGATGCCAGGTAGAGACATAGGGCCTCAATTTTGAAATGTACAGCAAGTCACTGTCAGCGCAGCACACAAACTTTGTTAGTATCGCATTTCTTACAGTTTCAGAGAGCAAATACAAAAAAAAAACGTTAAGCAATCAAACCATTACTAGTCGCCAAACAGCCATGGTGATTTTGTGTGAAAGCTGGTGTTAAATCGTCGTTAGTCTTGAAAGCAGAATATGACAGGTGATATTTACGTGGTGCAGTGAGCAAGTATAAGGCCTCCAAGATAATTTTTTTAGGTGGAACAAAACCCATTTGGGGCCCCTAAGACTTGCAAAATTATTTTGAAATGAATAAAAATTGAGGCTAATTAATGTGCATCATACTCCAACAGGAAGTGCTCGTTTAATGATCATATGAAACATTACGTTAAAACAACGGTATTCAAGAAATGTGACCATATTACCATTTTTTAAACATGACTTTTAAGTGTTGTAATGAAAATCACGGCTAAAGAAAACGATACAAGCGACATATTTCAAACGTTTCGATAACTCCTGTTATCATCATCAATGCATTGCAAATTGAACTGCAGTGATCATGCTGCAGGTTCTTATTGGTCATTGAGGAGAAAAGCGCTGTAAAAAGTGAAAAACGCAAAGGGCTGTTTCGGTAGTGTGGTAGTGGCGCTAAGCATACGTAGTCACATGACTCAGCTGGATACGCGCCGATGGTGATGGCGGGTGACGTCATGAGTTAGGCATGAAGCTCTGTTACAAGTTAAAAATGCATGGAGGCATCGACGGGATGTTTGAATTCAGCTTTGGTTTGCGCTCTTGGATCAGAAAAGATTCAAGAATCTGCAGCCGTCGCCAATTGTTGTCACTGCCAATGACCTCAGGGTTGTGAAAGTCAACCCGATGATCTGGGTTGGCTTGCAAGTGTCTGCATACTGAAGAGCTTACTGACGTTCGATGCTCTTCTATATGATTTATTAAATTGCGTTGCGTTTGCCCGATGTAGGAGGCACCGCATGAGCACGTAAGCTTCTACACAACGCTAAACCGGTTTAGTAAAGCTTGCCGATCCTTAATCGAGAACCAGCTTTGAAGCTTTCGAGTACTATGAAAACAACGTAGCTTCATGTTCACTACAGCCTTGTGTCTTATAAAGCTGCTGAGTTCCTGTCGTATGTTATTAGATAAGTGTTAATACTAAAATCTAATCAAGGACAAAATTAGAAAAAAACTCATTTAACTTTTACATAAGCGATTTTCTGGTATTCTTATTCGCAAAATTTCTAATAACACTATCAAAATCAACTTGTCTGGCAATGCAAGACTCAAGGTTTAATCTTGCTAGGTCAACAAGTCGAGTTTGTGACTTAGCAGACCGCAAATACTTTTTTACAAGTTTAAGTTTGCTGAAAAATCTTTTAGCAGATGCTACTGTAGCTGGAATTGTCAAGAATATTCTCAAGATAATACAAATATTTGGAAATAAGTCACACAAGCCACACGGGCCACAAGGCGGCGACCACTGCTTTGAAGCATTGTCGAAATACTGTAAGTGGTTATTTTCTCCTGTATGTTTCGAAATCTTCAGATTTCTGGGTATATCCGCTAATCCTAAACTCACATTCGATTCGACCTTGTATCAGCTTGCGGCGTATGTTTAACAATCAGCAAAATGCACAGCACACCTTCGCGGTGCACTATAAGCACTTGCGTCCTGCACTGCAGTTTCTTGTTGATTTTAAACGTTTCAGTTATTATCTTACATATATGCGTAACATTAGAAGGATACTACTGTTAGATTAGATTGTATTGTGAACTGGCATGTTTCCAATCAAATTTCGTTTGAAGTATCACTTAGTTTCAAAATCTTGGTTTATTAGAGAGAGTTTTTATTAAAGATTTGTTTGAAAGTGTTTAAAAATGAAAGACTTGAAGGAATATTCAGTTAAATGGACACACTGGGACAGTAATCGTGGATGTCTTAAATTCGACAAAGTAGGCAAAACTTCAAGTTCAACCATAATTACTGCTCAATACATCATATCAGGAAAATGCACTGCCAGCAATTCACATTAAAATACATCACACTTCTTACAAAATCCTTTGGGCCAATCCAGTTTTATCACCGGGCGGGATTAATTTCGCTACAATATTCCGATTGTGTTTGTAACAAACACTCAATCGTTCCTTCAGCCGTAAATAGGAGTATATCAGGGGCGAAGGCCCCCCTAGAAAAATTTTTCTACTTCTGGAAAAAGTTAAAAACTATTGGACATAGTTAAAAAAATTGTGCCCCTCTCAGAAAACTCTTCGCCCCCTTGATGTCTCAAGCTGGTTACGGCCCCTCTGCAGCTGTCGGGCCCCGGAACAATGTACCTGCTGGACCCCCCTCTCATAGGCCCTGAGCCAGTAACCCAAACTCATCTGCGAGTTAAACCTTATAGAGACACTCCAATTGTGTCTTTTTCACAAACATTGACACACTGTTGCACTTATTTGCAACGTTGCCAGTCACAACAGCAACAAATGAACGTTCATTTTCAACGCTTCGACGGTTGCTAGCCTATCTACGCAGCACTATGGGCCAGGCCAGTAACGAACTAGAAAAATATCCGCCCCCCCTGGAAAATGTGTTGGACATACTTTAAAACTACTGGACATAGGCCCGTAACCAGGGGTCAAGGGGATGCGAAGCCTCCCATGCAAACCTTTTCGCCCCCATGGTAAAATCGTTGAAAACTCTTGGACATGGTTTGAAAAATTTGGGCCCCTCACAGAAAATTCTTCGTCACTCCTGGTTTCCCAAGCTGGTTACGGGCCTGGTTGGACATAGCTTAAAATTTGAGCCCCTCTCGGAAAACTCTTCGCCCCACCTGGAATTCGAAGCTGGTTACGGGCCTGGGCAAAACCGTCTGATGGATTGGCTTTTTTGACGAATAATCGTGATGTGACATTGATCCTGAGATGGTTACCGACGAGTTGTTAAAAAAGAAACGCAGACTGAATTTTAGCTTTTAATTGTGCTCGCAGGTATTTTGTAAAGTCAAAATTTAGCTATTGGCATCCTCTGACTTGTTCCTATGAATCCACTGACATACTTTTAGTTGATTTTGACTTGTTCAATAGGCATAATCGGTGATATTCTCGAGGACAACATTACACGACGCTTCGCTTTCTGCTACTCTTAATGTTCACTGAAAACTGTTTGGATAACAACTGCTTGATAATGATCACTGCGCAAGCAAACGTTTTCTTGTCTTTGTTAAAATTTATCGATGCAGACTGGTAGAAGATATTTGACGTCATATCCTGTTGTAATAGACCAGAAATTGACCAGTGACATCAAAATGATCTTTGTGCAAAATAGCTAAAGTTTGAAATTTGACGATGTCATTGACTGGCCCCTCCCGAACAAAATTCCTGCCTGCGCCCCTGGGGGGGACATGGCATAGTATGTCCCCCCTCTCAAAAAGGGGGGGGACATGTCCCTCGTGTCCCCCACCAAGTTGCGTCCATGACTGTTACTAAGAGCAACTCCAGTAATGACATCTCTGACTGTCTTCTGAAAGACCTCACCTTCAAATATCTCTCAACGAAACTCTCAAGCACAGGTTTTATTACGACCTCACCTTCCACGTACGGTCGCTTTTCTCTGGCAACAATATAAGCTGCCTTGTATGAAAATAACTCAAGTCGTTGCTTCTTTGTGAGAGATTGTCTCAAGAACGCTTGAGACTTTGTTAGTTGTTCAAAGCGCTGCTTAAAAACATGCTTCCTTCCCTCATCTGGTGAAGCCACATCTTTGTGAGTACTCATGTGTCTCAACAATTTGTTCGGTTTCAGTGATTCTTCAGCGATTTCTTTTGAGTACATTACACAAATTGCCTTTCCAAATATGTCCGCAACTCCAAATCTCCCCAAAAAGGACCCATTCACTGATCGTTTCTGTTTCTTATATAACTGTTTCTTTGGCCTGCAACTCGGTCCCGCTTGAATCGAACTATCCATTGTGCAAAACAACGAAGCAAATTTTCTATAATTCTACGGGCTGTGCACCTGGAACAAAAAAGCTTAAGGCTGAATGCCTTCCAAAAATAAGCGAAGACCACAGGCAAACTTTACAGCAACTCATGCATCTCAAGAAAAGTGTGTTAACTGCCCTCTTTCATGTCAAAACACGCGGAATTGCCTGCTTTTTAATATCACCCACAGCTGATACACGCAACGTTTTCAAACAACGATACGATGACAAAATTTAAGTAGGCTACTGTTAAAGATGCTGTATAGACCGCTTGTTTGAGTAACAAAGAAACTGTGTGTAAAAATCAAATCTAAATTTGTTTCATCTGCTGCTGCACTGAACTACGCTGTCAGGTGAGCCACGTAAGGCGACGGAGGATACCGATCCTCAACCACTGCAACCAGGCTCAACAGCAGGAGCAATGTACTTTCGTGAAACTGATTATGACGACATAATCCGCCTACATTACAGGAAGAAGAGTGCAGTTCGGACCGCTTTAGAAAATTTGATTCAAGAAGAAAGTCACGCTGATTGCAAAGACGAACACTTCGCGACCCTAAGCCAAAACCGCTGCGACCTGGTTTGGGAATCTACGCTGTAGTGTGACAAGCTGTCCTTCTTTTGTGCGTGTAAATAAGCTGTATCTTGAGGACATGAACCAACGTTGCTCACTTCCAGTTCCAACGAAGACATACAACATCCACTCGGTTCACAAACTTCCAGCACATTCAGGCAACGACTTTCATGATTCAGGTTGTATTTCTCACAAAACGAAACTAAATCAGAGGTTACTCTTTATAGAGCAGTTTTCTTAGCAGGGAAGTTTCCCGAACTGTTCACTAGTCACAAGCAAATAACACCATGTGCTAAAGTGATTACACACAAACACCAACAAGTATGATTTTTAAATAGAATTGAACAATCGCCAAAACTTCGCTTATCTCAAATTCTTTTCAATGCAATTTGCAGCGTTTTTTTTTACTTTTGCACAGACTGATTTCTTATTCTCGCAAGACGCTGTTTTCATCGAGCAATGAGCGCTGAACTTATTTGCTTTACGTGACGTTCAACAATGAACAATCACACGCACGTCATCACAGAGCAAGACCAGCATCTTCTGGAGCAGTTGTGGTATCGCGGCTGCGTGCAACCTCAGATTTTCCGCCTGAATTATATCAAGTACCGCCGGGAGTGTCAATACTAAGTGAACAGTTGCGGAAAGTTAATTGACCGTCCCTCAACTATGAAATGGTCTCACCTGTTCCAGGGTGAAATTGTCTGAATGTGTCACTGAATCATGATTGGAGAAGTTACAGATTCGGTAGAACGCTAAAGGTTGTAGGCTGCATGAATAAAGACCAAGGGCCGGGTTCGTTTTCATACCCGCTCTTCCTCTCAGGAGGGTCGCGGGTCCAGCAGCCCTAGGATTCGAAAAACCTCACGGTTTTGCGCGATCTCTGATAGTTTTGCAGCTGCTGGATCCACATCAAGAGGGGTCTAAGCCAGGTCGGATGTGTAATCACGCCACCTGGTCCTTGTACGACCTCTGGGCCGCTTTCCTGTGGGTGTAGCCTTCAGGACCGGCCTCTCCGACCTTTCCTGGGGCATTCCGGTCACGCGCCAGAACAGTCGCAAGATCTCTTTATTCGGAGAAACGGTTCGACATCCAGTGCTTTATGAATTTCACAAATGCGCACTTCGTTGCGAGGTGTTACACCATGAATTCTTCACAAAAATCCCATCTCTGCCGTTTGTACTTGGTATTGCACACTTTCAGTTATTAGCCAAGATTCCTGACCACAGGAAAGGTAAGGATCGAAACAAAGACCGATTTGAAAAAACTGACAGCTTTGCAGTGTTTGAAAGCTCTCGTTTCGTGAGCAGAGGACGATAAAGCTTATGCATGGCCTGAGTAGGAGCGAAATGATGAGCGCGGCAACACTTTGCAAAAATCAAAGGGTGCGCTAAGTTTTCATCTAAGGGCTTAAGCAGGATTGCAAAAAATAATTTAAGACTTTTTGCTCGAAACATTATTGTTTATGTATAAGGATTGATAGGGCGTCCCTTGACTTTGGATTTTTGAATGAAAAGCGTCTATTATTTTCTCTACTTCTTCAATGGCTGCTTCCGAAAACTCTGACAGTTCTTTTGCAATTATCTCGCCGCCGGCAGAAATCGGTTGTATGCCTTGATCCATTAGGGCTTTCCTTGGATTCACCCAGTCTTTCTCACCGCATATGAACTGCAAGTACAAACAAGTGTTACTAGATAGTGCTTTCAAATATATTATGCAGTTAAGATGCCGTTGCATGAATATTATCAAAAGTTCATAAAATTTACGATAAAAAAACCTGAAACCTTGCAATCATTTACAAAAGAAGCATCCAAGCCAAGCTAGCAAGTAATTTGGGCCACTAATTTGAAGAAATGCGGAAATCGAGTTGTGTGCAGTTGCAAGATTTCCATCTCTGAAACTGTCTTCACTTCTTCAATGTACCAACACTGTAAGCTTCATAAGAGGTATAAGGAAGCTCCAACTGAGAGCAAACCCAATCATACGAGCCAGATATGGGCAAAGGTAAACAATGAACAAGAACTGACAGTGAGCAGAAATATAAACAGCCAACAGCAGTCGAAAGCAAAAGTCTAAAAAATAAATCATATGCAATTTCGCTCTTCAAAGCATATATCTAGATCAGGAGTCTCGATCTCAAACTGACAGAAATATTAGGGTATGCAAGTTTCTTCTGCTGGTGCTTCACTGTGGTACGCAAGTTTCTCCATGTATAAGGGAATTGTGTCTCCTTTGTCCCTCCCTCGTTACGTAACGCCCCTGCGCCCAATACATGGCATATGCTTTGTATTCTCTTTATCCTCTTCACTAGGCTAGATTTGAGTAAATTGTGTTTTTTAACTTTTTCGTTGCAAATCGCCAAAGATTTTGACAGTTAGCAGATGGGAATGGGAAGTCTAATAATTACGAAACTTACTTTGAGTGAGTCGATTTCGTGAATGACATCTTCGGCGCCGATTTCTATTGCTAGATTCATCGCTTCGTCCTCCGATAATTCCTTCCCGTCAATGGGCAGATCTACTACAATCACTCCTTTCTTCTCGAAGTCTTCGTCATTGTCGAGGACTTGCGCTTGACTGATTCAGGATATAAAACCAGAAAGCCAAAATATACCGTAAAACACACGGAGGAATGGCAATTATTGATTACAAACGTTTAGTCACGGTTTGAAATTTAGGTTGGTGCTTGAAATAACGCACTTAAGCAGATAAGTTCGTTCTGGGCAATTGCCCTGAGGAAGCCTACTTAAATAGACGGGCGAAACGTCGACTAAATAATATAAATAATCGCCAGAAGAACGAAATTATCTGTTTGATTTCAAACTTACTGGCAAATGCTACGCAACAACATGAGTAGCAAAAAGAACAGCATTTAACGCACTTAAGTTCAACCAAAAGACTTCGGGTCAGACGGACGTGGTTTGCGGCTGTGAAAGCAGTTTGTGTGTACTCGACCCACGATTTCGATTTCTACGTCGCTGGGTAGTTTTTAACGACGCGAATCAGACAATCCTGGAGAGTTTGATTTTAACATCTGACAAGTGTGTTTAATAGCGAGCTTGTATGCATTTCCACAATCTCGGTAACTGAGCGTTTTTGTGAAATTTTTATAAATTTTTTTCACGTTCTTGATACGGCCTAAGCCGTTGTATGGCCAACTCTGCAGATAAAATATACGCCACACTCTTTACAGCTATTAGCTACAGCGTTTGGCACTGAAGTACAACTCGTTTCCAGTCCTACGTGAGATAGCGATAAAGTAATTTGGGATGCGGTTTTGAAAACCTTTAGGGTGATTTCAGCAACGAACTTGATCGGTGTTGATTTATCTTTTTTCGCTAAGAATGACAGTTTTTACTCAATTGTGAAACAAACTGCCTCTTAAAAAACTGGTGCTTAAACAGTATCAGCAACTTTTCAAACAGCACCAACATCTTGGTTTAGCAGATGCATGCGTTCAGGAAGTTCCAACATTTCTTGAACGCAAAAATTTCTACCTTTTAGATTTTCTGACTGCCGAGTTGAGCATTCCTCTCACATTTTTCCTGTCTCGCGCATAACCTTTCACGACTACGCTTACGCCGCTCTTCATCTTTACGAACAAAGTTACTTCTTCTTTGACTTCCTGCAAGATAAGAACATGAGCGCCAGCGAAGATAGTGCGAATGTAATTTAAAAACAGATTTGAAATGTCGAAACTTTAGGGTGAAAACTTGGACGTCTTCAAAACTATACGGTTCAGTTTGAAGAGAACCGTAAGGCTTAAGAGATACCTGAACTTTGTTTAATGTTGAGAAACAATGATGCAGAAGTACCACTCATTATCTTTAGATTTTTTGAATCCATGTGATTGGTTTCACATAAAGTATTTTACAGGATAATATGCAAAGTAACTTCTGCTGTATCGCTAAAAGGAAAGACTTGCATAATTTTTATCACGAATGTGAGATCTCAGCGCAGGGTAGCTCAATGTAAATCATACAGCAATGTAAATGAATCAGGTTTTTACTCACAGTTCATTGTTGTGTGAGCAATGTGACCTTTCTTCCATGTTGTATCACACTGTAAGTTACTGTAATAGCTTGACATTTGTGTTTAATGAATTAATGGTCTGCTTTGTCACCTTTGATCAAAGTGAGAGCAGAGTACAGACATCGAGCTTCAAAAGCCTGTTTTCAAACTTCACCCGATGGAAATATTGGATAAGGTGATGTAGTAATTTACTACCTGCTACTCACTGTTTCCAAAACGCACAGACTCACACCTTAAATCAAAACCAGAAAGATTATGAAGAACTACGGTAATTCGATAAAAAATAATATGAGCCCAAGTTCAGTGTGATGAGTTAAGCTGTGTTGCACGTTTTGAAAACAATAGATTTCCAAGAAAGAATCAAATGTAGTCTCCACTTTTAACTGACCTTTGTCGATGAAATGGCTTTTTGAATCATGCTTGCAGCAATCTGGTGTTTTTGACACTGCAGTATAACTTCAGCTAACTTTGAATTTTTCTTTGGATCTGTTTCACCACCAGCAGCTAAATTGATTGCAAAACAAATAAAGTTATTAGTAAATTTAAAAGCTGTATAGTTGCAACATTCTACTTTAAGAAAGTAGCAAGTTGCATGTTCTTGGTAATATGCATAATTGTATAGCTTCATTCACATACCACAAAAATGAATTATAATATACAACAAGAAGATACAACAGTTTATTGACCTCTAATCTTTTAAACACACAAAGAAACATCCCAAGTATTTTGGTGCTTAGCCAGACAGACACTTGGTTTTAGATGTCCAGCACCAAGTATGTTGGAGTTTTTGTTGAGTTTATTGGTACAGTCGTACCGACACTAAAAAATTTTATCTGGGTAAAGCTAAAAATAATGGGGCATTACAGCAAAGCCTGTTGACAAGGTTTTCTTGTTTAAACACCCCTTGAGAATTGATGAATTTTCTTTTTAACTCTGAAGTTGATGACTGAATTGTAGTTGGATTTGTGATCAAATTAGATACGGACAGATTTAAACAAGCAGAAAGTATGATGGATGATCAACATGGTTGTGTAATAAGTTTTTGGTTGCAATTGGTATCTATTGTGGTGTTGTTTAGTTCTGCAATTAATTGGGAATCACATACCAGAGAAAAACCAAAGTAAAATATCTCCCTGGGTTGCCATAACCCTTTTTGCATTTTTGAGGCCAGTGGCCTAACTGTTATAGGATATATGTACAGATTGGAGTTAACGTATTTGTTATAGGCTGCACATTGAGCTGCTGACCAACTGTTGATATATTCACACAGCATTCAACTATGCTTTTGGGTTGAATGTGTTCTGCTGTTTGCATTATTTTGCATGTACAGTATTTACAGCCTTGCAGTCTTGTGGTTCACTTCTTCAGTCAGTTGCTAACTTAGTTTCCTTCTTCTTTACATGTATAAGTGGTTGGTTGGAGTTGCTGTTATGCATTCTTGAAAACAACATGCTAAAAAGATGGCAACAAAATTGTACAGAGCCACCTTTCAAATCCTAGCCTGCACTGTTGTTTCAAGCAGTCACAAGCCTGAATTGGGCTTTCATCACATCAAGAGTCAATATAATTCAAATTCACTAATTAAACCACATGTGCTCAGAGAATGAGATAACTCAACAGCATCAAAGCAGACAACTATCATCTTTTTTGCATATGCTTTCTCTTATTGGCTTTGCATTCACTATGAATTCAAAGCACTCTTTTTCAACTTCACAAAATGAATTAATTGCAGCAGGAACCCCATGAAGCATGCTCTTAATTGCAGCTACCACATGGCCTTTGACCTGGTTGATGCATGTCACATGCTAAGCAAAGTTACATATGCTCTTTGAATGCCAGCCACATGAATAACATTGTGCTTTAAATGTCAGATTCAAAAGTATTCATTGGCAGATGTGTGGATATCAAATAGCACATAAAATGATGACAACTTCCGTGTGCCATTGTTAACAAGGATACGAAAAACTAACTCAAGTGAAAAAATAAAATGTTGTTATTCCATCACAAGCTACAAGACATGAACTTAAAACAGCAAAATATCCTTTAAAAGTTCCAGGTTTATCCAGAAGCAGGACACACAACAAGTATAACAATGGTTCAAAAACATTTTTCATTTTAAGAAATGCAAGCATCTATAAAATAACTGTGTTTGAATGTTATAACCGCAGAAGAGGGCACCAAAAAGTAGTTAAACCAAGTAGTGATAAGTAATCTAAGAAAAGTATTGCATCACCAAGAGTAACATTCAAATAAAAAGTAATGTGTTAATGATATTTTAATCAAAGTACTGGATACAAGTAACTGACATCTTCAGGAGAGAAGTCACAGGAAAAAAACTACATGACATTGATTTCTTATTAAAATATTTGCTGATTTGACTGCATCATCTTTGTGGAGACAAATTCCTTAAAAATAGGTATCATATTTATTCAATTGTTAGCCACCCTTGAATGTAAGCCACACTGGAACATAGGTTACCTAAGCCTCTGAGATACTTTCGCGTACTAACACATTTTGCATTTAATTGGTAACCCTGGTAAAGATGTTTATATCAATTCAACTGCCTTCTGTTCATCATATTCCCTCCTGTTACGGAGTGTGCACATGATGCAGAAGAGAAAAGAGTTTGGTAAAAAATGCAGTAAAGGAAAGACTGAGCATCATCTACACCTTTTGATAAGGTAAATATATAAAAAATGTAAGACCCCCTTGATTATGAAAAAAAAACTTTGCTGTGACTTACAATCAAATAAATATAGTATGTGCAAGCCTGAATCATTGTGAAGTTGCGGAAGCAGCAGAGCTCAGTAAGATTCCTCAAAAACTTACAAACTCAGAGCTTTTAATTATAGAAAAAAACACTGTTGTTCATGTGCACATCTACTGAAAATACAAGTTCATCATAAATTTAAAAACAAAGTGTAAGAATCAACAACTAATGCAAAGTTGAACAACCAGGAACCAGCCACTTATCATACATCAATGTTATGCTAGGCTGCACTGCTTCAGAACACTAACCATAGATTGATCCTCGTAATGCATTTAGCAACCTTATTTGGAGTTTGTTCTCTTTTTGTCCTTTGGCAGCTGCTTTTGCTTTCATTATAGCTTTGAAAGGAGTAAATGCTCCCCGTCGTGGAATTGCAACTTGGTCTTTGTAATAGTCAGGCAGAAATTTCCATTTAGACAGTTGGCTCATGGAATTGAAACTAGATAGCATATGGATCTTAGACAAACTGTTCCAGTGCAGTTGGTTGGAATGTCTGATGCAAGAGCTTGAAATATAAGGTCCATGTTGGCAAGCAAAAAAAATTGTTTTAAATAACCTTCTTGATATCATACTCATGTATGTTCCAGCCTAAGTAGCTTTAACCACAGTTAGATCAAACTTGAGGCCAAATGTTATGCTGCAATATTTAAGGCAGCACAAGCAAAATCACTTTCAACAGATAGGTGCCCTGTAAAAGACAGATATCGATCAGTAGCGGATCTCAGTGGCAGATATAAAATGTCGTAACTGGAGTCGCGTAAACTGATATTTTCAAGTGAGCAATGACACCACAACAGTAGTAAAAATAATATTTGTGGCTAGCCTAGGTTTAATTTTAGCCACCATCGCTCTCACACTAAGATTTTTATATTTTTGATAACATCCTCCAGTGGGGCACAAATTTAGGTTTGAACCAGGGTTTTTTTAAGCCATTTCAGGGACCCAATTTGGGTCCCTAGAATTTCAAATCGGGTCCCTAGAATCACAGACTAACTATTATCATTGGGTCCTTAAAATCAGAGAAATCGGGTCCCTACAAATCCATATCGGGTACCTAACATTTTCCTTAAAAAAACCTGGTTTGAACTGTTGTGAAAATAAAAAAAAGTTAAACAGATCGAAAGTCTTTAGCATTATGTGTGTGGGGGAACGTTATATTAAATTGGAATGAAAAAATATTTTTTCTATTGAATCTTTACCTTTATTTATTATGAAACGAATTATTTTTCCACTCTGGTTACATCATCACATATCCGTTAACAATAACCATCATGCTGACATAAATTTGTTCTTTACAATGTATCCAACAGGTAAGGTAGCCAAAAATTAGCAAAAACAATTTTGCATAATGAATTGATACCATGCTCAATACCATCAATACTTTGATTCTACGTAAAATCATTTTTTCAGCTAATTTATGAAGCAGTAGCTAAAGAACTGCCCATGGATCTTTAAATTTGAAACCTTACTTGACCACCTCCTGTACAACGAGAATGCAGTAGGCTTGATAAAAAGATAGTAAACACAAAAGGTAAACCTAACCCTAACCTTAACCATAGCCCTAAGCTAACGCTACGCTAACCTGACACTAACCCCAAACCTAAACCGAAAATTATGAAAAAAGTAAAGAAAAACTGATCCCATGAATTGAAATATATAACCAGTCACTTCTATGAAAACAGTAAGTCGCCAAGGTGAGTGGTGAACCAAAAACCATTGGCACATCAGACCTGTAACGTATCCGCTATGCTACCAGAAAGACACCCTTGAGAGTAACAAACTGACAGCTTCTTTATTATTCGAACGGAGTCATGCGAGGCGGTGTGGTCAAATAAGTTTTGAAATAAGAAGATACATGGGCGGTTCCGTAGCCACTTCTAATTTAAAAAGCATGATAATGCTAACACTTGACTACACAATTTGTGCTTATCAGTGATGCCACAGGCTACTTTGCAAAAATTACCAGATTCACAAGAAAAATTCACTAGATCTGAAAGAAATCACAAGATTTAAAACTTTCACATCGAGGTTCGCAGTTTTCATTATCTCTTGTTCTTCACTCAACTCTTGTGTTAAAGTAGGTGCTTTTCTCTAACCTTTGAAGTCTTACCTGGACGCTGGGAGATCAAGCACCGTTCACAATGTGCACTACACTACACTGCCAAGTATTGCTGTTTTTTTCCAGTTGGGAATCTTCTTGTTTTTGCCATAGATCTCCTCGAGATATTTCTTCAGATTGTTCTGTTTGCTCCGAGATTTATTACTATTGGTACTCCCTGGCTTTAATGTTCCACATTCTTAGTTGTCTCCTCTGTATTTCTAATCTCAGCTCAGGTCCTGAAACTTTTCTAACTTCTCCCTTTCCTTGCTGTTGCTTATCTGCTATTCGTAATCCTATGTCAGTGTATGTATGCATGTGTCATTTGGTACTGCTAATATATTATGAGTCCTTCTTTCATCTACTTTTCTATTACTACTACGTCTGATCTTAGAGCTTGGATCTGTCTGTCTGTCCTGATCTTAATGAAGTCCCACAGGCAGCCTTGACCAGGTTGTTTTCTGCAACTGGTGGGTGGGCTTGTGGAGCCAGATTTTATGCCATCTGTTGTTGTGATCTCGTAGTGCTGGCATATATGCTGTGGTGGATTGCTGCGCTTTGTTGCTATTTGTTTTATATGGTCTTATGATCAATGATGGTGCTTTGTAACTACTATGATAGGATAATTGATAATGATCTTGTAGCGCCATGAACCAAGCTAAACTCAAGCAGGCAGATAAATTAGCCTAGATCTCTTCTGGCGATTTTTCATTATTAGCAAATGTTTCGCCCACCTATTTAAGTGGGCTTCCTCAGGGCAATGTTTTTTAACCACGTATAACATGCAACT
>Ga0210059_1006282_pt1 | contig 19090 bp, 15 predicted proteins | sample Ectturendosymbi2_FD_188042 | JGI IMG/M metagenome (GOLD analysis project Ga0210059, IMG submission 188042) | Ecteinascidia turbinata endosymbiont from Florida, USA - Sample 2 (SPAdes) (version 2) | ecosystem: Host-associated > Tunicates > Ascidians > Unclassified | place: Key West, Florida... | reverse complement strand
GTGGAATATGCTCTTTACATATATTTTATTATTCAGGATTTTTGAGGAACTTGCGGTTGCCCTGAAAACAGAGTTTGCCCTGAAATTTTTCAAGCCCGGGGGGGCGGCCGCCCCCCCGCCTTGTACGCCTATGTAAGTGATACTGTCAAGTCTTGCTAGCTCATCCCGCAATCAGGGGAGAGCAACCGGGCAAGTCCCCCTAGAAATTTTCAAAAACATGTTCAGTTGTTAGTTCAGTTGAATATATCAGCTGGATGCGGCCCTGCTTGCCAAGTAAAATAAAGTCATAATTTGTGGTTTCGTTGAAAACCATGGCAAACCAATGCTTCTTTCTTTACAGATCATGGTAATGCTTACTTGAAAAGAAATGCCCTGCGTTGAAAATCTGCAGATAGCGTACTGTGTAAATTGTCGTATACTGATATACCTGGCTATTGCTGCTAACGAAGTGTTTTTTTGTGATTGTTACCGTAACACGGGGTATTTTCTTTGTAGTGTAGAAAGGATAAAGCGTTTTGTGAACGTCCATTTGCATTGCATCGTTACTCGTCAGCAATTTTCCCTCTAAGGTGCGCAAATACTCAGGACCACCAGAACTCTTGGGCAGTGAAATCTCATTCTCGCGCACTTGTAACATTCCAAAACAATGGAAACTACCTCGAGAACAAGGAGCTATTTGAATGAAATGTGTATTTTGTTCGTATTTTGGTAGGATTGTATATTTATTATATAATTCACAAAGTTTGTAATTCATTGAAAACTCCACTTACTCAGCCCTGAAATATCATGCTCACCAAAACAAATGTTTGCTCAGTGTAAAATTATTTTAGAAGGAACACTGATCATCAGCAATTTGAAAATGATAAACAAAATGTCGACGTTGCCCCACCCCCTGGAAAAATTTCTGCGGACGCCCATGAATGATCGTGCTTTCTCGCTTTCGCTTTTTGTTACTTTCGTGCTTTCACTCATTACGAATTGTTTCTTTCTTCCGTTCTCTTAATTTCGGTTTCAAAATAAACAGAATCAACCCGCTTCTTGTTATTATTTAATCAAAATTACTTGCAACAACAAATGTTATACACAAATTACTATGGGTGTTGCAGACTATTCCAAACGACAATTAAAAACTGTTGGGCTCCCCATTTGAAGAGCACTGATCTAAACCGCATCCAAGTGACTACGTTCACTTGCTGCAGCATACAAGTTTAAACAGCGCTACTTCACTATGCTGGCTAATGCCACCGGTAATTGTGTTGTAACAAACGTAACCTACAATGAGAAGAAATATTATGTCGTCACGTGAACTTTTTATCTCGAGTCCTCGATGTACCTGCGCCAACGCCGGTGGCTACGTCATCAAATCGATGTTATGTGCCACATTGCTTGTTGGTTCCGTAGCGGTGCAGTGTTAAAGTTTGACCAGTTTTTTCACTCAAGCTTCTTCTCAAACCAAACTTAGACTTGTTTCCTCGTAACTGTACGTTTGCGAAAGTGATTGATTTACGCATTATGGTTCTGTGAAGCATTGGGTTCATTGCAAATTGACGTCGCATCCCCCCACCAAATAAGCCTGTGTCGGCTACTGCATACTCATTACACAAGCCTCGAGACGTAAACAGAGAATTAATCCCTTCACACAAGGTTGCCGTAATGTAAAGCTCGTAAAGCTCTCATTCAAAGCATTTGATGCTGTACTGTGGACATTCGACTTGTTCCGACGCAGATGCTCGTGTACCTTCACGCTACGGGCATGTTGGCTTCTCCAAAATAACTTCATGCATCCACTTGTGGTTTTAATGTAGCAAGCAAATCGATCTTAGTCTTCTTCGTGAAGCACATTTCGCTGGTGGACAGTTTTCGCACTTATGCAAAGCCATTTATAAATTATTTTCCTTAAGGCCCATGTCACAGTACATATGGGCGTGTGGTCTGATAACTTTGAGGGTTCGTTATTGGAAGCTGAGCAGCGGAAAATAATCTAATTTGTTACGAACAAGTAGCGTTAAACAGACCGTACAATTTCGCCGAATTTGAGGTTTGGGCATCTGATGTCTTGCTTTAGGGCAAATGTCATCATCCATTACAATATATCACCCCCTTAGTGCACTTTTTAATGGAATCGCCACTCAATCAATGCAATAAAGGCAACCACATTGATTTCTATTTTATCAGAACTCCGCTAAATAGTTCGTCGTATCATTCGACGGTGTTGTCCAGCACTCATTTCTTGTTTGTTTTACAACTGCAAGTACTTATCACACAGATGCTGCACATGGGAAAGCAGTTTACTACGGAGACTTTAAATTCTGTATTAGTTATGAGTTGCATCCCACTACACAGTTCATCTTTGGAAAAATACCTTGTTTGCTTGGCTACCAGAAAAAGTTTCAAATGTCAGCTATTTGTTAAGCACATTTACCATATTCACACAACAATAGAGGCAACTAGCAATGCTACGGGCCAAAGAAGACTGAGACGTGCATGAATTGAATACAAATAGTGCAGCAATAATAGAAACTGAGCGACACGCATAACAGATGCTTTTTGGTACAAGCGTCCTGAACTGTCTCGTGTCAGTTTTCGCAGCTATAACAACGTCTCTCCATGAATGAAAAGTGCAAAAGCATCTTCTGCACAAACACAGTCGCTCCTACCAGGTGACGGCGCTCGGGTTGGAAACTGCTGTTCGAAGATTAAATTACTCAAAACTTGTTTCACTTTTCTGCTTCTTCTTGCTGTAGACGTTGGTTATAAAAAGCCGTAGACGTTTTTCGTGAAGAGATTTAAGACATCAATGAGCAATCAACCGCTTTCTGAGTTTTATATTTGACAGCACACAGCTGAGCATAAAATAGGCTTATGAAAACATAACTATTACCAGATATCCGTACAGCTTTGACAAATCACACAAAATTTCAAAATTTTTAAGATTTTCCAACATTTTTTTCGTCATCGAATAAAATGTAAATGCTGATTTGACATCTTCACTTTTGTTTAATAATTTTTTGCACGGGATGCGCATTTTTTGAAGGGGAGCGTGGCCGCAAACAAGCGGAGGGGAAGGCGTTGCACAGAGAGGGCGGAAATTATTCAGGTTGCGGATATTTTGCTGGCTTTGTGACGTAAGTTCCAAGTTCCGACGGAAGGTGTACGATCATTGTCTGAAATTTGAAACATTTCATCTAAAAGTGAATTAAAGAACAAATAAAAAATTCGTCTGCTTTTTGGCGTAACAGTCGATAAAATCTCAGCACTTCACCAGTTTACAGGATCAACCTTATTTTTTCCAATTGTTACGTTTAATCCCTCAGTTGTAGCTCTACTGACTGCTCTGACATTTGGTATTCCGCTCTCAAAACATATTTTTTCCCCTAAAATTAACTGCAACTAATACGAATTACCCGATTTTGACAAATTTCACTCTGTTGGGAGAAGGCTTCTTTCTCTAACCCCCATCCCGTTCGCCAATGGCGGCAAGCATACCTAAAGCAACAAATGTTTTATCAGTTTACAAAACGCAGTGAGCCAGTGCATCACGAATACACTGATAAAAAGTTGTGTAGCTTCTGATCGCTGTCACATCTACTTACAGAGGTAAGGAAGCACTTTCTGAAATCGTCCATACAAATATATAATTCCATGGCATCGTTAAGAGCTTAGATATTTCTAAATATTTTTGTGTAACGGTATGTGGGTGAGAAGATCATCAGCAATAAATTATCGTTTGGAACACATTGTATCAGATTATCAATAGACCTGTAACTGTTATCAAACTATGTACGTGTAAGTGACGGATAATCAAACCTTGCCTGTTTTCGCTATTTCGGTGTTGATTTGTTGAAAAAAGCTTTCGGCAAAAAATCAGATTTTTCAAAGAAATAGTTTACATGAAGTCTCAGTATTCAGAGCACTAGAATTCAGTATGAAAAAAAAACTCATGAGTGCTGGGCCTGTCATCGTTAAATCATCTCTCATTGGAGATAAAGAAAATAGGTTGCTCAAAATTCCACCTGTTGCGACCACTCCGCTGGCGTTGTGCTGAATGCGCGGTTCACCACGAACGGAATGTGCGCGAAGAACAACACCATCTATATGTGTGACACGAACAAGCAATGATAGAGTGATTGCGGCGCATGAACTCTATAGTTGCTTGCTGCCACAGTGCGAAGCTTTGCGCAGATGCCCTTCGGGCTTTTCCGACTGCATTGGTTAGGGTCTACACATCCAACATTAATGTAGTAATATTTATAAAAAACTTAAAAATTGTTCAAAAAACTTTTGCAAGATTTTATAACTTGATTTTTTTCGAAAAGCTGTGCAAGAATTTCTATCTTGATCATTTTGAGGTTTGCGTAAGTACCCACACCAGAGTTCAATGAACTTTCTGTAGACTTTATCTACATTTCCCATATAATCATTTCGTCAAAAACGTTTTGCCCAACCAAATATTTTGCTTTTTCTGCAGCTTTGCCAACAATTGCCTCGTGAGATTTTGCTTCTTCATACTGCTTTGTCACAAAAACACTTGCTGCAATGTCTTGTTTCTTTGTTTTTGTTGTCAAAACACTTTGGATTCTTTACTTTTATGGTAGTATGTAGATGAATTTTACAGTTACACAAAGAGTGAAGTGGCGGGATTGTATAATACGTAGTTGCATATAGAGTGAGACGGGGTAACATATTGAAAAGTACAGAGTAAACAGTAACTAAGCCCCATGGAAGCGCGTAATAGTAAATAGCCCCATAAAAATAGTCGGTAAATCAATATGAAATTCTGCTTCTTCTGACTCGAGTCAAGTCTTTTCGAGAAAACTAGCTCGAGTCATTACGAGTCATTCAGAAACACAAATGAAGCCTGGTTGATCTCTGGTCCGGCGCTATTTTTCCAATAAGACGCCCAGACAATTCGGTGCAAACCAGCCCCAACAAATGCGGCTACTGTAGAACGCTTTGTTTAAAGCAAGTTGCACAGCTTCACCGGTTGAATATGCCATCAAAAAGATTGTCAACATTGCCTAGATTCCTTGATGACTTGAGAGATTTTAACGAATTTCAAAAAGGCTCTTTCGTTTGTTTGTTATTGCTATGGCGCAAAAATTATGCGTGGTCTGAAACTAGCAAAAGTCCAAAAACAGCACTCAAATTTAGACTTATTTAACGCGTTAATGCGGTTTGCAGTCGGTAGTTCCTTTATGAATCTATAGGCAATATTAATTATTAATGATTTACTACTGATTGCATCTGTTTAAAACAACCTCTTCCCAAAACGGTTGCAAATGTAAATCTCTAGCTGATCTAACAAGAGCAGGCGTAGAAACTGCAGGAAGTATACGTGCCGTCCTGTACAAAGTGTGCTGCACATACCGAAAGGAATTCCTGCTGCCAAGTTCGAATCGTGTAAACACAAAGAGATGCTTGTGATTAACCGGCTCACTACACTGTTTTAGCGGACAGCTCTACATTACAAAGAAGCTAAGTTGAGCTGTCGGTCACGCATAACAAACATTGCGGTTTGGAAGAAGCAGATACCCAACCATCACGCGCGATCGCCTAGTTCCAACTCCTTGGCAATTTCAACGACTGATCCACTGAAGCAACAGCCATCTTACGTAAAGGAGCTGCGCTCAAAAAACAAGTGAGTACTGTCGAGTACTTGCCTCACGTTTTCTTAATTACCACTTGATTTTGGAAGAAATAACAGATAACTAAGTAAAAAACAAACAAAAAAATCCCACCTATTGCGGCCGATGCCCCTCCTCTCACAAGAGGGAAGGGAGCGCTGGAGAGGGTAGGCGGACAAAATAAATAAATACTTCACGCCATCTTCAAGTTCTGTACCACCAAACGTCTTTTAGAAGACTTCACATGCTACAGCCACCTTTTTGAGAAGAGAAATCCAGAAGAAACCTCAGTTAACAGCACTGGATGTGAAAAATCTGCATCCAGAGCTGCTTCAAAACGTTTCATTCCGAACAATGCAGGACCGTCTCCAGAAGGACTCAGGTTTTCCTTGCGGTAAATCTGCTAAGAAACCACTCCTAACTGAAAGTATGAAGAAGCAGCGAATTGCCATTGCCAAGCAACATGTCCATTGAACCCCTGAACAGTTGAAGAAAATTATGTTTTCTGATGAAAGTAACTTTCAAGTGTTTCGGATGGGTTCTTCCTTCATTCGACGACCATTATCATCTGATCGATTTGACCCCACGTTCAAAGTTCCAACTGTTAAACACCCAGATTCATTCACCATTTGAGGAGCTTTTTCTGGTGAAATGGTTAGGCCTAAGGCTGGCCTTTACTTCCTGCCCAAAAACCAAAAAATGAGTAGCGACACTTAAATAAAAAGTGCTGGAGGAGCATATGCTGGACTTGTTTCATACTCATGGCTGTGAAGTGTTTATGCAGGATAATGCTATGCTCCCACCCATAAGTCTAAAAAAGTGAAAAATTACCTCCAACAAAAGCAGATTAAAATGATTGAGTGACTTAGCAAATGTCCAGATTTAAGTCGAATGGAAAATTGCTGGCTGAAAATTAAATATCTTATGAAACAAAAGAAAATTCCAAACATGGACACCCTAAAAAATCAGTTGAAGAAAGTTTGGTGCCAGGAGGTGCGCTTGGATTATTTCAAACGTTTAGTGTTTCCATGCTTAAACGCTTGCAAATGGTCATAAAAAATAAGGGCAACATGACAAAATATGAATGTGTGTGTTTTTGTAAAATAAAAGTTGCTATGTAAGACCAAACGCTTGTTTTTGAAGGAAAAATGAAGCAGGTCCTAAGCCATTTGCGCCAGCTCAATCGTCAATCGCAGTTTGCTTTTTAACCAACGCCGATGAAACAACACATGTGTACATTTTCTCGAAGCGTGTACTCAAGTCAGTCAAGCCAATTGAAAGACTCCTTAGTCGCATTTGCCTGAAGCACCGAGTTGGATTTAAGTGCGAAAAACGATCTAGGTTTCCCTTTTTTTGGGAAAAAACGCCAGCGGAAGACGTTTCTTAAGATCAGCCGCCGATTGGTCGACAGCGTTCAGGTGCAACTGAAATAAAGCGAAGGCACGCTTCGCGCACGTAAAAAAGGCTTGAGGCACGACAGTCATTACACAAAGCTGTGCGGGCACTATCAGGTGGAAACGAGGCGCGGAAACACGAGTATTACGCTTATCTGCGCTAGAGAAGCCATGCGAAGCTAAGCGGGCAGACAGAATTTCGTTACTTACTATGGAAGGTGCTTATATGTGATAGAGACTACGTTTTTCCGACATTGTACATGAATAAAGCAATGAGCAGTTCGAAAATTGCCATTGTTTTGCTGCTTGTTTTGTACGTAACGTTGCTGGTAGTTGTTGAGAGCGACGCAAGAAAAAATCGGAGACGCAGAGGTCAGAATACAGGAATGCGAAGTGCTGACAAGATGATACATGGAAAGAACCGAAGAAATGCGCAAGGAGCAATGGCAAGGTTAGCACATTTCAATTTTGAAACCTGTTCAGCATAGTGATCTTTAACGATTAAATCGAATTAACAAACACTGAAACGAGAACAGACAGTTTGTCAGCAAACGCATATTTTCTAAGATCAAAGATGGCGGATGCTGTTGGTTGCTAAAAGAACATTGCCGGTTTATTCTTGGAAAGGAGAGTTGGTTTGTCTCGCGACAACGTCTCAAGCAACATTTCGCGTTTTTTTCAAGAGGAGCGGTACTAAAGATACCCTGCCGGCATTAAAGATTCCGGCTAAAACAACGAAACGGTTTTTCGCAGAATGTACAGCAACAAGACGAGAGGAAGGTGTACTGGGAAGATGATTTCAGTTTGCGCCAAACTGGCAATGAAATGCCGTACGAACACCATCACCAAACGTAGTATACCAAGCGACGAAGGTAATATTTTTCGAGCACTATTAATTTTGAATATCGGCAATGTGACTGCACCGTTGAGCAAAATAAGTGACGGAGTGATTAGGAGGCGAGATAACCAGGTATACCTGTATAGATGCGTGTGCAAAGGTATTTGTTTGGCTATTTTTGCCAATCAGTGCACTTTGGTGTCGCGTGCCTGTCAGCGGCAATCCGTCATCACGCAAACTCCCTCATCCGTCTAGACAAGTGTTTGTCAACCTGTTTCTGATCGCGTGCAAACGGGTGGTTTTATTGTTACTGCGTACCATCTGTTCCAGAAAACATAATTTGCTCAAACGTACTCGTGATTGCTATGAAAAACACATGAATTAACAAAAGAAAACAAAGCAGAATCTAATGCGAGTGCTGCAACTATTTCTTCTCCACAAACTACTCTATAAGGGGCGGAACCACGTTCTCAGCTTGTTGGAAATCACGTCCAGGGAGCTGTAAACCAGCAGCTGCGAAACAGCATTACGAGCAGGTTTCCCTCTAAGAAAATTTTACACTGAGCAAATGTTTCTTTTAGTGAGCATGCATATTTTAAGGCTAAGTCAGCAGCGTTCCAAGCGAATTAAATGATTACAAACTTCGTGGATTATTAGAATAAAATCTTATCAAAATACGAACGAAGTACACATTTAATACAAATAGCTTCTTGTTTTCGTGCTTTCCCAATGTTTATTCGCTTTGCCAGCTTTACTGCTGAATCTTGATAGGTAGCTGGAATGTTGCAAGTGCACGAGATCGAGATTTAACTGCGCGAATATTGTGGTGATACTGCGCAGTTGCGCACCTTAGAAGGTCAGAGATCACTGGTTACGAGCCAGAGTCGGGTACATCAAATCCACGCAGAAAATTATAGATCATTCCCTGTACTTTGTTTATCTGACGCTAAACTTTAAACTTTGGATATGATCCGGAAGTAGCTCGTGCACCACCTGGGAAGCCCTCACGTACCTTTAGTTATACGCGTACCTCAGGTTGAGAAAAACTGGCTTACAATCTTGGTGTAGATTTCGAAAAGCTTACTGTTTAACTCTTGATGTCTTTTAAACATGCGCTATTGACACAGCACGATCACAAGTTGGCAAACTCGGTGGAAAACCCACGCAGCAGGTGACTGACACTGCAGATGATCTTTGAACGAGAAAATTGAACTTTGTAAGCGTTTGAAGCACAGGCGTAGCCTATGCTAATCACCATCGGCCGACAGTGGCCATGGCTACCCACAAATTTTTAGCATATCTAGTCATTTTGCGCTTTGAGAAGCGGCGTCCCAAACAAAAATACTGTTGCTCGCCTAAAGTCAAACATTTTGTCCTATCCAAAATTTTTGGACTGGCTACGCTACTGGTTTGAAGCAGTTCTGGACATTCATTTTTAACTAAATAAGGTCAGACTCTTTTTGGACCGCTAACAATGTGTCGCTTTGCGCAGAAACAACTCCACACAACTCTGGTAAAAAGCGGCGAAGAAAGCGGACACGACGGAGACGCTGCGGTCGGTGGCGAGTCAGGCGAGGGAGGAGATGCGTCAAGGTCACCTGCGGCTCTTGCTTCAGTCGCTGCTGGAAATTGGGCTGAAGAGAAAGAGCACGTTTGCGATCCTATTAAAAGGATGATCATCAGCACACTGCCTTCAGAGGTGCTTGACATTTCGTGCGAGAGACACTGGATCAATGCAAAATAACCAACATGGCCTGGACAAGCAGCACGAGTGTCTGCAAAAAACAACGGGTTTCCTTCATAGATTTTTAAAATCCCGAGATATGCAACAGACGTCGTCATTTTCTCAACTCACCAAAAGTTTCAACCGCTCACATTGATGCAAACATATCCAAGCTTACGCAGTTGGCCCAGTTTGCGGTGCACACAGTCTGTGGCCTGCCAAGAGATCTACCCTCGGGACCTCAACCTACGTCATGTGTTTATCAAGCCGCGACCAGATTCGTGTAAAACTTCTATATACTTCAATTGCTTGATATTGCATATTACTTTAGAAGAAGTAATTAACTCGCTCGCAGCTAATCGCTTTTGCGTTGTTTAGGAGCTCAACTTTTTGTGCAGTTATTCCAAAAGTCCGACCGCATTCTCTTATGGTTTATGAAAGATAGCTTGAAGTTATTTATTGAGTGGGTGCACTGCTGCTCCGTTTGTTTTGTATTTCTTTCACTATTTATAAAGCTTTTTACCTTGTTTCATTCAAGTTAGTTTGCTATAACTGGACACAAGCAAGTCTCTGTTGTTCTCCAGTTGTTGGTGATTGTATTTACCGTTACTTCAACAGCCTCAGAAAATAAGACCACGTTTCCAATGTTGTTTTGTCCGAACTTTTATTCCTTTATTTTACATTCTTGATGAATCAACGCAATTGACAAAGCATTTGGTGTTCCATAATTAAGTGAGTAAACCATCAATTTTATCTTTTCATAAAAAAGAATAAATTTAGTTTCATGGCCACATGGGATGGGGTCAAGTTTTTGAAAACTGTTTCTAAGCAATGAGTACGCTTTTTATTATTAAAGCTGTTTATCAGTATTGTGACTGCATGTGTAGCGAAAAATGTTCAACAAGTTTAGTGTTTGTATATGCACATAAAGTTTACCGCAGCACTTTTGCTTTTGTCTTCCTCAGATGCACTGCATGTAATTGATATGATTTTTCTTAAAATTACAGAAACCAAGCGGGTGGCTTTGATTTACTGTAAATCAGAAAGCACAATTGTCACGGTGAGGTCGTATGTATAAAATTACCTCGAAGCAATTGTCAGGTGTTCTCCTACTTTACCTTTATTCTGAAAGCTGTACAACAAAAGATATTCAGTTTTATTGTTTTGCAATACACTGTACATAAGGTTTTATGTGGAAAAGCGAAAAGCTCATCGCTGTTAATATTTCCTAAACTTCAAAATTTACAAGGTTACCTTTGAAAAAAAGTTTTGCTGCATTGTTCATAATCCAAAAAAAACAAAAAAAACAAGAGCCTGGGTAAAAATACCGCGATTGTCTGCTTGTTTTTCTTTCTTTCTGTCACTCGTTACAGAAACACAAAACTTTCACATTTGCGCGTGTCATATTTCCAGCCTCATTCAATTTGAAGTTAACAAAGTGCCGAATAAGAATAGTTATTTGCCAATAATAGCAAAGCCACCGCAGTGGCCATACATCAAGCGAATCAGTCGCAATAGTTTATTTGCACAAGGAAACTAGTTTCGTGTTCGACACATCTTCAGTCCTATGCGAAAGTTGACAATGAAACAAAGTTAGAAAAACTACGTACTGTGCTAAGAATTTAAGAGCAGCGATAAGCGCTTCACGGGGAAAGCGTCCGAATCGACAGCAATAGAGATCACATGCCATGATCACTCTATGCTGCATTGGGATGCGCGGGATTTTATACTTCTCAGCTAGCTCAGGTATTTACCTGTGGTGACTACCGCGCCGAACCTTGTAATGGCCCTACTGCCATTACAAGAACAAAAGCCAAATAATAAAGCCAAAGAAGCCAAAGAACCAGTTTCTCATTGCAATGCAAACACAAGCTTGGTCAATTCCAAACCAAGAAAGCGGACATGTTGGGTCTCGGTAAACACACGGTATTCACCATATGCTTTTACATGCTTTTACTGTTTTGAATTTTACAGTAAGTGCACTGTTTAACGAAACGTATTGCACCGATAAGAACTGTGTCTAAAAGGTGATTGTGTATTTTGCGGCTTAAAATGCCAACGATAGCTTGTGTATTGACAACTTACGAATTTCTGACTTAACTTTATTTGCGTTTTGAGTTGTACGTGACTGTCAGTTATATTTCTTTTTGTTTTTTTCATGTGCTTTGTAAAAATCAATTTGATGATGCTGCCTTTCTTATCGTGCAAAATGATTTTTCGGATGCAAAAGGAAAAATGTTTCAGCATAAAATTCGTTTTATTTCAAATTTGGACGAAATCTTGTCATTAAGCAGATGTGACATGGGATTTGCTTGTCAAGTGAAAGTAGCTGGATTTTGAGAAGCCTTCGTAAAGTTATTTCGCATTGCAACATGCGCACAATTTTTTATGTCATTTACTACAATTTTTTATGTCATTTACCTCAATGCAGCAACTGGTTATTTGCGTCTCCGCAGGTATTTGAAACTCACGCAGCAAAAAGCTACATCGCTGCTCCCTTTGCTAAGATCATAAGCAGAACTCAATTGTTCTTGTCGTTCGTCGAGCAAAGCTCGCAACGAAGAAACCTGTTTTGTTGCTGTGGCAACGACCGTGCAAAGCGTTTACCACGTGCCAAAAATTTCCGATTGTTCGCTAAATCGGCTGTGCTCTCACAATTTGAATGAGAGGCTTAACTTTGCTTGTCTTTGATGAAAACTACGCTGTACCCTTACTATTAACACCTAGAAAATACAAATCGCTCTGCCTTTACTAAAATGAAGTTAACAAAAGTGTCGAAGTTGCTGACGTCACAGCTGCTCAGCAGGAAATGACGATAAGGTAGAAAACGGACGTGAAAAATGGCAAAGGAGAGAGTCAGCGCCGATTCCTTCCACCTAGATACGATGGTGGCCTTCGTAAAAGGGGCAGTCCTGTTGATTGAAGCTGGAACAAGTTTTGTTATTTTCACATCTCTCCGGAACATGAGGAAAAAAACAGAAGCAGAAAACGACTCGCGTTGCAATGGTAGCCTGTTTGTTGCAAAGGTTTGTAGAAATGCACAGTCCTTACAATGGTCGCTGAGTTAACATAAGCCCAAGGCCAGCGCAGTCTCCTAAAATCTAGAAAAACTGCTGTACGTTTTCTTGGTTCCGTCGCACTGAGCAGTTGCTTCCGTGGCACGAGTCCGAGCTATTCGCAAAGACGAAACCCGGTTTAGGCGAAAATCGGCGCTGTGCCGGTGAAACCTGATCAGAGAAGACGGATGTGTTTGCGCGTTGGTGGACTTGACCGCTCGAGCAAAGACATGCGCAGTGGGGAACGTGAAGCTTGTGGCTAGCATGTTTATCGCGGTTATCTTAGTGCAAGGACGCGTGTCGTAGCCTCGACCGGTTTTATCTTGGCTGCTTGCGGTTTTCGCTTGATCCGTGTGAAAACAAACTCTCTGCACGGCTTTGCTGCTATCAGTTTAGTATTAGTAGTAGTTTTATTGGCGATAGTGGGATAATGCATTTGCATTTCCAAAATAAACAGTCTGCTGGGATACCGAGAAAAGCCAGAACCGTTATGTGTCAGGTGTTCACTTCAGAGTTAGAAACCGCGAAGCTCCAATTCGATGTTCCTTTTTGCGCAAATTGTGAGTGAAAAGATGTTCACAAGCTTCACAAACACATTTTTGCCAAAGCTTGTGGCAAAATCGCTTGGACTGTCTCTGTTCCAGGCGAAGCTTGAACGTATTGCTTCGGCGTGATTTTGTCGTCAGTGTTGAACGTGGGACGGCCATGCAGACTTCGAGTCCTACGCACTGTACTACTTGTACAACGAAAACAAGTTTGTCAGCGTGACACATCCGCTGCCATCATATTCCGAAAATTAAAACTTTGAACCCGTACAAGTATCGGAACTATCTGACTGTAGTTCGTTGCTGCCCGAGATTCAACTTTCGAACTGAAACGAACTGGGCCCATGCGAAACTAATGATGATAAGGGCTGGGATGTAAAACAATAATTGATCAATAGCTGGTCTTTGGTTAGCCCTTGCCCTTGAAAAACAAGATCAATAAATTATCAAAACTTAAACGAACAGCTCGTAAATGTCAGTGAACGATGGTTGCACGCGACGCAACCACGAGTTATTCATGCAAAAAAAATGGTAATAATCGCTCCCGGCGTTACTGATCTCACTTGGATGCGCCAGCTCGTCTGAGGATCTTCACGAAATTGTGTTTTTATTTTTACCGAACTTTTGGCACTTTTTGATATGAGCCTCAAGCGATGAACTTGGTCACTCTGGCCAGGCAGCAAAACCAGCAAATCTGATTTTTCGGTCCAAAAACAGCAAATGCTTTTCTGCTGAGCTCACAAGTATCCTCCATCATCGACTTTGCATGATTTGCACTTTAACTCAAAGAATAGCATCAACTAGAGAAAAACAAATCCTTGACCAAAAAATTGCTGCTAGTTTAGGTGGAAACAAATCGCCTGAAACAAGTCTGAAAAAAATCAATAAAACACCTTTAATACAACAGACTGGTGTTCTTGATGTGTTTTCGACCGGTTAGGAAATTCTGCTTGATTTTTTAATACTCTTTGTTGCACGCCTCACTGCAAGACACTAGGTGTTGTATCTCGACGAACAATTGATACTTAAAATTCCTCATAATGAGCCACGCGGACAGATAGAATAGTCTCCTGAGAGACGCAGGCGTTTTTCATTGCGATCCAGCTTCAAACTATAAGTTCCATGCTATTGATAAGCACGCAGTCAGAGTAAGCACGAAAAATATTTGGCCAGGTATTTCCATTCACCTCAAACAACTTCATTATCACAAGCTGGTTAGCTTCTGAACAACAATTTAAAACCTGCAGTTCGGGGCTGCGAAAACGACATCGTTTGAACTATGGGAAGAAATGAGAACAACAGCTTTCTGGTTCCTTCGACGCGCGTTCAAGTGCATTGTTTCTTTCAAAAATTCTATGTAGGGGGTGTCTTAGCCGAGTTTAGTGAAAAAAAGCTGCAAAAGATCTTTTCTGAATTTCTTTTCTTGCATAGCTTTCATAATTGAGCGGCGTCTCTAAAGCTGCCTTGCCCTGGATCTACCCTCGTTTCATACATTGCCGAGCCTAAACAAACACCGACACTAGCGCTGTTAACGTCTTAAATTCCTCTGAAATGCAACTGCTTTTCCTGCTAGCTCCACGGTCATGACTTGTGTTTTTCTACGGAAATTACTTTCTCACGAAAGAAGCTGTAACAACCGTGTTTAAGGTAAGAAACGAGAAAAAATCAACGCTGCAATGCTGTACCTGGAAAACAAAGTTTTCGCTGGCAATGATGATTTTTGCCCGACCTCTGCGAACGTCGTAGATCTGCGTCAGAACGCCATTTCGTCGGGTTGATATTGCGGATGTGACAGGCACAGTAACGTTTCTTCCTGAAGTGCTCATGAAAGTAACATTCCATGGAGTTACCTGTGAAATGAAAACCTGTTAGATTCTTGGCACCGCTGCTTTGGGAGAGGCAAAAAAATCTTTACACGAAGCACCCATCACACCCACGTGGACATTGGTAGTGTTGCAAACCCCTGGGGCTTGGGCCTGAACATATCATTAAAATCAAATTTATGCCAGAATAAAAGATAGGGCGATTCGAAAGCAGACGAACTCCAGAGAGTCCCTCGTTCGAAGCGATCGTTATCAGAAGAGAGCAAAATTTTCGTAGCATGTGTTTTTCAGGTTATGCAAACTTGCAATGCACGCAGGCTCGCCGGAAAGTTTTACTTCAAAGTGGCTTGCACAAGTTCAGAGCGTTAAAACTAACATTTCGACGTCAACCCTGCGCAGATCATTTGCATAATTTAATTACTTTTAGGAATATAATTTTAACAAACTAAAATAAATTATTACATATTGTGACCCTGTTCCACAAAAGTACCATTGGATATAAAAGCCAACAACTCTCATCTAAACTTTGATCCGAATTCACATCAGGCAAGTGCGTGTGAAGTAAATAGTCTTGCTGTACTTGCTATGGAGAATTAAAGTTAATACTGGCGTCAATCTCAGCTTACTCTGCGCCGTAGGCCACAGGTTGTTTTCCGTAGCGGAGGTTGCATTGATGGCAATTTGCTGACAGCACTGCGCGTGAAGTTTTCCGTTACTCTTATCAATTCAGCGCGAACCTAAGGCAGCATGCACCGCTTTTCAAGTCTTTGGGGTGAACCGATCGCACCCGAGTCCGTCGGGAATCGAACACACCTTAACAACTTGAGATGCACCACTCAAAAAGATCGCAGCAAACTATCGACAAGTTTTACTCATTCCAATCCAGAGAAAAGGAAAGTTAACTTCAGATCGCGCAATGTCTCAACGGCCAATTTAAACAAAAGCAGACGTCCAAAATTTGCATTTAAAATCCCGTTGAAGCAAAACCTTGTGAAGATTCAGAAAGGCGCAAAATCAGCGCAAGTAACATGGGTTGTTTACTTTGCTGGCAGCAACCGTACATTCCAAGAACAAGCGCTTTTCTTTTGCTTCAAGTAATTTACGATGCAATCTTGCTTTTAAATTTAATGGTTACAGTGGGAGGTATGACAAGATATTCCTAGGGTGCACCTATGTGTTGGCGCACCACCAAGTACATTTTCGTGTAATACAGGTAGTCAGGTCAGCTAGGACAATCACTTGCTTCTTTTTCACATTATCGTTTTGCAAGGCCACGAAAGAAATATTCTCTCTCTACTGTACATCAATTTTTAACAACAGTGATCACTGAGTCGTTTTTTAAAACACATTAACATATTGACTTGTTTACCACGATAGCGAATTTCTTCGTCGGAATGGCAAGGAACAGCACAGAGATAAACGATTTCAAGTGTTTGCTGTCCTCTGCTGGTATTGCAACAATGCGTCCGTTCACAAGGACCCCAGAAGAAGGTTCGAACAACAGGTTGTATATCTTTCAACATGAAAAAGAGAAACGCGGTCATTTTTTTGCTAACCACACATCAAAGCATCCTCCGCAGTGAAAAAACAAATCACGCCTGCGTGGAGCAGAAAAGCAAAACGCAACTCAAGAAAATCACAGCTTGCTATCTTCGTATGTTCCGTTGAGGGCAAAAATGACATCTCTGCTTTGTTTGACGGCTGGACTGTTCACTGCGTAACCCATGGCTCAGTGCGTTTTTGGTCTGGAGCATTGACCAAATGTGTGAAAGTGTACCTTTGCGCTCATCCTCACATTCTCGAACGCGATTGACGCGACCTTTCAAACAGTATGTTCATATCAGTTTTTGCTTCAACAGGTCAATAGCTTGATCAGTTTCTAGCGCTGCAGTAGTGACGCAGCGGTTGACTGCTTACAAATGAAGCAGCTCATGAATAATTTCTGGTGGTTTTTGTGGTTTTGTATTTATCAGCATCGTTGTGACACCACCAAAGCGAATGTTTTCAAATCGTATGATGGTCGAACGTGGCACTTAAGCATGCAACTGAACGACGCTTGAAGTTGCGTTTACACATCATGAACTATCTGCTTCACTGATGAGATACCAGGGGCTAAAACGGCGACCGTGTGGACATTATGCGTGTTATAAAGGTTCTGCTGATTTTCATACTTTTTTTCTCCCACTGAAGATTAAAAGTTTACTTCTATTTGAAAGCATATAGATCATGCAGTTAGGTCTGCAGTTCCGGATCACAGCATCGTTTGAGCGTTCATAAGGATTTTAGGTGAATCTGCAAGCATGGCGTTCTACCCTGAATAACATTAGGTCAGCTTAGTGTCAGTGAACAAAAACATTTGGGTGGCGAAGATTCAGTTTGAATAAGAGTTGAATGTGCCTGCTTTGCAGGCGAAGCATATACGTTGCTCAACACGATAGTCACAGATTCTGTTCCGAGAAAAGACTCCTTTCGATAGATACTGATCTCAGTGACTATATGTACAAGGAATAACAGCCAGACATCATATTACCTTATGAAAACCTTTACCTGATTTGATATTTTGTCAATTGTTTTTCTACTGTTAATAGGGAAATTACCAAGGGCGATAGGTTGCCAACTGCTCCTCACTGGTGGTTAGCAAAAATATGATCAGCCTACGTCTAAAATGTTTTTGCTTTACTTTGATTATATATTATTTATTCTTCTCAGCTTTATCCGAAAAAATAAAGTCAAATCATCTAGTAAATCGTTACCGATTCGACGCTACTTACAGAGGACGAACAATAGAAAGAAACTGGCTGCTTTGTAGGGTGGCAATCAAGCAAAGTTTGTCAAATCACATCAAGCCATAATTTTATTTCCAACCCAGCCATAACTGTATTTCAAAGATTTGTTGCAATGTCCCAGAAAAGCAAACTTGGCAACTAGAATTTTTTCAGCTTTGCCAAATTAAAATTAAAATTAGAGCTTCTCAATTTTCCCAAATCAGATTACAGTTAGAATAACCGACTTCTCGAATGTTACAAATGAAACGAAACTCCAAACTGGATTTCAAATGAAGTTCAACCTTAAGTTCATGTCATACCAAATCGGTATTCATTCGGCATTAAGCCTGAGGAAGGCAAACATTCGTACGCCAAGATCGGTGCGTTTCGCGCTGTACAATTCGCTTGCGTTATTGAAAATTCCTTCTTATGGAACCGACATCGCTGTCGTACCCATGGTCGTCGGAAGCATTTTTTCCAGGGAAAGCCAATAGCGAAATTTTCCAGGGGGGGTCAAACATGGTGAAATTTCATTTTACCTACTCGAAACTAAGAAAACAACCTTTTTTGCTAAACTGTAATAAGAAAATGTCAAATTTCAAAGTGCGGTGGGTACGGTCACTACTGCCCCTTCCGACGCCCATGTTCATACCCAAGAGTTATCGAGCAGCACCTTTGCGATGAGGAAAACGATGTATGTTTTTCCAGTACTCTACAACATCGCAGTCCATACTCTCGCGCAATTTTAAAAGCCGTCCGAGGAATTTTTCAACTTCATCCCAAGAATTAGACCCAAAGCAACCTTCCTCTTCTTTATTGATGAAGTTGTCGACATGAAAGATAACAAGCATTGTTGTCCGTCTCTTTACCTTCGGACGAATTGCTGTGCTGGCTGTGGTCGGACGAGGATCCTGTCTCCTGTCTAAAGGCCTATCGCGACTCCCGGCTTCAACAACGGCTTCTCTTTCCAGGAATGCCTTCGTCGACTCTATGAACGCTTACTTGTATCTCTCCCTTCGATTTGTAGCCAGTCGGCTTTACACAGTGGGTCTAAATGACATTATGCCACCTACGAACCGTGCACCCGCTCATTTTAATGATTTATGTTATACAATGAATCGGCAAGGTTTTTGTGGTCGGGAAGGTCTGGTGACGTTACAATTATATTACAAGCAGCAATAGAGATCACATGCCATGATCACTCTACTACTGCTTGGGTCGGCCGTTCTTATATACTTTTGAGGTATCTTGTCTTTGTATTTGTGGTTCGTTTTCTCTTTATCAGGTGATTCCCTTGCATACGGCATAGCATCATTTTCTGG
>Ga0210059_1006281_pt1 | contig 19096 bp, 13 predicted proteins | sample Ectturendosymbi2_FD_188042 | JGI IMG/M metagenome (GOLD analysis project Ga0210059, IMG submission 188042) | Ecteinascidia turbinata endosymbiont from Florida, USA - Sample 2 (SPAdes) (version 2) | ecosystem: Host-associated > Tunicates > Ascidians > Unclassified | place: Key West, Florida... | reverse complement strand
GTAGCCATACTATGTCTTGTGCACTGTTTCAAATAATTTTATGATAAGAGTCTACTGTTGAATCCTTACAATCGAGTTGCCTGAGCCGATGTTGTCTTTCCTGCAGTCGACTTGACACACAGCCCATTGTTTTACCCAACCACCCTATCGCCCTTTGAAAGCTGTGACCAGTTTTTGCAGCATCTGATCAGTGATTTTCTGGGCTGTTGGCAAACCGTTGCTTCGTGCCTACGTCGAAGTAAAATGAGTTTTCTGCAACATGCCAACCGCTCGCGCACATGTCAGGCTGGCAATATTGCTTTGACAGCGTGACTATATAAATACCGGCGAAATAAAGACCACGCTCAGTTCATTTATAACGCCCAATATCTATTCAACCGAGCGAGTTTTTTTGACTTGGCGTTATTGAAGGAGACGCAACTATTAAAGTTAGCGAAGCAAGGAAACAGCAACTTCGCGAGTTTTTCCTTCTGTGAATATTTAACAGAAGCGTGAACGGTGAAACGCCTCTCGACCTGGCAAAGAAACGTCACTTCCGCCAGTGCGTCCAGTTGCTCGAGAGATACCAACCACCCAAGCCGCATTTCAGCCAGTCGTACTGGCTGCACAGTGCGGTCGACCGATATGTAAGCTTGTTTGTTTGTTTGTCCGACGTGATAATTTTCTGTCGAAATACTGTTATAATATGGTTCTTTATACGTTCGTTGGATGCGATCTACGCGAAATTTTCATTATCTGATATATACTCGTGCTAACTCTTCAATTGGAATTATGCTTTATACAACGGGTGCACAACCTTCTCGCCATTACCCGCAGGATTGCGTTTATTTTCATTAATTACGGCCGTCAATGAGTCCAAGATATTTTAATTTTTAGCATCGCTTTTGTTCTGCTTCCAAACGTCTGACTGGTGCCGCCTCTCTGCAAGTATCGTCATACACAGCAGACAAAGGGCTTTTAGTCATGCACGGCCACCGTAACTTATATTCTAATTTACACGTGCACGGCCGCATAGATTTTCATCCAAGGCGGAATGCGGCCGCAGGTTGTGCACCCCTGCTTTATACTTAGGAAAAGATGTCGGTACGCTCAAGTGGATTTCTTTTTCTCCTATGAAGGATGCTACGTATTGGCGACGATCGAATAGCGCTTTGCTTCGATCACGAGCAGAAAGTTAGAAACAGGCGCGTTGCTGTTGCGAATGAGGTGAAAATAAAACCGTCAGTCGCTTGTGTTTCGCCTCGGCCCCTGGCACAGCGGAGCGTCATGCTTTGACAGACGAGTCTGCAGCATTGACTCGGTTCCGCAGCGTCTTGCTGCAATTTCGCGTTCATTGTTTCGCGTGCGCAGAAAGCGGTGGAGTTGCTGGAGAACGCCGGTCTGGGCGACGGGTGCTTCCTGGTGCGGATGAGCAAGAGAAATCCTGGCCAGCACGTGCTCACGATGTCTTTCGAGAAGACTGTTTACAACTACGAAATCAAAAACAAAGTTAGCGCTACCTTACGATTTTTGAGTGTTTGCTTGAATTTTTTCAGAAATTTTAAGTGTTTGCTTCAGGTTTTTGAGAAATTCAAACCGCTAAAACGCGTTTTTCACTGTTGCTTCGACTGAAGCAAACTTGACTAGGTTCTGCTGGGAAAGCGCATACAATCTCGTGTAACTTCAAAATAAATATTGCTGATGGATTCAAACCCATCGCGTTTGTGGAGACTAGTTAATTGAATACACAGGTATGTGCAAGTTTTATTCACCGCAAAAAGAAGAAAGTAAAACCTTGTCGGTTGATTCCTCGAAAGCAAACCTAGAGCTTTCAATTAACTTGTAAAATTTTCGTTTTTCTCACTGGGTCAGGCCGCGTGTGGCCAGGTTGAGCGTTTATGGACAGCTTCACTGCGATTAACATGTACAGGTAGTTTTTTGCGAAACCCCAAGTTTAAACGAATGGAAAAGTGGTTGGGATGAGTCTGATGTTGACTCAGGTTGTTTGAGTTTTTTCGGGTACAGCTCTAGCTGTTGCTCTATCCCGAATCAGATGAACAAAACGTTAGAATTTTCACTTCTCTTTTGACATTGTCTAGCCGTACCGCCGAATCAATGGCTGCGAATTCGTTTAAATCACGGCGTGCAACGTATCAATGGACGACGACTGCCGAGACCTTTTCGTCCCCACCAGTTGCTACCTGCACCCCACACCGCACAAATCTGGACTTTGCTTTTTGCCGGGATATTTCGATCATTTGTCCGAAGTAACTTAAAAAGATTCTGTCATTTTTTCGTTTTCGGGCAACTTTTAGTACTGAAAAAGGCATTGTGTCGTAACTCTTTCGGTCATTAAAAAAAAAATCGGAAAAAAGGCACAGATACGTCTCCTTGCCTGGCCCACGGAGTTGACTGACAGGTAATCCAAACACTACCGAAATTGCTGTAATGACACAACAAACAGGCTCCTAAGTTATTGGCTAGAAACAACTCCACTGCGCTGCGTCAAACCTTTTCTCGGTTGTTGTTCTTAGAACAATCGCTTCTTCATCGACGACGGGCCGTACTTCGCGTCGTTGGAATGCCTGATCGATTATTACTGCCGCTGTTCGGACGGACTTCCAGCTGAGCTCCAAACCCCGGTTTCTCCCTTCACGAGGTATGTGCAGTCGACACTGGAGATGTCGTCCGCTTGCACTTTGCGGCTGCTTTTGCATAACTACGCTTCTCTGCGCGGGGAGTTGTTATTTGTAGCCGCGTGTCTTTTTTCTGTTGCAAGCGCTCGTGAATTTGTCCCATATGCCCGCTCAGCAATTTGCGCGCACCCCGGGCTACAACGCGAGCGGCGGACGAAAGCTATTATCGGCGGCGACCTGTATAGGCGTAGCCAAGGCCCCCCCCCCATATCTTGTCATTTTGTGCTGCGAGAGGCGGTGTCCAAAACAAATACTGTTGCTCGCTCGAAGACTGGCCCCTCCAAAAGTTTGGACTGGCTACGTCACTGGCAATATATACATCGCACCGGCGCCCTTTTTTCTTAACGCTTTACAACCTTGTTTATCGGCGAGCGAATGATGGTTGTCAGTGCGCGCGGACTCCTGTATGTGTGTTTTGCAGCTGGTGGCCGATTTTGACGCACCAGCAACTTCTACGACCGTATCAGGACACATCTCTTGTCTTCATTGGTGGCCGCAACCCCAGTTTGCGAAGCAAGGGTCGTACGCTTCGTGCTTTTCGATTGGTTGAAAGCAAGGGGCGCGACAATCGCTACTAACCACTTAGAAAATTGACGACGCGATTGTTTCGGATCAAAATTTAAAAGACAACAAACACGAAGCAGTCGTCGCAATATACAATACATGGGAATATTGGGGAGGTGCGAATGCAAATCGCGTGCTTAGACGTCATAAGCGATACAAAGGGAACAATGGCAAACTGGAAATACGATTGAAAATCTTGTAAAGGTTACTAATGTGTGTGTTTTGCCTGCGGAGGTCTTGACATTTACCCAGACGCAATAACTACGGGGCAGTATGGAACGATTTCATTACGATCGAATGTAATAAAGACGTGAAGCGAACTCTCACAGACAGTTATGCAGAGGTTTTATTTTTCCATCCGGCCTCCAGACACGGCGACCACCACAAAACCGTTACCACCGGGGCATTTGAAACATAAGTTTTGCTGAAGTTGCTGCCCATAGTTAGACTTGCCTTGCGACAAAATTTTCCTTGCGTTGCGGATCCAAATTCACCGAGTTCTGAAATCTGGAAACAGCAGAACACGGTGATGTGATGTGACTTCATAGTTTTTGGACTTGCAATGCTGTGACTAATATTCAAAACTTCATTTCTTTGCTAGTTTAACGTAAATCTTATTTAATTTATATCCTTTTTTTTTATTTGTAAAAGACGTTACACACCAACGACACACAACCATGGTGCAGCAACCTCGCGCTCTGCCTTTGCAGCGCGTTTTCGACACATTTATTTTCAAAGTTGCCGACATCGTTTCTCACAGCTGCTCGCGTCGTCGTCGCTCTCCTAAGCGCTGCTTGTGCCCAGTGGCTCGAGCCAGTGCTCACCGATGTGCCACTGCGTAACCCGATGTTCAGCTTAAGTTTCCGCTACGAGAAGACGGGCCCGACGATTAACTGAACTGGGGAGGGATACCCGTCGCTCTTGAGTGTTAACATCAGCGTTTGACTTAACCTAGAGGCATTCAGCGTTTCCTTTCGGTGAGACAATCAGCGCCAACAGGGCATCCGCAGTGTTGCCGGTGAAATATTCGCCAGTATTTATAAAATACAGACATCAAGACTCCAAATCGTCTGTCGTTTTGCTGAAAAAGATGAAAAACTCTTGTTGTAAAGCTGCATTTCCCACAGAAATCAACTTCCACCGCCACTGCCCAAGCCTGCTGCTGAAACGAAGCCTCGAACCGGTATCGACAACAGACCTCCTGCACCAGTCCCAGTGCCATACTCGCCGTCACCGCCTGCGAAGGTACCTGTTACGCAGTTCTGTAGTCAACGCATTTTCCGAATCGAATGCAACGCTTATAGTCTGCGAAGCTTGTGTTTTTTTACAAACCCAACTGCGCGCAATTGTATGTTTTTTTTGTTTTTGTTCAAACCCATTTGATGACCGTCAGTGTTTGTAAGTAACTAATTGCTTTACGTCAAATAGTTGATCACATGTTAATTAGGTTTTGGTTTGCTTTTACCTGCAGCTCTGGAAGGTTACAGGCAGCCTCAGTAAACGCTAACAGATCCTGCTCGCCTGATATCTTTTGCTCAGTTCCTGTAGCAACAGATTGCAACGGCAGCCCACCGGCATTTGTTAGGAACTTAATGACGAACTCGTATGCTGCATGTTTTCACTAATAACTACCTTAACTTCCATCTTCCCTGACCCCCCCGCGCAGCCATCGCCAATGAAGAACCACGGCCTCCCGGAAGCCATCCTGTCCGGACAACTCGAAAACATAGACCCGAAGAACATCGTCATGGGCCGCGAACTCGGGCAAGGAGAGTTCGGTTCAGTGCTCATGGGCGTCTGGACCAATAACAGCGGAAAGAAGGTGCGTTTCTTAGCAACCGTACATCTGCAGTGCGATAGCGCGTGCTGGAACAGGAATGAGCAAAAGAGTCCATGCGAAACCGGCTTTAAGTATCGAAACGGTACATCGTCGTTATTTAACGCTTACAGAGAACGCCACATCTTTGGCGAAAATAGCGTTGTTCGCGGTTAGATCAAGGAAACAAACGCTCAGGCCACGGGAGTCGGAAGAATTTCTTCCAGGGAGGGGCCAATTGCTTTTAATTGAAGCATCGCTAGAGAACAGATGCCCGGCTAGGTCAGGTGGTGATCTGTTGAAAGAACTAGCTGGGCGAGCAGTTGCATGTGACGCGGACGTTTCCTTGAGCCCCAATGTTTGCTTTACGCCCTTTTTAGCGACAACAAGCTTAAGTCTTGGTGGCCATTAGGTCGCTGCCACCCACGGGCCCTTATTTCGACGCGTTCTGACGCCTTTCTCGGCGCTTCCAGGTCCCCGTCGCACTGAAGACTTTGCACGGCGAGCACATCAACACTGGGGAGGCGGAGTTCCAGCGCGAGGCCGAAGTGATGATGGGGCTGAACCACCTGTGCATTGTCAAGTTGTACGGCATCTGTCGGGGCGAGTCGCTCATGATGGTATGTGGCGCTGCGCTGTGTCGCTTCATTGCGTGTGGCTTCGATGCTCTTCTGCGATGAATGAAAATGCAAACTGTTAAACTGTATTCTAAAATTGGTTATCGCCAGGGCAAGTTTTTGCAACCTTTTTGATAGCTTGCACTTGCTTCCTAAATACACATAATTTATGTGGTATGATGTTTTTAGCTGGTTCCAGGATTTTTATATCGCAACCTTTTTCTCTTTTACATGCAACTTTTGTAAGTATTGCGCAAAATGCAAAAGTGTGATTTAAAAAACATGCTTTAAAACTATCTCAATACAGTTCGCTTCTCTTTGATGACCGTGTCGAACTCAATAGTGACCTAAAAAGCAATTGTAGAAATGACCCGGCCAATCATCAGTCCAGAACTGTAGGCCAAATTGGTAAATTGCCAAGCAACTTCGTGCAGTGTGGAGCGAAGTTTCAGCGTGCTGCGCAAACTGTTGGCAGAAGTTCGCCATTTCTCCCCAGATCATGTGTGGAAATATTTAGCATTATATGTAAATAAATCGCTTGAGCAAATCACTGTCGTTCAAAATGCTTGTGCATAAATGTAACTATTTTTACTGCAACTTTTGTTAAAAATAAATGCAAATTTCTCACGATTTCATTGCAACAAAAACTTGCCCTAGTTATCACCAATCGAGACTCAAAACTTTATTCGTAGTTGTCAGTAGCTAAAAGTGGAATGCCAATTAAAAGGTCGTTCCGGTGGATGGGATTGAAGAACGTTCTTTTTTGCGGTAAAAACTACGCAGAGCACATACAGAGAATGTCTCTAGAGAGATTTTTTGAGTGAAAATGTGACATGAAAACTGGAACGATGCTGTGGTTAATCAAATTTACTCAGCAACTCTTTTGCGGGCCACTCGGTCATGGATACTAATGGCGAACGATTGACTGTTAAAGATGCGCGAAAAGCAGTCAACGGATAAACACGCGTTGCCGGCGAAGCCTGAACATTCTGCTTAAGAGGTTGCACGTTGCCTTAATGTTAACATGTAGTGAGCAACTTACCGTTATTGAGGCAATTTATATGTTGCATTATTATCGAAAGAAGGTTGTCGTCATTTGGAAATTTTTATAGACGTGTTTATTTGGCCGTGGCAACGAAAGCCTTTCTTCAAGTTAACGTAAAAAGAAACTCGGTTAGTCTAAAAATTAGTGCAGAAACGGTTTTGCTGGTGTCTAAAGAGGAACATTTAATTAAGTTTTATGCAGAGCTACTAAAGAGTGTTGATGGCAGTCCCAAAAAAATTTGGTAAAAATGTTCAGTTATGATTATTTTCCTTGACTTTGCTGCGTCCTGTTGGAAATAATTTACTTCCCGGCGAGAAGAAGTTCAAAAGCAAAAACTTCGCATCTGCGCTTCTCATATTGGACTCTGCGTTGATCCAAGATGGGATTTTTTCACTGTCTCGTCCTTGACATAAATGTGGGAAGATTTTTTTGCGGAAACCTGAATAGTTTTCTCCTTAAATTTTTCTCCTGTTTCGGGTGCGGCGCCGTGAGGAGGGAGTAAATCACGCGTTGAGTTCGAAAATGGGAGGTTTGATGCTTGAGCCACGACCGCGTCTTGTAACCGAGCAGCACGTGGCTGTCAAATGCTGCGCGGACGCAATGTCACTATTCTTCTTTCGTATGCATACACATGAGCACATGTTGGTCGGCACTTTGTTTTAGCAAGATATTCCAAGGTCTAAGGTCTACCTCATAGACGCGGAGGTTTAAATTTGGTGCAATCACGCAGGTGTGGTGGTGTGCAGTCTGCACCTTGCCACATTCACACTGTCGTTTTAACAGCGCATTATGTGGCTGGTAGCATGTCGCCAAACTTTATGACAGGCTACCTTATCTCAAACACCTCGCTGCGGGGGAGGAGTGGGGACGTGACACAACCAACGAGCTCACATAACAGAACGCAACCGGTTAAAAACCGTTTATCACCTTCCCTCGCCTCCGTTCTTCCCCCGTAGAAAGGTGTTTGAGATAAGCTGGCCCGCAACGCCGTACCCGGCCGACGGGCTCACCGTTGCGTGACCAGAGACAGCACGATCTTGCGTCTGACGTGCTAATCCACGATGGTGACGTGGTAATTAGGGCTGCGGTGAGGAAGGTCAAAGTAAGTTCGCGCGGTCGTCACGACCACTCTGCAAACGAAATTTTCACCGAACAACAACAATCGCAGGCGAGAGTTCACCGCCAGCTTTTTATCCTGACATACGATCAAATCTTTGCCAAAGGTCAGGTTCGTCGGAAAGTTTTCTGCTCGTGCCCTGGACAGCTTGACACCAGGTTCTTAACAGCGCCGGCCAGCACGTTTCGTTGACTGCTGTGAAGTGAGGGGTCGCCACAAAAGCGATTGCTTGCGAACGCGCACTCCCGCGCCCATTTTACGATCTTTGCTGGCTCGCAATGATGAGAGGTTTGCTCGGGCGGCCACAGAGGTATGACTTGTATCGTACGACGTCTTCACTCCCACATGCAACGCAGTTAGACTCAAGCATGCACGGCAGTAACAGGGAACACACAGATACATGAAAAAACACGACTATAGATATGTGGCGTTAATAGAAAAGCATACGCTTATGCCGCAACACGATTCCTTTGATGAAACACAAGCATAGATATATGTGGTACTAATAAAGAGCACACGCTTGGATCGCATCAACACCGTTGCTTCAGTGTTCAGCACCTTGCATGGTGCTGCGATGAGTTCCAAGTGGACTGATTGATAAAATACATGGAAGTGGGAGGCTGCGAAGGACCAGGGGTCATTTGGACTGCAGACCTCCCGGGACAAAACTTCTTGCAGTGTAAAGGGAACAATTAATAGAAGTAAATAAAAATATGTTGCTCTGAGTATAAGGTTTGTGACAAACTGTGGTACGAACATAAGTTTAATGAAATGTGTCGCGTGGCTGGATCAGAAACAGTTGAGTTCATTTTTTTTATAAACTCGAATCAGATCAGGTAATGAGTGTGGGAAAAAAACAAGCGGTGGTAAAAACGCGTCTGAAAATTCGTTTGCTGCTGTAAGTCAATGCACACATCATGTCTGGAAGGTCGGCTTCGGAGGAACTAAAAGCGGTTCGCGGTATCCGCTGTCACATACCTGAGCAGGCTTGAACGTAAGATCGGGACTAATGGCCTAAATTATTCGCTATCTCTGCTCATGCGATGTCAGGGTCCTGGGAATAAACTTTTCTTCATTCGAAACGCATGCTTGGTGGCGGAAATTTTTTGAAGATATTTATGGACTGATGTGTAGTGGGTTGCACGCGGGACTGGTATGCAACCTTCCAGTTATACCGTTGCACTGTCGCCATTATGTTGTGGATTATAGCCGCAGCCGTTGTCTCATTGGGCCACGATAATGCCTCGTTGCGTTAAAGTGTCAGAAACGTGAAATTCTGCTGGCGTCTTAAAAATATGCTTGCATCAGCTCAGCCTGCGTGTTTGGCTGGTTTTCTTGTGGAGAAGCTGAAAAGCAATAATACAGCTTGCCATGATCATACTAACGTGGAAATACTTCAACGAAGACACGACTTGTATTTTTGTTGAAGTCATCGAAGATAAGCATTCATTGTTGCTTTGCACCTCTTTTGCATGCGACAGCAAACCGAACCCGTAGACCAGGCCGATGTATCTAAATCTATGCAGGTTGTGAGTAAGTATCAGAGGCAAGTTTCACTGTTAGACCGTGTGGAGAGTTATTTAAAATATTGCAATCAGGTAAGCATAATGATTGAAAAGTGCCTGCACATGACAATGCTCACACAATAAGCACCTTGTTACGACTCAGCCACACCAATTTTACTCGTAGGACCGAGTGTCTGGGCTCAGGGAAAGCGCAGTCAAGCTGCTCGGTCTCACCTGCAAGGCTGTTTTTTTCGGTCGTAGACCGATGTTTTTATAATGACCGAAAAGTTAAGTCAATTTGGTAAAAAACGTCCGAAAACGGATGATGACAGATTTTCAAAGCTATTTCGGCATCTCAGCGAAAGAAAACCAGCTTTGAGGATGCCAGCATCCCGCGGGCATACTCACAATGAAGACGGCGCAAACACAGACATATTTGGGTATATTCTCCTTCGTTTGGGGCCGCGCTCCCCATTGATTACGTCACCAAGCGCTCTGATCATCTTTCGAAACCAGGACACCCAATCATGAGTCATTCCGGGTTCGGTCATGCCTGGTGGCAACCCACGGTCGGATCTTCGAAGATTTACAATTGATGGCGATACAAGTGGAACGGTTTAAAACTTTGATGACGACCATGTTTTATTTTCGCTGGTAATAAGTAACAATTAAGTTGTATCCCAGCAAACAGTGGTTCTGTACAGCGATGAGGATTTGGCTGTTTTCAGAAGTGGTTTGGCCGCAAATATTTTGTTCGGCCTTTTGGCCTTTTTTAATATTTTTGCAAATTTGATCCAACTTTGACATAATCTTGACCGAAATGGTTGAAAAGCACTGATGTAGAGTCCAGACAACCCGCCTTTCCGCTTGGAGACGGTTGCAGATGTACCTACAAAACATGAATTTTGCGGAGTGGATCGTCCACTTTTGTTCGCGCTTCTTCAGTCAATGAAACCGTTATTCGCAGGTTCAAGAGTTGGTCGCCATGGGATCGGCCCTCGACTACATTTTGGATTATCCGAGTCACGTGACTTTGACCGACTTCAAACTGTGGGGCGCGCAGATCGCCAGCGGGATGAACTACCTGGAGGAGAAAGGGTGAGTAGTTCTTGCTTCGAGTTTTGTAATTGCTTGTTGATTGAAAAACAATGATATAAAAACGTTTGCAAAGTACAATCGTGTATACGAGGCAATGGCTTGGAGAAAAAAAAGCAGAAAGGACAGGCGTGTCTTTTCGACGTGTTTCATTTGATGGTTGTCGGCAACAATTAAAAGTTCAAGGTTTGCTGCAACTTTTCGAGGAATCAGTCAACTGGGCTCTGCTTTCCTGACTTTGCGATGATTCGATCTTGCGCAGATCTGTTCTCAAGTAACAAGACTACACAAAGGCCAGAAAAGCGAATCTGTCGAGCAAAATTTTTCAAACAGGAAATTGATTTCACGTAATTCTACATCGTCAGTCTACATCTTATTGCATAGATAGGACCTTATTAAAAATTGCTGGTAATTCAACTGCGTCGCCTATGTAGAGACTAGTTACCGTACTTGTTGTTTGCTAGTTTTCATCTTCTTAAGTGCCTTCTTTCGTCATGACATCCATTTGGACTATTATTGCTGCATTGGCGACGCAGTTGAACTCCCCCCACAGGTGGGAGCAATAGTGTATTTTTTCAGGGGTAGCCAAAAGAGGTGAAATTTCGTTTTTCTTCTCGGAACAAAGAAAACAACTTTTTTACTTAAAATTTCATAAGAAAATGTAAACTTCCAAAATCCCCCCTACCCTCCTTCCTACGCCCATATCTGTGTATTGGATATCCAGTCAAAGCTCCACGTCTGCCGTATGGTCCAACATGGCAGTTGTCGCTGATGTGTGGTCAGCGACGAAAGTGCGCACGGCAGAACTTCGCCTGCTTGCGCCAAAAACAGTTTCGTCGATCCAAACCGCGCCATTTAGGTTTTGCAGCAGACGTTGGACATGACGCAATTTCCTGTTTCCGCTCTTTCCTTCCGAGACGCGTCGCGACTTTTTCGCGCGACACTGATCTCTGCTGTTTCTTCGCGAAGGTTCGTCCATCGCGACCTGGCCCTGCGGAACATCCTACTCGCTTCCAAGCAGTTGGTTAAAATATCCGACTTCGGCCTTAGCCGCGCCGTCGGCGCCGGAAGTAACTACTACAAGGCGTCGGCTGGCGGGAGGTGGCCCGTGAAATGGTGAGCGTTGCAACTTCCGTCAAATGCTTTTATAGCGGATACACTACACTGTCGAGTGCTTCTATCGGCCAAACAGAATGGATTTGTTCAGCAACTTCGCGCTAAATCGCCATGTCGATTTTACGTTTCTATTTTGAAACCAGGCCCGTAGCCAGGTTTCAAGTTTTGGAGGGCCCTTCTTAGGGGGGAAAGACTTGTTTATATTTTGTTATCATATGTTGTTTCATTTATATAAAAAAAATTGGGAGGACACTGCCCGTGTATGTTCCCGCGGCTACGGGCCTGCTCAAAACCACGTGTCCTATATGGCTACGTAGGCGATTTCGACGCTTGTGACTGCTTCGTTGAACACGTAAAGGCAAAAATGTCATCTGTCCTATTCTCGCACCGCACTCAAGCTGTTGTTCAACTTCGCAGGTATTCCCCGGAGTCGATAAACTACGGCACCTTTTCGTCGAGCTCGGACGTGTGGAGCTACGGCGTCACGTTGTGGGAAATATTTTCTAAAGGCGATCAACCATACGGGACAATGACCGGTGCCCAGGTAGGGGGATCGCTTTATGGCTGGGCTTATTTTTTCTGTCATAGACTGGATATTTTTTAAATGACCGAAAAAAGTAAGTCAATTCGGTCAGCATGATCGACAAGATGGGCTAGTGATTACTGTTACGGTGAGTTTTAATACTGTTACGGGACAAATGACTGACATGTCACAGCGAAAAAAAGAACAGCTTTATGGAATGCATCCGATGTCCCTGGCATCCTGTCGCACCCCCCCCCCCCTTCCTACGCATTTTCCCGGAGTAGAATTTGAGGTTTCTTGTTTTTTTTCAGTTTATTAGCAAATGTTAAATTTGAAAATCTTTGTTTTTTTGGTTACGAGACTCGTGGTTAAAATGAAATGGATTCGTGAGTAGAACAGGCGACCACTGCTTGCACTGTTTACAGTATATTACCAGGAGTCCGTGTAACCGAAGCATTGGTGGACAGCTGTTTTTTATCGGTCGTAGACCAAAACGTTTTTGAAATGACCGTAAAATTTAAGCCATTTCGATCAGAATGTCTGCAAATATAGGCTAATGAACACTGTTATGGCGAGTTTTAATAAAACTGTGAGACAAATGACCGAAATGTTTCCGTGACCAAAATGTCTCAGCAAAAAATGACCGCCATGTGTCAGCGAAAGAAAGAACCCAGGTGGACAGTGCTTGGAAGTGCAGACCGCACTGTAGCGTTGTTCCAGTTCATCATATTCCCTTTTGAAAAATAAATTCCTGACGCGTGCGCTTGTCTTGTGTATAAATGAGTTGTTACGAAATCATGTCGGCGTTCACGGAAATTAACAGGAAATGGAAAGTTCCGAACACGGCAGAAAACTATTGCATTTTCTCCGATATTTTTTTGCAGATTCCCCTCTTGCTGTTTTTGTTTCGACTCTCTCTCCCTTTTTTATGTTTTTCAATCAGCTGCTGTTTACAACTGCGCGGCTTCGCTACAATCCGCAGACAAGTTATGGACAGTATAATGCACGAGTTTCAAACTAAAATTGCTCCGAGGGTCAAATGCGGACTTTGAAGTAACTCGAGGGGCGCATTATGACGTTGGCACAACAATGGCGGTGCCTGAACCTTATAGAAACAGCTTTTACATCTTATTTTCTACGAAAGATATCATCAGTCATAGGCAAGTCATTTCTAGCCGTCTCTGCGTTCGTTAAAAAGGGACTTGTTCACTCGCTAGCCGAGCTCTTTCAAACACAGGTGAATAAACCAAATAAGGTAAATGTTAATCGCCTGAAAATTTCCAAAAAGTATCGGGGACGCACAAAACGCCGTCGCGGGCCGCGTGTTTGAGACCCCTGGTGTGACAAAAGCAAAGCGTGCAGACTGTTCAAGTTGTGCTTGGAGGTCTCATTGACGTGTGTGCTTCAGGTTATACAGTTCATTGAAGACGAGAAGCGAAGATTGTCCCAACCGCATGGGTGCCCGGACAAAGTCTACCAGATCATGATGAAGTAAGTTCAAACTGTGCAAGACTCCAACACCAGTGTGCTTTTTGTGGTGATGACGACTTCACTTTAATTAACGTTTTTGTGATTGTAACTTTAGCGCCGGTTCAGCGTTACACTCAGCTACTGCGCGCTGATCTGAAACCCTCATTCAGCAAAGCCTCTCAAGCACTGGTGTGCATTTACCTCCTACTTCAAACTTCTACAGGGTTCCCACGCGGTATTAAGAGTATTAAAAAGGTGTTGAATTTCAAAATTGGTTTTCAAGACATTGAAAAAGCATTGAATTTGGCCAAAATGTACATTAGGTATTGAATAAGTATGGAAATTCTAAATGGAAAAGAAATCAGAAGTTTCTGAGCAGAATTAAACTGAAGGCAAAGCACTTCATTATTCATGCAATATGTAAAACTGAGCTTCATGATTAAAAATTTTGAGAACTGAAGATAAGGCATGGTATTGAACTTCTTTAATTTAGTATTGAAAAGGTATTGAAAAAGTATGGAAAATGGTTTTCAAAAATGTGTGGGAACCCTGCTTCTAACTTTGGAATAGATCTGTAAGTCGGTCTCAGCCTTGAGATCGGCTCTTTCCCACTGAACCTGTGTATTACACAACAGATGCTGGAATTACAATCCACCCGATCGACCGACCTTCAAGCGACTGAACCAGACCTTCCGCAATGACCCTGACTATTTTAACATGCAAGTCCCGGGACACCGGGACCAGGTGGACAATTAAAGGACGAGATACGCGCCAGACACCTGCGAAGACTTCTCTGTTCCAAGCGTTAGGACTTGACAGTGCCATGCAATGCACACCGATGAGCGACACGTTGGTATGTGTTGCTTGCCGTGTACACAGCGTGTTGCCTGCCGTGTACGTGTTCTTCTATCGGTTGCCGGACGGGAATAACGAATCAAAGCGAATGCAGCCACGTTGCTGCGGTGATCAGTTTTTATTCGTTTGTAAACGCGGTTGCCTGTCATACTCAAGTTTTTCTGTTTTTTTTTTTTTTGTGTGTGTGTGTGTGAGAGATAAACGCTCCAAAACCCTGACACAACGGCCGACTCCGGGGGGACGACAGTTCTTTCTCGTGGCGTTTCAGTTTCGTTGATCGACGTTCCATAGCCCGGAACTGTATACTTCAAAACTGCGTCCAGGTTTTAATCAAAGTTCTTTGGCGGACTCCTGGCATTTTTTACCGCATTTCCTTTTGCTGTCTTTGTACGAAGATTGATATAAACCGCCTGACACATTCACCTGTCAGCGAAAATCTATGCTACCGTTCCTAGTGTTCGCAAACGCCACTATGACATCACCATCCTTGTTTTTTTTCTGACGACAACCGTCATACCTCTCGCTGTCACGCATGGCTGCTCGAAGGAGCGTCATCGTTTCGGAAACCGTTGGGGTGTTTTGTTACCATAGCAACACGCGCTCCGCTGTCGAAGCTGTTACCAACACGTGTTAAAATTCCTTTGTGTAACTGTCACTGTTCGCAATTGCCTGCTTGTCCACCACTGGGTCAGCTGCTGCGCAAAGTGAAAAGTGCAAATCTGACACTCGTGAAAAAGTGCGTTTGGGTTTAACTTTGAAATTCGGACAAAAAGCATGCGTCTGTTTATGATCACTGTCTATCGAATGGAATCCTTTCACAGCTAAGAATCAAGACGCTAAGATCTTGAAACAACGTATATATTTCGCCTATTGGGTAAACATCGCCATCTGCTATTTAAATAGAACGTGTGGAAAAGCGTGAATTTAACTTTGACGCAATAGCTGTCAATCCCGGCCAGCCACTTCGCCTTTGCAATGCAATCGGAAGCTTGCGGTATCTATGTCAGTAAATCGAAAGCCGGCCACCAGCCTTGCAAGAAGTTTCCATCGCTTTTGAGTGTTTGCTTGGTTCGACTTGCCAGCTGTTTTTTTTTCGGTCATAGGCCGAATTTTCTTTTTAATAACTGGAAAAAATTAAGTCAATTCGGCCATGATGTCCGAAAATATAGACCAGTGAACACTGTTATGGCGAGTTGTAATAACATTATGGGACAAATGACCGAAATGTCTCGGCGAAAAAAATCCCAGCTTGCCAGGATCTCGAGGCACCAGAGTAACTGGGAACCGCTCCTCGAGTGAAAGCTTTTTCGTTTTCCGGGGCACTTGTTGGTGGCGCACGACGCGTTCTTATGTGCGGGCAGGGGCGTAACGAGGTTGTATGGCGCTCGAGGCAAGAAGCGAGTTTGGCGCCACCATGTTCGAACCTGAGGTCTTTCGGAAGCAAATGTACTACATTGAAGAAAGTACTTTGTGACATTGGTGGGACTTTTCGGCGCCCGGGGAATTGTGCCCCTCGTTTCGCCCCTGTACGCGAGGAACCAGAGTTCCGCTGCTTCGGGTATTCAAGTTCAAAAATGGCTTTCATTGTTCGACTGATGCTTACGTTTCACCTGAAATTTAAGGGCAAACTCTTGACAAGGTCCTCAGATCTGAAGGAGTCGAAACGCCGACTTGTGACTTGTTTTGACTGCACCTGAAGGCGAAACACCGTCGCTTAAACTGCGCATTTCGCCACGTGACCGCGTTTTTCTGTTGGCGCAGTCGCTTACAGCAACATCAGCTTTTCGCAGGTCACGTGACAAAATGTGAAATCACGCCGTTCTGGAGGTTTACTCAGCATAAAATAAAAGACAACTGGGTGGAAAATTATTTTTGTAGCGTTTTAAGTCGCACTTGTAAACTTCGACGACAACATTTTTCACCATCGTTGTAACTGCCACCAAATGGCAGCATTTCCGTTTTGCAGAAGCCTGAGTCGTCGACCTGGCACTATCGTGATTGCACCGGTTTGTATACCATTGTGATCGTGACAATCAAAACGCTTTTTCCTTTCACTATTTTCCACTGATTTTATGGACGACTGATTGTGTTTCTTTTCTGCGACCGTCGCTCCGTTTTTAACTTTCCGCTTTTGACGAATCAACGCGATGTAACGAGAATGAGTGCGGCGCAGGTAAGTAGTATAAGGTAAGTCCGCTTGCCTCGCACCACGAACAGTTGCTCTCAAATGTCGGAGCTGGTTGGCAAGAGTTCTTGTGTCTCTTGCACGGTTGCAAAAATCGAAGCATGCGCCGAAAGATTTCAGCGCCTTCTGATTGGTGGTTGCTGATTCGTTCCAAGCGTTTTTCTTTTCGTTTTCTCCCCTTTTTTCTCAACCGCTCGTTCTTCGCCTCGAGCTTTTCTCTCAGTTTTGCAGCAGCGCCGTTGCTGCGAATCAAACACGACTCGCGCGTGAAAGAAGGCGAGCTTGGCCGTGCAATCTTTTCCTGCATTGTGCTGCGGACTTCTGCGCTGCGTTTTGCTCCGCTTCGCGCCGTACCTTTCCCTTATCAGCGTGTCATCAGCCTGTGCGTGTGCATTTCATTCGCCGCTGCCTCTCTGTGCCAGACCTGTGTTCGCTTCCTTTTAAAGATTGTCTTGAGATCGTATATCGCGCTCGCCATAACCGTGAAGGCAAAGGTCGGTCCACTGTAGTCCATGTTACTGTGCAGTGGCCGATGTAGACTTGGGGGTGTCGGGAAGGGCGGAGGCGTCTGATGGGGATGTAACGTTTGCAGGGTTCCGACGGAGTCTGGAAAAGTAGGGAAAAAATGTGGTTATTTTCCAGCGTGAAAAAATCTGGAAATTTTTTTTTTGATTTGTTAGTATGGAAAAAGAAAATAATATTCTAGACTTGACCTTCTGACATACATTTTCATAATATTTTATTCAAGATTGATGCAATTAGACTTAGATCCTGTTAAATATTACAGTGCCTTTGACCTCGGTGGTTCCTTGGGAAAATTTAAGTCTAGAAAATGTCTGGAAATTTCTTGAAAGTTGCGTAGGAACCCTGCGTTTGCATTATGTTGTTTGTTTAAATGCTGAGAAGCCAGAATAAAGGGATGCATTTCATGAAAAAGCCGCTGTTTCGATCATGGCTTGGGTTATTGGGGGGTTAATAATGGGAACTATTTTCGCGGATCCATCAGTTTTTCCGCGTAAAGTTCAGTCGTTCGCAAAACTTGCCGCTATCGACTAAACTGCGTGCCGTTCCGTGCCACTTCCTGATGACCTTAACCTGAGCGCGTTGGGAATCGATCCTTCACCCTGTATATGCAAAACGCCCGTTTGCCGGTTCTTTTCGACCTGCAATTATTGTTGATTGGCCTTACTATCTATGTTGTTACCGTTTCTTTTTGTCGCCTTCGAACTCGAGAAGCCTGCACAGTCACGTGTTCCGTAATCGTACGTCACTTCCGGAAGCCGACCACTCGTTCTAGCCTTGCACCTTTCACCGGCGATCCACTTAAATATAGACCTGATGATGCCCGATGGTCTTTTTCAGGCCGCACCTTAGACCGTAAGCAATAGCGTATGGCCCCTTTCCCCCCCCTGGCTACGCCTATGACCATAAGCACTCGCTAAGAAATCCAGTTCCACGTTATTTTAAAAACGTCTCCCCCATGGTTATCCGCAAAGCGGACAATTCGTATATTCCATAGAGCGGACAGCTCGGGTTACCGTGACGCATGCTCTACGTACTTTATCGCATACTCCAACTAAGTCAACGCTTTTAGTATTCCTATCCATTGTATCGTTTGTTTATTCTTTACATGGAACCGTCCCTATTCTTCATCATTCTCTGTATCGCCGCTACTCAAGTGTATGAGACATACCGAATTAAACTACAAGCATTGTGCCCAGTTTGTGGGGTGCTCTTGTGGCGGTGGGCGCCTTGTTCTGAGCCCATTAGTGCTGGGATCCAAGTGGAGTGATCTTCCAGGTTGTCAGCGTCAAAACCTTGCGATTGCGATTTTAGAGGAGCAAAGGAAGGTTTTCAGTCGGAGTCAACTGAGTAATGTTGGTTATTTTTGGAGTGTAAGCGATTACAACTCACCTGCTCATGGCAGTGAGAATTGCGTTGGGTCTGGAATTGCTACCGCATTTATATGAGTGGAGTCCTAAACTTGGAAGATCTATAATACTTAAAAGTCGAGTCTAGTCAGTTTTAGATAGGTCATTTTTTTCAAACGGCTTGGTCCAGTGTTTTTTTAAGGCTTTTGAAAGGGTGTTGTGGTAGGGCTTAGGTGTCAACACCATTTTCCCTTGTATGTCTAACACTTTCAACCGAAGTTTCCGTCCAAATATGTTTAATTATTTGAATCAGAGTTGGATCAATTACATCAAATCTGTTCAATTATAATTACAATTACTCCAAATTTTTCAATTACATTACAATTACTCTGTGCTAAAAATCGCAAATTACAATTATTCTTAAGACTTGTAATTAATTACAAATCGTAATTACAAACATATTTTGAGAGAATATGGTGGATGATCCCTGAAGTGGTGCCAGGTCAAGATTCACATTAGTTTTCTCTCGCAATTTGAACGTTTTCGCTTTTACATTGAAAAGCAACCACTTGGAGAGTAGGCTACATGTAAAAATAACTAATGAAAAGATAAGTGATAACACAATAAAGCACAAGAGTTGCA
>Ga0210059_1006280_pt1 | contig 19097 bp, 12 predicted proteins | sample Ectturendosymbi2_FD_188042 | JGI IMG/M metagenome (GOLD analysis project Ga0210059, IMG submission 188042) | Ecteinascidia turbinata endosymbiont from Florida, USA - Sample 2 (SPAdes) (version 2) | ecosystem: Host-associated > Tunicates > Ascidians > Unclassified | place: Key West, Florida... | reverse complement strand
GAACCCTGCAACCAAAGTTATAGGCCACACGCAATCTGTGGATGTATGTCTTCCTGAAATCACACCATAATGATGATGCATCATGGACCTACAGAAGGAACGAAAAAGTAAATTTTTCACTGCGTTCGAACATCGGAAAAAAGAAGCTCGCATGACTGCATAATACTGATATTGCAGTTGTCTCTGAATGTCATCGTCATCTGAAAGTTCAATGTCTAATACAATCCCCAAATATTTGCAGTGGGCAACAGCTTTTACTCTTAGTACACCCAGTGTCAGCAACTGGATGAACGTGCTTTTTGCGGTCTTAGCCTTAAGGCTGCTTCACACAGAATCCGGTTACGGCTTGTGAACCAGCTTATGGCCAACGTCAGTCTTCCCACATGCAGCAAGAACACCATCACCGACAACCACGGCAATCCGGCTTACATAAAACAATTTTAAGTAAGCCGGAAGCCGGACGAAACCGAGAAAATTCATTCCGATAGGGCCAACGGAGACTGTGTGAAGACTACCGTTGGCCATAAGCCAGATCGTAAGCTGTAACCGGATTTTGTGTGAAGCCACCTTTAGATGTCATACAAACAGTTTTACTGCAGTTGAAAATAATTCCAAGCGATTCTGCATAAGCCTGACACACATCTAGCATACTTTACAACCCGCGTATACTTGAACAAAACACACAAATTTCATCAGCAAACATCAAGTGGTTCAATAAGACTTCAACAATACAGCACCCAGCTTAAATGTTGTTTAGTTCAAGAGATAAATCATCTAAATATACAGCAAACAAGTATGGACTCAATACTCTCCCTTGTATAACCCCATTAGTAACACGAAACGGCTCGGACAAATACATATGTATAAATAATAATATTTGAAATGAATAATGTATAACCATATTTTTCCCTTCTATTGCTAACCTCAAATGTACCCCTTCAGATAGGCAAATGTACCACTAGGGGTACATGTACCCCAGTTTGGGAACCCCTGTCTTAAGGTATGTCCTCATGGTATTGTTATCCTGTTTTTGTTTCTATGAAGTAATTGTAACTGTCTGTTATTTTATGGCGGTAGCCAGGCACGCAGCCAGAAATTTCAATAAGGGGGTGGGGCGAACAACAACCGAGTCTCAACAATTAAATATTTAATGCCCCTTGTTTTTAAAACATCATCAATAAAACTTGCATTTGAATGGCGTTTTTTTCCTGAACAATTGTTTTCAGATTTATGCCGGCAAATGCAAAAGTCTCTTTTCGCTGAATTGATAAGTTTCACAAAGTTTGTATTTAGTGAAGTTCCAAGCTTCTATTTTGGGTCAAAGCCACCAGTTGTTGGTAAAACAGTCTGCAAAGCGCTTGTGAAAATCTCGATGCTATAAGTGCACGATATATGCTTTTTCCAGCCAACATTGCAGTTGAGCAAGAAGTCATCTTGGCCGAATGCGCTTTTTACATTTACGCGCTTCTGATGTACACCAAAACACGTTCAATCGAAGCCGAGTAGCGACTTGCTCTAAGACTCCCACATCTGAAGTACGCCTTCTGCAAAACTTGCGCGCACATAAGATGTGGATCCTGTTGTTGTCCAGTTTTTGAGCGACTAATTGATGTATGCAGCTGACAAACGTAAACGCTAGTAGAGTCGCCCAACGCGTATGAAAAATGTTTTTAGTTTATGTCATTAAACCCTATGACATGCGACTGCTGTAGCATTTTTGTACATTACTACTTTCTCTAAGCTTGTTAGATTTTCTTGCCGACTGTTCCCGTTGCAGCTGAATGGATTCAAACTTACTGTAGGATAGAGTGGCAATTAACATCAGATGAAAGTTGAAACACCGAGAATATGCACATTACGTGCTCGGATTACATGACAAAACTGGTATTTTACTCGCCTGAAAAGTAGGCTGAATGGGGAATTGATGAAAACGTTAAGGCCCCACATAATTGTGATTGAATGGTTCGTAACAATAAATGTTTAATCATCATTCATCACAAGTAAATTTCTGGAATAAATGCCATTGTTGCCGAAGAGTGACTATGGTGTAACAAAGAAGACTCTGAAACTGGATTGCTTCTTAATCAAAGTTTGAGCTTCAAGGCATATGAAATGTATATTACCCCATATTCACATATTTCGTTTCAAAAGTGTACAAAAACAAACGTACGATATTCTTTAAAGGCTACGGCTGACAATGCAGACAAGGATAAGTTATGTTTTGAGCACGCCAAAGTTATCAGAGAGGAATTTTTGCAAAGGTCTTGATGTGAAGCTTACTTCACCATTAGATAGGATACAGCAAGCTGGCGCGGCAGGAACAGCGGTGAAAAGCGTTACTCCTTGTTTTTGTTTGCGGTTAGTGACTACATGCGGTTACCGCATAGATGCAAGTATATATTTCACAATCACCAACTTCCACACGGAGCTTAACTCTCAGGAAAAGGTCATCCATGATATGAATTCCATGACACTTAAACCATACACAACGTTTGTTTAATGATGGATAGTTCGTAAACCATACAGCTGAAGTAGGGTAGGTTCCTGACAGCAGTTTAGTTGAACTGCAGGATAATTTAGCTCATACAAAGACTTGATTAACCTGAAAATTTTTGGTGCAACTGTTTGAATTGAGGTGGGGAAATTGTCTCCATTGCCCTCCCTGGCTACGCGTTTAGTGGTAGCCTACTTTTCGTGCTAAGACTGAGAATATACCTGTAATTAGTTTTGTGAAAATGATGTAGGTGTTTTGATAAGTTTCAATGTGATGAGCAGTGGCGTAACTGAGGGAAGTAGGGGTACGAACCACCTCCCTGGCAAGCTAAATGTTAAAACGGGCTCCACTTAGCTTATATTTTGGTATTTAGTATTCTTTTGGTTTTAGTAGATTGTTTTTCTACGTTTTTCGGAAGTTTTTTCGGAGTGTTTTCTGGTGACTTCTTTTTTTTAGTATGGCCATCCACATCCGGATTCACTAGTGTTTCTCAACTTTTTCTAAGTGTTGGCCAGTGGCTCTTCAGCTAAGTTTCCCCCCTGGACCAAATCTCTAGTGAAACCGCTGGTGGTGAGTGCAAAGTGTTTTAGGAATAGGCCTACAGTAACCAAAATGTAGCTGTAAATTTTTTACGGTAATAATGTAGATGTAATTTGATATTGTGAAATTAAGTTTTTGTGTTTCATGTTTGTTTCATGCTGTTATGTTTTCAAGGCCCAGTTTGTTGGGTAGTAGAATCCGAAAGCAGCTGTGAAATGCTTTTCTTTGTAGCGAATTGTTTTTTTCAGCAACAGAATGCCCAGAACGTTTGATCGTCTCTTTACTGCTGTTATTTCTGTGCACACCCACCAAACCAGAAGTTCTTCCTCTGGTCAATAATTCTGTCACCCAGCCTGCTCCCAATTTGGAAAAAGATCAAACAGGTTCAAAGGCCCAAGGATCTGGCACAGCAAATAGATTCCTCTCTTAAAGAATTGCCATCGATCACCTTCAAAAACGACACAGAAACTCGATTATTGTAAGTTACATGAATCATCATGAGTAATGTTTTCCGTATGTTGTCCTCTTGCTTGCAACCACAGAACCACCTCGAAAATCAGCATCTGTCTTCTAAGCTTGAATTATGTTATATAATGCGACTGTCTGCCAATGCATAGTAATAATGTAAGTATGCTCGTATGTGTGTGTTTGTAGTTTTCTTCTTTCTACATATTTTAATATAGCTCACTAGCTGCCGCGGTCCAGTTCTTAATGTTGCAGAACATCAAAAACGCCTGCAGAAGAAGCAGACGAATCTTCACAGGAAGACTATCTCCACAAAGGTATTCCTCAAAATCTTTGGAGTCTGCATTACAGCCAGAATTAATGCACCGTCTTAGTAATGGGTGTGCGTGGATCAAGGAAGGGTTATGGCAGTGGTTCCCAACCTTATTAGGCTTGCGGCACCCTACAGAAGAGAATTAAAATTTGCGTCACCCAGTGGCGAACCCATACCAATTTGCTCTATGGTTTTATGGCAGTTTGAAAATGTATTTTTAATGATATATTAAAAAACGTATTAGCTCGAGGCACCCCTGGGCTTTGTAAATGCCACCCCGGTTGGAAACCACCGGGTTATGGCAATCCGAAGAGGATTTCTTTTTTGTTGGGTTTTTCTTTTCCCCTTCTTCTGGAACCTTGCGGTCCATGACGTTATGGCCATTTGTGCCCGACAAGAGTATCTCTTCACAATTTGGTTACCTGCAGAAGCAGCAGGTTGCAGTATTGCTAATTTTCCTGAGCATGCCATGTTCAGTACATATTTAACTGTCTGAAACTGCAGTTTTTTTTGATTTTCACAGAGTGGCTTCAAAAGCTGCAAACTTTAGGTAAGTTGTGGTATTTTCTGTATAAAACATTGGGATTGCCTAATGTGGAAAGCTAAGCTATATGCTATTTATTGCATTACCTCCCTACTTGAGACTTGACCAACTTACGGCAATATCATATGTTTGATCTTAACCTGATGTTTAACTTCTTTTCCGGATTAATTGATTGCGATTGTGATTAACACATACGCGCCCATTTATGCTGAAGGAGAAGTCTTAGCTATTACTTTGGTTGTGCTGGAGGAAGAAGTTAAGAATCCATATAAGAAATCGAAAATGAAGACGTTGAACACACCTTCCACGCGTGATGGTATACTGGACAGCAGGGCCGCAACCAACTGATCTTTTCGGGGGGCGGGACAAAATCATGTACACTTGTTGCTGTGCCTAACAAATACATACGTTTTTCAAAATTTCGGGTGGGGCAATTGCCCGATTTCCCCCCTCTGGTTGCGGGCCTGCTGGATGGCGATTTCTGTTTGTCATTTCATTGTAATTAGTTAACATTTTTTCAACACAGTATTACCACTGTCCACATATGACTATTTAGAATATTGATTGCTAGTGGAGGGCCTAAAGCTTTGATCCCTATAGTGAGACATTCGTTTCAGCTTTGCTTTTATCAGCTTCGTCGTTTGTATGATTTGGTATTGAAGAAGTGTATAAAAACAACAGTAATTTCAAACTCAGGGCTTTGTTATTGAGGACTTGACAACTCTGCCACTTTGCAATTCACCAACGAAATGAAGCAACCTGCATCAACAAAGCTGCATCATGCGACTTGCATGGGAGCAAATTGCAGCCATTAATTGAATTTGTACATGAAGAATTGCAGGTACGCAACTCACGTTTAAATTGATTTTTTACTGATATTTGGCAATCGGCAGTTTGGCAGTACTCAGATGTCTTGCTGTGGCCTGCAAGGTTTCACACATGTGGGAGGAAAGTCATTGCAAACGTAAAAATCTAAAAACGTATTGTCTACTGGTAAAATTAAGAGCCCAAAGAGACGCTGAGCGTGATTTTTTAAAAGCGTTTAAAGTTTGGCTGCATCAGGAACAACAGATAAACAACTAACAAAGGCAAAAAGCGTTTTATGCAAAGTTTTTATCAGATTAAAAATTAAGTAACAACAATGCGCATAAATGTGCAAAGAAGTAATCTTCCTGCAAACAACAAAGAGTTTAGTTGCTAAACGCTTACCACAAAATAGCGCACGGAGCAGGCTTTTTGCGAGAAGCCATTGTTGTGAAGTCTATATGCGCTGTAACTGGAGACAGTGTAGCCTTGTTTTGTTCGTAAAGGGCACTGCGTGCTGTGACGTTCAGTCTTTGCAGCGAAATCTGTAGAAAAAGAAAGCATCCTGACCTAATCGAGAAGCCAGCGATTAGTTTGATGACAGCTAGCCACGCTCACTGAAACAGTTTCGAAATATGGTGGTCAAACGCAAGTTTCACTTCCAACCGTTAGGTAAGCTGGTGTGGTTTATTTTAAAGAGCAGCCAGGAAAATTCCTACTCATTGAAACAATGTTATGGTTAACGTTATCATATTGCTGTGAATATTAATTCAAACAGGGTTGCCGGAAAACGGGTGCAAGGAGGAGGAATTGCCCCCCTGCCCTTTCAAAAGAAGAGCGACTGGGGTGGAGGCAGGGTTGAGGAAAACGCGTTTTTTTTAAAAAAAAAAACACCCACCTGTTTTTTTGGGTTAAAAAACGTTTTTTTTTGTTTTTTGAAAAAGAAACAAAATTTTGTTCATTTTAAGAAAACAGAAAAACCTCATTCTGAATTGTTTTTATTCCATCATGCAGTATCACTATTTTCATAATTACACAATAATAACTTGTTATACCTACTATGGCATTCAAAACTGAGGGTAAAGAAATGTACCCCATCTTTGTTTTCGCAATGTGTAGTTGGTCAGTTCACTCCAAAGTGACAAGGCTTGGCAAGCATGCGCACAGCAATCAGAGAAAAACCACTCCCACACAAACTGTGCAGTTTCACGTCAAGTTTATGTGCATGCCCTGCTAGTTAAGCATCTATATAGTGTATTTTTTCTATATATGATTTGGTATTGTCTAAAATCAGAAAAAGTTTAGATGCAGAGAAGGCAGAAAAATTGGCTAAAATATACGGTTTGTGCAGAGCTGAAGAACATAACCATTAGAATTTACTCAAACTGTTCGATTTATTCTTCCTTTTTTTCAAGTCCTTTAAATTTCGTTGCTGTTCGTTTTGTTTGATTTAAAAAAATACAGTTAACTGTATAAGTGTCCTGCTTATTTTATTTTTTACTTCTTCGTAAATTTTTCAAAGGAAAAGTAGAGTTGTTTTTTTGGTGGATTTTATTGTTTTGTTTTTTAAGTGGGATTTAAAAGTGGGGTCTTTTTTAAGTGGGATTTAAAAGTTTTAAGTGGGGTCGTTTTTTACAACAATCCTGGGTAGAGGTGCCTTTTCACAACAGCGTCACATGTAATTTCATGGTTTATCAAGATCGAATTAAATCAAATTTATTGCAGCTATTCGCACACCCAGAACCATTCAGAATGATTTTCTATAATTTCGGTCATTATTTTTGAGGTCAACGTTGTTGCTGAAAAGAAACAATCATAATGGGTAACGATTTTTTCGTTTCTTACAAGTTTCCATTGCCCTCAACGCTTTTATTGCCCCCTGCTCTAGCGCTGCTCCGGCGTCCCTGAATTGAAATATCACAGTGACAGCATCAAGCCACCAACATTGGTAATATAATGCTACTATGAAACAGCCAGCTGACGAAACAGCGGAGGGTTGACGACGCAAAGCTGAGGAACAAAGTCAACGTTTTTGAAGTAACCATCCCGCCGAGCAACCTGTGTGACATTCGTTACTGCAAATATACACACCTTCAGGACGCAAGAATAGGAACAATGGATTTTCAAAGCTATTGCGGAGAAACTTTGAAGCGTGTTTCTGCAAGAATTTTTCGTGATTGATTAACTTTCAATATTCTTTGCGAGCGCCAACAAAGCCGAAAATGTGTCGTTCTTGTGCAGAGCGTAGCGAATAAATTGGGATGAAACGCAGAGAAACGAGAGAAGTTTTCCACAAGAGAAAAGTTTGTTTTTGAAAGGCTTAAAAAGCGTTTGTTTGGGCGAATTTTTCAAAAATGTTAGATTGCAACAAAGCTCAAATTAAAAAAAACTTTTTTGATTCTTTCGCTTTATTTCACTATACTCGACATATTCCAAAATATGTCTGCGGTAAATTTCTTTATTTGTATGGTTTGTCTCGTTATTTTCTCAATCACAACTTGTTTCAGGACAAAAATACTGTTGCTTGTTCGATACCTTATGATAATAACGTTACGTCGGATTTGATGATAACAAGCTTTGTTTCTTCAACTGATTACTTGAACACGCTTCTAGTTCTGCACAGAAACACTTGGATTACCTCATAGGTTTGTCCCACCCGGTCTGAACCGCATCCGTACTTGATGAAACCAAGTATTTTGAGCAAATGGATAAAATTGGTGACCTGCAAAGCTGTACGATTATAATAATGAGCTTAGCCCTTGGGTATAGTTGTTGCTACAAATCTTCATACCTGACTTGGCATCCACGTCAGGAAAAAAGCGGTAATTACTGCCAGCACCAATTTAGTAACTTTTTCGTGTTGATCTGCGCAGAAAATAAAAAGTAAGAAGACACTGCTAAACCAGAAAGTACATTGCGATTAAAATTTCATTGCCGAACGATGTTTTTTTCACATGGAATCAAAGAGACATTTAAGTTTGGAAATAATTTAAATGAATCACGAGAAAACATGGACAATATCAGCGTTGCCTGTCTAGCTTGAAATAAATCAGATAAGTTTCGCATTTTGCACAGCGTTTCTAATTCTGTCTTGTGTTTTGCATACTCTACGACAGGGGTCACCAACGTGGTGCCCGCGGGCACCAAGTCGCCCGCAAGGACCATGTAAGTCGCCCGCGGGCCTGTTCTAAAATGATCAATGTCTTCACATTAACGAATATCAATACTAAAACAGCTGAAGGTAAATTGAGCAAAATTTTTATTTCATAAGTTTGTATCAAACTAATAGCCCTTTGCATTAATCGGTACACAAAAAGTAGCTCGCAGTTTCAAAAAGGTTGGTGACCCCTGCTCTACGAAAACTGCTTCTACAAATCTAGGGGCTTCAGATTTACTACAGTCTAAAGGTAAAGGCACAAACCCGGGTAAGGGCTTATTTTGTGCCAGAAGAAACAATACAAGCACTTGACAAATAGAAGTGCAATGCGACAACTGCACAATGCTTTGTGAATGTGTTGGTCCGCGTCGTTTGAGATGATGAGCATCGTTGACTTTATTTCAATTTACCAAGCCTTGATTCAGATTTGATTTGGTGTATTCTTGCCTTTGGTGGGCAAAGACGTTGCCAACAAACACTAATGTCCGCATTTCTTCAATTTTCAACGATTTTGTATTTTTGTCGAAAAATCAACTGGAAACTGTTTGACTCCTTTGGGGTATAAATTTTCTTTAATGTTCGCTTAATAAAATGGAAAAAAATATTCAGCTCCAAGAACTCATTGAAAAGCATGCATGGCCAACAGCAATTACACTGTGTCTAAAATGCGATCGAAAACGATGTTACAGCGACCACCGTTGTTTTCGCTGTTTGAAAAGAAAGATTGCAGTCAGAAGGTTTGGTCGTTCACGTGATTCACAACTGCCAGGAACGGCATTTGATTGACTGATTACTTTTTAAGTTAAGGCAGGGATAGCAAAGGGCGCAGAAAATAAACATTAAGCAGATCTGAGACTCGTCCATTGAGCGCCATTTTCTTGCGCTCCTTTGGCATGAATGTCTTTTCGAAATTGAAGATTCAGTTCAGTTTCATTTATACCCGTTTTTGTGCGCCTTTCATACAATGGTCTGCGGTACCCATCTCCGTTTGCTTGCACCGGGGCCAAGCGGCTATTTTCGTAGTACTGCAGTGATGGTCAGTGGCAGTACCGCACGCAAACAGTTTCCTTGCAACCACCCATTAACGCCACGCACGAGGCTGTAACAGACCGCAAGTACCGTTTTTCAAGATATCGGTGTGACCCGACCGAGAATCGAACTCAGCTTAACAGGTTTCGTGGCGCTTGCTTAAACAACTGTACAAATTATCCGGTCGAAATTGGAGATTAACAACTTCTCCGTTTTTCAAAGCACATCTTTTCCTTAGCAATTTCGGAACGACACTTTCGAACAGTTGTTACCTATTCCAACTCCTAGAAATCGCGTGTGTTTAGAGCAGGAGTTCCCAACCTTTCTCTGACCATGTACCCCTTCAGTATTTTGACAGACAAACATGTACCCCTAAAATTTTTTTCTACAGAGCGGCTTTCCCGGATATTTTATCATGCTTAATCATAGATCTATTTAACAATAAACATATAATGATTTTGGAATACAATATTTACTGTCAAATGTATAAATATTTGGAAACAAATAATATATAAACAAATTTTCTTTTCTATTAATAACCTTAAATGTTGAATGACCCCTTCATATAGGCAAATGTACCCCCGTGTACCCCAAGTTGGAGACCCCTGGTTTAGAGAAAGTGCATTTTGTGTGCGATAACACAATGCATGAACAAGACAAGCGTACCAGCCAAAAATCAGTCTTCCACGACAACTGTTATTCCCTGCTGACTTAACGCACTACGCAGCATGTATCGTTCCGCTGAATAAATAAAATTGCGCAAATTTACAAGAGTTGATTGACTTTTTTGTTCGAAACCGAGTGAGAGGCTAATGTTTGTTGACAGCATGGATGTCGAAAAAGTCCTTCAGGACAAGTATTTGAGCTGCTTTTGGCCTCAAAGACGTGGATAAAAGTTTTAGATACCAACAGTCAGAATTCTTTACTCTTTGTTACTGATTTCCGGCCATTCACTCCTCTTCTTTTTCGCATAAAACGTATCAGATCGATGTAGCATAGCATGATGATCGCCAGGGGTATGACAAAGCCAAATACTGTGCGGAGCACGTTGTACAAAACGTTCAACTCGTAACTTCTTTTTATTGGGAAGTTCCACATGCATTTCATTCTAGAAACAAAATATACGTCATCTGTTAAAAGGAACAATAATGAGCATAAACTGTATATCACAATCGCCTGTATATAAGCTGGATATAACAATCGCAAACAAATAATGTTTACACTTTTTTGAGGAGAGCATTTACAGAGATCTGCACAAAACAGATTAAACTCTGTAATTTTGTGTTATGTTCATCTGCATGTTGCTCCAAGGAAATTGTAATTAATTCATTTTCGGAGATAGACCTAAACTTTTGTAATCTTTTCACGCAGTTGTGAAATGTGAAGGTACTGGTCAATGCATATAAAAACAAGATTAAGAAAGATCCAGATTCAGCTCTTCGCTCAAGAACGTGAAAAGGGTCCTTTTTGACACACAAGATTTATAAAATAATCTTGTTTAGCGAAATTGCACTCGAAAATTACTTGTTTCACCAACAAAGATATTTATTGAATGTACCTTCCTTGCCTTTTGACAGTAGTGCGAAACATCAGCGGCAAAATCATGAACATGGAACCCAAACACCATGGTATAGAGCTGATTTTCCAAGCATTCTCAACAGTTCTGATTGAACGATGTTTAATTGCCTGCGAGAGAGAAGACACGTAAAATCGTTCATGCGCCCTGTGCAGAACACCGAATAGAAAAAACAAAAGTTCAATTGAAAAATTAGACAAAAACAGGTTTAACTGGTGCTCTACATAGTGATTCGAGGCTAAACCGTCCCAAAACGGGTTTCGGAGCATGTCTAATAATCTTTCATTCAAACTGCAGATTTTATTTGTTTTGCCAGACCGCAGTCATGCTTTTGTCCAATTCTGAGCTCTCCTTGCGTCAACTTTCAAATATTTTTTTATTTCAGCATGCGGTACTATTTGAATGTGCCCAGCTAACGATATGAAACTTCATTTTGTGCACATTAGCACTAATCTCAGAAAGAAGCTTTTCACATAACTTTGCATTACGAAGGATATGGCCTGCATGTTACTCAACTTCGTCCTTCAAAACGAAGCGATTAACAGACTTGCTATTCACATCAGTTGCAACTTTTATTGAAACTCAGAGAGACATTGGTTATAAACTACAGATACTAGATGGTTCTGCGTCTTTTTGAAAGAGCAATACTTTGTTTTGCTTAGGAAATATAGTCTGCATCTCAAATACAACGCACCAAGCAACTGTAGACGTTGCATAAATATGTGCAGAACTTTTCATTGCTAGCAAAAGTATTTTCTAGATATGCAAACATATGAGCCAACTTCGTCAAGCCAAGAGAGATTTCCTGAAAGCTTTGAAATATTTCAACCCTAAGAAGACTTTGACTACATTGATATATGTGAGAAAAACCTACTTTATAAGGGGAAATATGGTACATGGATATGGTAACAGGAAATATCAGTACTAAGTATAGATTTCGCGATTCTACCTCGGCATCTCCATCGCTATAGAAAAAAAAAACAATGTCAACAGTTACACACCGAACGTTTTTCCAGCACCGCACTTTTTGACGTATCTTGAATATCACACTCTATCCAACTGTTTTACAAACGACTTTTCAAACTGAAAAATAGTTTGTTAATAATTGAGCCTAGATGTAATTTTCCTTTTTCGGCAAAGCAATACAGTTAGCCAATGAATCACTCACTTTAACAACTGCAAACCATCTGTCAAGACCCATGGCAGTGACGAAGAAGATTGACGAATACATGCTGACATAAGTCAACCCGCTTGTGACCTGCGTAAATGTGTTAGGACATGTCAAAATTGCTAAAACTTTTGTTTTTTGCAGTTATAAAAACCGCAAACATCAAAATTGTTCATGAAATTTGTCTCATACATGTTGCTGCCTGTACTTAGAAACGTAGTGAAATCACTAACCTTACACATTATTTCACCAAATACCCATTCTTGAAGAATAAGATCTGCAGCCAGAAAGGGCAAGGTGATCATAAGCACAAGATCGGCAATCGTCAAATTCGTAATGTAGACATCCGTTACGGTTTTCTTCTATATGCAAAAACACCAACATGATAAATAAAACTCCAGCGCTCTATAAATATTGTTAGTTTGACTGCAGCATACTGAATTACATACAAAGCAATTGCCACAGATAACGTGCCAGAGTGAATTGCTAATCAAAGAAATACTCTTAGTAATTGATCAGAGGAGTAGGATATTTACTGTTTTTTTGGATAGTGAAAGTGTGTTGCATCAAAAAACTGTACGGATTAATTAGCACCTTACGGGACGCATGGTCACTGATTAAAAAATCCATGAGACTTGAAGTTGAGGCAAACGCCGAAGTTACTAAAAGAACACTGGAAAGTATATTCGCAATACTGCTATGTTAGTAAACTTCACAGAAGCTATGCATTGTACACATATATTGGCAAGCATTTCCAGAACTTCATCGAGATCAATTTTTTAGTCTAGCTACCATTCGCCGTTTCATCTATCGTGTAAGTTTCTTGATAACTCCCAAATACCTTTCAATTCTCTCTTGACTGTGATGGCTGAGGGTAAAGCACACATGAAACGAAAATAGAGATCAGTGTTTACGCAAGAAGAAATTAATTTTTCGTTTGTGTGTGCAACAACGCGAAATACCTTGAGAAAGGCAACTTTGCGCTGCAAACAAAGCTATTCTGTTGAAGTTTGCACACTCTACAAATATCTGCAAAGGTGACTTTCACAAGTTACAGCAAAAAATATAAAATTTTTCCAGGTTTGCAGCGCGTGGCTGACTCGAAGTCAACCGTGTCATCGTGTGTAATCTATACCGATTCCATGTATTAAAAAAAAACAAGCTGGCACTGGAATACCAGTGCAAAATAACACTTGCAACTGCGGAAAAAATTAGCGAACCGTTTTTTGTCCTGAACTGTTTCTGTTTAAGCCACTGAGACTTTTCATAGCCTGGAAAAACTTTGCCATGTAGTTACGGGGTGTGAAGCACAGACACGTTGGGAGGCCTTGATGTATTTGGTTGTTCGGAATACTGCAATGCGTTTTGCTACACGAAACTAATTGTATTGTAAATTTTCTCTTGGAAAATTTTTCTCACTCTTGGAAAATGCAGAGTCACTTACTTCAGACGCCACTTTGTAGCAAAGTTTGGTTAAAAACAATTTTCAAAATGAGGATCAACCTAAAAGAAACTTCGTCCCAGAACTTACTTCCCGCTCATTAGCTTCGTATAGTATGCACGCAGTATGACACTGCCGCAAATAAAAATCTTGCCTCAAATTAGCTTCCCTTTGCATTATATTAATTATTTCACATAATCTCTTATCTACTGACGAGAGAGACCGAGTCAAAGCATGCATTACGTTCCTCATCGTATCTCGTCAAAACAGAACCTAACCTCATTACGACAATGTCACTTGATAGGATTTGTTTCTATCTTGTCATCTGCTGGTGCTCGTAACCAGGGAAATGTAGTGGCTGCTGACGAGCTGGCAGCAGCACAGCATCCGGTATCTGATAACGACCCAGTAGATAAACAACGACCTTTCATGAATTTTAGCGCAGTGTTTTTGCCAACAATAATTCTGCTGACGCAATTTGAGCAAGCGACCCGATCTTCTCAAAGATCTTGTCTAAGCGAAAAGCCTAAGACCCTGTTTGGTCAGTTACCCGCTCGTATATATTACAGTATAAAGTCTTTGGCAAAACAGTATTGTAACTTCTTTTGTAAAGAAACGTCAACCATGCTGAAAACGTAAATCAGTAGAAAAAGCATTATTATTCAAAATTTCTAGCGGTTATTTTTTCGTAATAAGTTGTGTATATCTCGTTCTGAGTGTTTCATTTCAAGTAAACATTTTCTATTTACTGCAATCTTGGAGATGCGGCTATCAGTGTTCATCTGTTTTTGAGATTGGTGGCATTGTTGTTGTCATAATGACTGTTTTGTGATCATTCTTGTTACTGTCTTGGGAGTACTTTGTTCCTCTACCATTCAGCGCTAGAACAAGTTCACGGTCTTGACAAGGTCAGCACAGAATTTAGTATTTTCCATCAAATACGGTGACAAGGTGCTCATAGATTATTGATTTTCTGCTCCGAAACCCTTGCATGCTGCTCATGCAAATCGTTTCAGAAAAACAAGGTAATATGAAGCAGTGTGCTGGACATCGTAAAGACAAGTTTTTCATTTAACAAGAACTGATAATTTCACATATATTTTCAGGAACTGATATTTTCACATATTTTTTCAAGTGGTGCAGTTAAGTCACGTTAATTAGTTACATCTCTTAAATCTTCAACCAAACTTAAAACCAGTTTGTTTTTTACTGTATGGCCAAAAGTACTTGAAAACACGCACTTGGCAAAACTTTTTTGGCATTGTCACAGGGCACAGAGACATTTTCATAGTCGAACACTCTTTTAAGAATCGTGACACTGTTGTTGGAATTGACCCTTGTCGGTTTATTTATTCGTTCATATTTAACGACAATTTTGCAACAGGCGGTAGCCTGAAATGGTGGAATTTTGTTATGTCACGCCAAGCTTTCAAAGAAACAAACAAACAACAAAACTAAGAGCAAGCATTAAAGAAGAAGCATGGATTCATAGCAGGTCATAACGGGTATAATGAGAATCCATTACAGGATTCCAGAAAGTCGTCAACAGCGCTAAAAATAGCGACTGAATTGGGATCGATGCATCAGGTAAACCAAATATAAACAAACGCATCAAATCGACGTGGCCCAAACGCTCAAAGCATCCAGCAAGTCCGCATTTGTCGAGAATTTCACGAACATTATTACAAAATGCTGCACGTGGGCTGCAGTGAAAGAAAAGGTGTAGTTCAATCTCTATATCGCCGCTTACAATAACACGATAATTATTTTTGGTGATATTCAACGTGTTGTGGACGAAGCGTACAACGTGTAGATAATATCAGATGAGGATTGATTCCTAACAAGTGATGAGTACTGTTTTATGATCAGAGATATGGGAATTTAAGCGATTCATGAAAACGGGGTGGCTGGCGGAAAATTTGATTGCGAGTGGGAGAGAGTTCCACGAACTAGAAGCGCTGCGGAAAAAAGTCAAAGGCCAAGGATTTTTTAAAAAGTGGAATCTTAAAAATTTTAGTTGTGGTGTGAAGCATAAGGAACGAGTTTTTTGAACGATCTGGAAAAATTGGATGAAATGGGACAGGACACAATATAAAAAATTTAATTTGGAGAAATAATAGAAAAAAGATGTTTCTCTGTGTAGATTTAAGCTTGTGAGTCTTAGATCAGTTAGCACATTGGTAGAGGATGTACTGTAGTTTTAAAACATCCTAATATTATTATAGCGGCGGAGAATTGAAATCGTTTGTTATCATCAGAGAGCTATAGATGATACTCCTGTCATCAAAAACCTGCAATGTGTTTGTTTTATAAATCATAGGAGAGTGTGGCAAGGCAAAGAATTAACGAATAAACGAATACGGTTAATTTTGGTCATCGTTTTCTGATGTTAGTGTAAAATGTGAGTATGCCAAGAGAGACTGTGGTGGGACTTCAAGCCCAAACGTTTGGCATTAGTAAATAATAGAGGGTTGGTGGTTCCTGTGATTAGATGGTCATAACGGCACCTTTGGGGTTGAAAGTGGCATTCCAAACCTGACACCAGTCGTGTAACGTGCGGAGATCATGGGCTATATAATGCGCTGTGCAAGTGAACATGCTACGTAGCTGAATAAAACAAAGTAGTGTAATCTTCAAGAAGAGCAATAGATGCTTGAAAGGTCATATATCATTTACATAGATTAGAAACAACAAAGGACCCAAAACAGATCCATGTCTGTTGCTAGTTGTTCATCATTTTTATTCTATACTTTTCATCGACGCAACAATAAAAAGACCAAAAGCAATATTTCATAGGTGGGAAATGCAGCATGCAATTTTCTGAAACTTCCTTGTCTGCTAGCGCAAATGTACCAAATACATGTTCGCTGAGAAAACTCCTAAAATGCTTTCAAACTAAGTTTTAATAAAAAATGCTCAGCACAAGCTTATGAGAAAAAAATATGCCTGTATAGCCCTTGCAGCAATACAATTCAAAGCTGAAGCGCAAACATCAACTATACTATAATTTTAAAATTTACATAAAAGAAAGAAATCCAAACAAAGTAACGGGATCTGTTCTCGGATGGGACTTTATAGTGACTTGTGCAGCTTAAATTTTTCAGAGAGGCTCGCATACAAAGTTGTTGTTTGCAACAAGACGTTGATTAACGTAAATGTGGTTTCTCTTCTGTTTAATTTTTGTTCCAAATTGAAAGCAACTTCGACCACTATTACAGTAGTTCAAATGGCCAGAGAGCCTTCAGATACGCAGGAACAGAAAATCTCGATTGGAGAACTTTTGCGATCATTTCTCGTTTCCCACGAAAGCCATGCAGCTGTTTTGTTTCGGTAATCAGCCCAGAAAGTGATTTTTTAGAAGATGGTCTTCCTGTACCTGGTTGACATACGTTAATGCTGTATTCTGTATCATTGCTTTGTGCAAATCACATCATATCTGTCTTTTTTATAATGTTGTTTGTATTGATGCGACGATAAAAATAAAGAAATTGTACTGATTTGAAAAAAGCTGGGAGATGGCGTTGTACGATGACGAAGATGTTTTCAAATTGAACTGAACATAAGACGCGAAAATGTTTACGTCACTTAAACACAAACTGAGTCGTTGAAAAGCACGAAAAGTGCGGTGAGGACGAGATGCAATGCAATTAGGTGTCGCACACATTCGGTAAATCACTCTTGAAAGAGACCTTCTCTAAAAACATCAATTTTTTGTTTCCACTATCCTCAGCACAAGCAATATGACTGCCAGAACAACAAGATTTGTAAAATGGGTGCCAACAATTTTCTTACGCCTAAAGTACGGCTTTCTTTTTTTGACACATGCATGCCCCCTGGACAATGCAGATGACTAAGAGTGTGCGCAAAGCATTTTAGATGCGGTACTGCACTCCAGTATGATCATAGATTATTAATGACAAAGTAAAACATTACTTTGACTGTGAACAGGCGCTGTTTTTGCTTAGAGGAAAAATCACATGCAGTTGAGCTGTGATAAAAGAATAAAGCCATCTCGGACTTCTTAGTTTCATTCACGTGATGAGGAGCTATTAAATTTACAGTTTATTGCCAATATTCAATTTTCTAATAGTTCTTCACACAGAGCTTACCTTGAGTAGAAGCAAAAGCACAGTCAGAACAAATCCATTTCCAAGAACACCAACGAAAGCTAGGACGATATAGATTGCTGGCACAACCACTTGAGTAAAAATATCCAGATTTTCAGAGTGCGGTAACTCTTTTGTGATGCTGACCGTCGACGTAGAAGATGTGACTGCTCTCCAGGCCGTTTCGCTTGCATTTGGAAATAAGGCATGCGCCATTCCTCCTACACTGTACGAGTATAAACGAACAAATACTACTCCTGCAAAGCAATTTACTCATGAAACTGCGAAGGCATAGCCTATGTGAGGCGTTCCTGCTTAGACATACTGTAAGTGCCTTGAATATAAGTGAGGAACGCGTTCTTGAAACCAAACACGGCCGTTACCCATCGCTGTGTGTCTAGTACTGGAAAGTTGGCGACATATTATCTTATCAGAAAATCAGCTGCATCTTCCTAATGCAGGGACTGGGCGTGGGAAGCGATGTGGAGTTCTTGGTTGGTTGCGGTGCCGATTAGGGAATTACGCAGTAAGAATGCACAAAATATTAAAGCACTATGTATCCACTATACTAACATTAGAAAATGGTTTGTGATCAACGAACGCAGAGCTGAGACATCTTTGTTCCCTTCGGCAGAGCAGCCGTGAAGAAAATTTTTGCAACAGTGGAACGGTAACTGGAGGAATGACTGCTCACAATCAAAAAAATGCTTTGCTGGATTCGCATGATGTGAAATGCTGCCTTACACTTGATGATGACTAACTTGCTGTTCGTTCATAATTTTCAAGCAAACAAATTGCAACGTCTTCCACGAAACATAGCATTTAGAATTTTTCCTCCTGACCCCACGGCATCATGTCACTCACAATTCTTGTGTTTGATGAAATAGATATGAGTTAATTAATTTCTTAGTTTTGCAAAAAAATGACGGTGGGTTTCGCTTGCACTTCTTGCAGTTTCAACTTACATGCTGTACAAGCTGCTGAAGTGCAAGTGGTCAGCTGGTGAATGCGTTGCAAGCAAAATGCTTTCTGAATTTTAACAACATGCGGTATATACAGATCAGGACATTGCTGAATTTTTCAACCTTTAATCATATACAGGGTGACCCAAAAAGATGTGTACCCATGAAAATTTCAATTGTGACTTTGATTAAAAAGCTATTTATTTCAAATTACAACCACACATTATTCAGTTTATGGAAGCCCATTCACCAGAGTTTCAACTATTTCTGTCGATTTTTAGTCAATTTATGGCTTTCCCAAGATGTGTTCCAAATGTCCACCATTTCGTTGCAAGCAAACCTGTACTCGTCTGGCAAAGTTGTTAATCACTTTTACACACTCCTCTTTCGGGATGGCTCTTATTTTTGCTGTGATGGCAGTTTTCAGTTCTTCAATTGTTTGTGGATTTCCCTGGTATACATTGTCTTTCAGGAAACCCCACAGATAAAAATCTGGGG
>Ga0210059_1006279_pt1 | contig 19098 bp, 12 predicted proteins | sample Ectturendosymbi2_FD_188042 | JGI IMG/M metagenome (GOLD analysis project Ga0210059, IMG submission 188042) | Ecteinascidia turbinata endosymbiont from Florida, USA - Sample 2 (SPAdes) (version 2) | ecosystem: Host-associated > Tunicates > Ascidians > Unclassified | place: Key West, Florida... | reverse complement strand
CAAACACGGAATAAGCCATCGTTTTAGAAAATTTGAGAAAGGCGCTTGAGACTTCCTTCCCTGATTGGGTACCCACGACACATAGCATACCGGTACAATCATAAACATGTGATCAGACTGAAAACAGACAACTGGCAATATGCTGCCCAGTAAATCGCTGACAATTAATAAAATAATTTGTTTTTAACATACAATAAAACAAACATATTGCCCCCTAAAAGTGAATTGTGCCCCCCCCCAAATATTAAAACCTGGCTACGGGCCTGCAACAGAAGACGGACACCAATCAGGCAGTGTGGGGATAAGAAGAGCAAAATAAAGTAGTTGACAAAGTGCCACTCTACATAAACATTCAGTTTTACGTCGAAGCAAAAGATCAATCAAAACTCACAAGACCGACAGACTCGTCCAGGAATCCTGGAAAAACGGGTGTACCGCTTAAAAATTGTCTTGGAAATACCTTTGCCGATTTCAAGTTCAAACATCGGTTGGTGCAGAGTTCTACATTTTCACCTTTCGTTTGTCTGTGCAGCTATCCTCCCACTGAACTACAACTGTACGTAACACTAAACAAGTATATAGCCAACCACGAAAAATGACCACAACCTCAGCCATTTACTAACGTGAATGATATCAAGGTGATGGAAAAAGGAACGTACCGAGCGAGGGCAATGGTGGCACAATGTCCCGGGTACGGAATCACTGGGGGCGCCGAAACGTCCTAATAATGTCGCAAGTACTTTCTTCAGTGCAATACATTTGCACCCTAAAGACCTTAGGTTCGAACGTGGTAGCGCCAAACTTGTTTCTTACCTCAGGCTTATTGAGGCAGTCGGAATCTTTATATTCGAAACCAGAACGCCTGATACTGAAGCATGGTTCAAAATTCGAGACTCAAACTTGGTCGAAAAATGCAATACAAGGTTCAAGACTGAGACTTGCATCTTCAAACCGTGGCTCTAGTTGTAGACCTAAAAATTTTGGACTGATTATCATAGGCGTACGGGAAGGCATTTTACTGGGGGGGCGGAAAAAAGTTGCCCTGAAAATGACAATATGCCCTGAAAATAACAATTTGCCCCAAAAATAAACAATTTGACCTGAAACTAACTTTTTAGTTTAATCCGAATAGGGCCTAAAACCTTATGTAAATCTGTTATATACAGTTGAATTCGTTTATAACGGCTTCCTCTGTAACGTCCATTCGCCCATAACGTTACATTTTGTTTGGTCGCGATGGCATCTTTTATATGCATTTCAATTCGCATATAATGTCAATTCGGCAATAACTTTCTTTGTGCAATACGCTAGAAGTGCCGTTATAGGCAAATTCTGTAGTTACCTTGCTTGTTAACTCAAGGGGTTGAAGTTCCTTGCGTGTTGTGTTCTCCCAGACAAGAAATTTTACGGTAATTGCTTTTACTGATGCAAATATGTACGCGACTTCGATGACACAACGCAATGCTTTAAAAGCGACGGTTCCAGATCCTATGGTCTGACTCCCTAAACCTGCCTGTGTAATCGCTGCTGTGCGCTTGAGCAAGGCACTTAAAGACACGCACTCAAAGGAGCCAAGCAATCTACACGTCCGTGCTGCTCGCTTCTAAAACTCCTGTTAATCAGAAAAATATATCATATTAACACCCTGCATCTCTACCCAGCGACAACGAACAAAGAAAGAGTTACCGAATTCTTATATCATGCTGTTGAACTATCGACATCCGATTGTTCGATTTTTACAGAAAACTAGGGCTTGTTCCAGATCAAAGGCACTATAACCAGTCACGACATTGGTCCTGATTACAAACTACACTAGCCCAAATTACACGGATCGCCCCCAAGTGAATATAGACTGCATTGAAAATTTTTTCACAGTTCACGATTTTTGAGTAACTAGCGGTTGCCCTGAAAATTTTCACTGCATTGAATATATTTTTCACTATTCAGGATTTTTCAGCAACGGCGCTTGCCCTGAAAAACAGAGTTGCCCAGAAATTTTTCGCTGTATTGAATATACTTTTTACATTCAGGATTTTGAGCAACTCGCGCTTGCCCTGAAAAACAGAGTTGCCCTGGAATTTTTCACTGTATTGAAATATCTTTTATCATTCAGGATTTTTGAGCAACTCGCGCTTTCCCTGAAAAACAGAGTTGCCCTGGAATTTTTCACTGTATTGAATATACTTTTTACATTCAGGATTTTTGAGCAACTTGCGCTTGCCCTGAAAAACAGAGTCGCCCTGAAAATTTTCACTGTATGGAATATACCTTTACATTCAGAATTTTTGAGCAACTTGCGCTTGTCCTGAGAAACAGAGTTTGCCCTGGAATTTTTCACTGTATTCAATATATCTTTTTTATCATTAAGGGTTTTTGAACAACTTGCGCTTGCCCTGAAAAACACAGTTGCCCTGGAATTTTTCACCGTCTTGAAATATTTTTTAGCATTCAGGATTTTTGAGCAAATCGTGCTTGCCCTGAAAACAGAGTTGCCCTGATTCATTGTACTGAAGATGTATTTTTTAGCACTCAGGATTTTTCATCAACTTGCGCTTGTCCTGAAAAACAGAGTTGCCCTGAATTAATTGTACTGAACATGTATTTTTTATTATTCAAGATTTTTGAGCAACTAGCGCTTGCCCTGAAAACAGAGTTTGCCCTGAAAATTTTCAAGGCCGGGGGGGCGGCCGCCTCCCCCGATCCCCCGCCTCGTACGCCTATGCTGATTATTGTGCGCTTCTATTTCTAGAGTTTCAGAAATAATTTTGAATGTTTGTGAGTTTTTTTCTTAGACGTGTTAGCACGAAGTGCATTCTTTGTCTTTCTGCAACACGTCACGAAATCAGCCAAGGAAGAGATTTACCTGCTATTGCCTCTACATTCAAAACATTGGTTTCACAGCTGTAGTATAATGTGGTATCTTGTGCAAAACATCACATCCTGTTACACTAAGCACTGTAAGTCTCAAAAGCCTCAAGACATTGGACCCAAGACCGAGATCAACATTTTTCGAGACTAAGAAGTAACTGAATCTTTTGAAACCATGGCACTAGATAGAGATTTAAGAAAACAAGGATTTAATCTGAGATCAAATCGCAAAACTCAATCGCTGCATAAAACACATTTGCTTGGATTTACAGAACCAGATAAATGTGCAAGAAAAACAAAATTCTTGCAAAAATTAAGATTGGATGAAGTCATAAGGAAGGGAAGATCAAAAACGAAAGCCTCAACGAAGGATTCAAGTATCTGAACAACAAAATTCAGAACGAAAAGAGGTCAAGACTAACACAACAGCTGCGCACAGTAAAAATTGAAACAGATCCTGAAATCACATTTCAACGCTGAAAACAAAGTACAGATCATCAGCGCATAGTTGATACAAATGATCCCATACGTCAAAGGTTACGAAATCAAAAAATAAGAAGACCTACACACAATAATCAGAAAGGTCTATAACAGGTAAATGCCTTCATCCCTGAGAAGCCAAACGTCGACTGCGATTATTGGCAAAGGAGGGCGCTAGATGCTCAGATTATTTGCAGCAACAGTAAGACCTACGGAAGCATGTCAACAAAGCAAAACTCACAGACGTAATCAGACGCTAACCACTATGCTTCCCAAAACAGATTTAAAATAAAGAGATAACAGAGGGAAAGGTAGCAGGTACTGTAGGAAGGACTAGCCAAAGACAGTTATAAAATTACTGACCTATGACCCCAGACGCTAGAATACTTGCGTACAAAACTTAGCAACTAGCCGCAGCAATTCACCACAGTGCATGATGCAATTGTCACTTGTCAGCAATACAAAGATAACGAAAGCAGACCCTTGTCTTTGCGAATCGAATCCAGCTGAGGAAAACTACAAGATCAAGATATTCTCCAGTGTCGACATGAGAACTGACAGAAAAACGACAATTTTACAATCCAGACCTGGAGGTAATGGACGAAGAGATCAATTGAATGCTTATATTTGCACCACAGATAGCAGTGGCAGCAGGCGCGAACACACAGGGGGGATGCAGGGGATGCATCCCCCCCACCAGACCTAAAGAGGTGTTGACACGACACTTGATTTCATTGAAAATCATCGCCAAAAATATTTTTGTATTGCACACTAAAAATTAACTTGTGCTATCAATTAGTCAAAATTGTTTCTTCGGTTCATTAGATGAGCTGGCCTTGTTTGTGGAACCTGATATAAAATAGTCAATGATCGCATGGGCGCTCGCAGGATGGGCAAATGCCCGTTTCCCCCCTCTGGAAATTGGGATTAAGAACCAAATATTTCCCGAAAAGTCGGCATCATAAATTCCGATTAATTGATTTGATTCTTGCAATGACAGTGTTTTTGCCGGTATGAAACTCACACTGCACAAGGGTCAGGTTCACAGTTGCAGTGTCATGCAGTGATGGGCTTGCAGTTCACTCATGTCTCTTCCTTTGTCTGCAGAGGCGGGTTGTGAAAGTCGCGAGAGGATTGTTCTTCTGTTCGTCTTTATTGCGTAACAATACCGTGGCAACAAACCCGCAAAGGTTCACTTTATATCACGGTAGCAGGCGTTTTGTTGCATGAGACTGTTGAACGCAGACATCTTGGCAAGTAATGCAGCGAGACAGTGACATGCTGATAGCGGTAGCCACGTAGCCTACATTTGTACTTTGTGAGAAGAAGCATGAGTGAGTCTATAGCAATGCTTCCACAAGTTTGAAAAATCCATTATTAGTGCGAGTGTGACCAAAGTGCCTAAGTGTTAAACTACACTTAAGCAGGCTTCTTTTCATGGAGTGTAAAATTACGTGGCTTGTCAGAATATGTCTATGCAGGCTTGTGGGAATAAGTCTTAATTGTTAAGGCTTAGTTCTGACATCTGAGTGAATACTGAGTGCAAAGCTATATTTGCTGTGGCGAGTTTTAATAATTCATCTAGTCAATTTTGCAAAACCTGAGCGGTTCTAATTCTAGTGAGTTGTCCGTAGTCGTGTCAACATACAGGTCTACTTAATTGTCCGGTTTGTGTAGCAAGTTTTCATTGATCGCTTTGGACGAGATCCCAGACTTTTGCAGCTCTTGTTTCCAAGTGATGCTGACAAGTCTTGCTAGCTGATACGGCAATTAGAGGGAGAGCAACCGGCAATCCCCCCGAAATTTTCAAAAACATGTTCAGTTGTTAGGTCAGTTGAATCTTCAGCTGGGTGCGGCCCTGATTGCTAAGTAAAATGAAGTCATATATTGTGTATTCGTTGAAAACCATGGAAATCCAATGCTTCTTTCTTTGTAAATCATGGCAATATGCCAATGCCTACTTGAAAAGAAATGCCCTGCATTGAAAATCAGCAGATAGCCTGCTGTGTAAATTATCGTAATACTAATATACCTGGCTACTGCTGCCAACAAAGCGTTTTTTTGTGATTGTTACCGTAACACGGGGTATTTTCTTTAGTGTAGAAAGGATAAAGCGTTTTGTGAATGTCCATTTGCATTGCATCGTCAGCAATGTTCCCTCTAAGGTGTGCAAATACTCAGGACCACCAGAACTGTTGCGCAGTGAAATCTCATTCTCGCGCACTTGCAACATTCCAAAACAATGGAAACTATCTCAAAAACAAGGAGCTATTCGAATGAAATGTGTATTGTGTTCGTAATTTGATGATTGTTTATTTATTATGAAATTCACAAAGTTTGTGATTCATTGAAAACTCCACTTACTCAACCCTAAAATATCATGCTCACTAAAACAAATATTTGCTCAGTGTAAAATTATTTTAGAGGGAACACTGATTCTCAGCAATTTGAAAATGATGAACAAAATGTCGACGTTACCCCCCGTGGAAAAATATCTGCGGACGCCCATGAATGATCGTGCTTTCTAGCTTTCGTTTGTTCGTGCTTTCACTCATAAGGAATTGTTTCTTTCTTTCTTTCCGCTCTCTTAATTTCGGTTGCAAAATAAACACAACCAATCCGCTTCTTGTTATTATTTCATCAAAATTACCTGCAATAACAAATGTTGTACACAAATTACCGTGGGTGTCGCACACTATTTCAAACGACAATTAGAAACTGTAGGGCTCCCCATTTGAAAAGCACTGATCTAAACCGCATCCATGTGACTACGCTCACTTGCTGCAGCATACAAGTTTAAACAGCGCTACTGCACAATGCTGGCTAATGCCGCCGGTAATTGTGTTGTAACAAACGTAACCTACAATAAGAATAAGTATTATGTCGTCACGTGAATTTTTTATCTCGAGTCCTCGATGTACCTATGCCGATGCCAGTGACTACGTCAGATCGTTGTTATGTGCCACAGTGCTCGTTGGTTCCGTAGCGGTGCAGTGTTAAAGTTTGACCAATTTTATCATTCAAGCTTCTTCTTAAACCAACCTTAGACTTGTTTCCTCGTAACTGTACGTATGCGAAAGTGACTGATTTACGCAATATGGTTCTGTGAAGCATTGGGTTCATTGCAAATTGACGTCGCATCCCCCCCACCAAATTAGCCTGTGTCCGCTACTGAGTGGCAGTGAAGAAACATACAGCAGAAAAGAAAAGCATAGAAAAATATTATGCCCGGAAGGTAGAAAACAGAGAATATGAAATACCGCAGCCTTAGAATTAGGTCATTCGTGCACTTGGAACAACCACTGAAAAGTTGAGACAAAGCGTCATACATCTATCATTAATAATAATCAACAATTACTTGCGATGACTTTATTTTTTTTAGTTTTGTGCCCACTAATATCCAACACCATCATCAACACTAATGCTAAAATAATATTCCTACAGCAAAAGTTAAGAGAAACGCAGCAAATCAACTTTCACGCAGGCAGTGCGTATGCTAACACGGCTTACCAAGCTGTGCCCACTGATTACCAAGCCGTAAGAAATTGCATCATCAATCGCACTTGTATCCCGTGCTTCACTTTGTGCTGGAGTTTCCTGGAATACCACCATCAATCGTATTTTTTAAGAAATATATATGAAAACACGAAATAACCGCAGACAATCTTTTGCGTGTTTCGCCTTAAATCAGGGATGGGCAAATAATTTGGCTCGTAGGTTTCTTTGAGAATGCCGCGTTTAGCGGAGGGCAGTACCTTCTAATAGAAATAGAAGCAAGTCTTGGTCCAAGTTAGCCGCAGCACTAACATTTCGTGTCATTTGGACGAAATTTCAAATTAAGATCTAACCTGTGTAACTTTAGAATATCACATACCGACCTTAGATCTACAACCGACAAAACAAATAGAATTAGCATTGTAAAGTTTCTCCGGCATCTTCTTCATTCCATACTTTTCATGGTTGTATTTGTTTATTGGAAAAGTCTGAGTTGTTAAACATTTTCAAAAGTGGTTAATTTCGTCTCAAAACAGAAACTTTTGTGCCTTGGGGTGACAATAAATTGTGCGTCAAATTCTGTTGTATCGGCGACTGTTCTAAAAAGCTTAAAATACATTTTGAAAAACCCTGTAGAGACTCACCGTTGCACAACAGCTCACCGTTTGTGGATCATCGCTTTGGAAGGCAGTATTAACTACGCCAATGCCCGTTGGTTCTTCCATTTCTTCCAAAATCAATTTCATTTCTTTTTCCACCTAAATTCGTTACAGCACAATTGTAATTAAACTAAAATAAGGTAGAAATTAAAAATACAAACCGAGATTTTAGACAGAACAACTTTAGCATAGCACTAACCTCATGTGCTGCGACGCAAGAGCATATGGGCTGTAGAGGTGGTTCACAACCGGGGTGCGCGGCACCATAAAGTACCACTTACAGTACTCAGCGGTGCCGCATGCCAATGCGGTTTTCAATATATGATTAAAAAAACACATTTTCAAACTGTCATTACACCTCAAAGCAAACTGTTATGGGTTCGCCATTGGATGCCGCGACTATGCAGTGTTTCTCTTCTGTAGGCTGCCGCAAGCGTAAAAAGGTTGGGAAACATTGGGCTACAGTCAACCCCGAGGCTAACAAGTGCTGATTTGGTTTAAAGTTATTTTATACATTGAAGTAGCATCGCAATGCATCCTGTAACTTTAACGTTTTCCTAAACTGTTGCAGGTTTTTCAACATTGTCATTGGCTTACTCCCATGACATTGTTGATGATAATACATACGCTGCACATACGTATAACACTGTATATAGGAATTAGTACTGGCGTGCAGGCGAGATCCAAATTTATAACTCTATGCATAGGTGTAGGAGCAGGCAAATTTTTGGGGGTGTGAAGGAATTTTGCCTGGATTCTCCCATATTTTCCGGAAAAATACTTGACCTCCAAAAAAGAAAAAAGCTGTTCATGTCAATTCGGGCGCCATGTGACGTCAAAAAAAAGCTGTTCAAGTCCATTCGGGCGCCATTATTTTTAATCAAAGCTTGTTGGGCACCATTTTTGCTCAGATTTTCATGGAGTTTTAGAAGATTCTCAGAGATTTTGCCCGAATTTTAGAAGATTTTGCCCAGATTTTATGGGATTTTGCCCGGATTTTCACCAAATCAAAACTTTTGGGGATGCAGTTGCACCCACGCCTCCTACACCAGTGACTCTATGTCGAAGAATGTTTCTTTATTCCATCTTAGCCTTACGAGTTAGAGAGATAATGAAAAACAGTTTCTCCACCGCACACGACAAACAGTTAAACATCGGGCAAAATTCGGTATAGAAACTGCTGGAAATATCCAAAAATCGGGCAAAGTGTGCACGAAAAAGCTGGAAACTTTGGAATTTGGATAAAATTGCTTACACCGTGGATCGTTCGCAAAATTTTTCCAGAAAAATTATGGAAAAAGTTAGGAAAAACTGACGTGATAATTAAGAAACTGAAAGTTGCACAGAAAATTTTTGCCCTTCCAAAAAAGCTTCCGTGCGGCTCTACTTCATAGACAACTTAAAATATTCCAATGAAAACCTTATATAAATATGAAACTTTTAAAAATCCTAGAACATTGTCGAAAAAGTGTGTAAGTGCAGCATATCAAATGGTATATGACTACCATACATCCTGCTTTTTCAAAAAGAGTAGGATGTTCCTTCGACGTCTACGAAAATGCTAAAATGTTTTCCTTTTGCCTCTGTTATGTTTTCTTGAATACACGCTATATTTTCTTTAATACAAGCTACGCCTTAAGCTTACTCTCTGAGTATAATTTTTAGTGGCCTATATTCTTGGACGGTCTGTGTTCAAGAAACTACCGTTGTGTGTTGATTAGAGCAGTGCTTCTTAACCGGGTGAATGGTTCACCCCAAGGTGAATTAAATTTTTCCAAGGGTGAATGAAATTTTTGTTATTGATTTTTTGTGTCCTCTGATAGCATGCATTTGTCTTATTTTTTTCAACCAAAACATATCAGCAATCGTGAATAAAATGGCGAACTTCAAACGTTCTAAGTTTGCGTCTTCAGCAGTAACCAACTTATCAGTTCAGAAAAACCGTAAGCTACTATGGTGCAATTAACTGCGTCTACTACGTAATCGGGATAGATTTTACCGAGGGCTGCCATGTTTGATTCCATCGAATGGTAGAATCTCTGCTGTGCTCTCTGCATGGGCGTCCTGAACTCCTGTGCAAACGTTATCTGCTAGAATCCCAGTACTTTCGAAAGTTTCAGACACCTGAATACTTACCAGAGTAGCCTTATCAGGCGCAGTGCAGGCCTGACTAATCTAAGTACAGGAGAAGCCTAATTGTGAAATTTGTTACTAGTTTGGTGTTGGTTCAATATCTCAATATCTAATATGCGTTTGTATCTCAGATAATGCCTGCAGAATGTCTACGAAATACGATACGTACAAAAACTACTTTGTTTTGATGAAAGTAAGTGTAAATCTATAGATAAAATCTGTCAGGATACGCCAGCTTCATTGGCTTAGTGGTTTCGTCGAGAATAAGTTCCCTTCATAAATTAAAAGGCGGTATTGGGATGATGATTATAGTAATAGGCTTTTTCATCCCAGAAGTGAAGAATCGAGCCATGATCCGTCTGTTCCATGCATGTTTGCTATCTTTTAAATACAGCAACCAGTTTTGGGTTCTTTCGAAACTGTGGGTCACTTACAAAACAAACACGGCGTTTATCAGAACCAGTTCTCACATTTTTCAAGCAACAACACAATCAATATATATTTGTGCAAACAGTAAAATTCCCTCCATTCATCAGTGATAAATGACACTGCTAGCAAAAAGCCTCTTCTTTTTTCCTCTTTCCAAATAGCGCACGTGTTGATGAAACAAAAAAAATATTTTGCGAAGCCGAGTCTATAATCAAACCATCAAACCATATTTGAAGATCGCATCAAATTTGCTGCATGGCAGAAAACATGCTGTGGTAAAGTAGAGTAAATACCGTGGTCTAACAATGAGCACTCGATGTACTATGATTAATGTCACATCGGCCATACATTTACAATAGAGTGAATGGGAATGCAGCGAATGGGAATTGTTGATCGGTCATTTTGGATGTGTTGTGGCATTAAAGTATTACAATGCGAGTAGAGCTGTGAATAGATATATATGAAAACCCTGGTCTGTTGCAGGACCAAGCAAATGTATTACCGTTGGTCAGGGCCTCTGAGAAATTTTACCAGTGGGTACGAAGAACGAATCCAGTACTCCATAACTTCTAGGGCCCTCGTCGAAACTTGCATAGCTTGTTTGAAAAGCAATTAAAATATAAATAAAACAGCTAGCATGCTAAAACTTAGAAATAGAGTAATTGTTACACTAAAAACTGCCTTACATTATTAAATTTTGGCTTGACTATAGAAAAACTTAGCGTGCGTACTTTCATCCTCCCGGGCCTCAGTACCTACTGGGACCGGGTATGATGTACCTCTTGTACTTCCCTCTCGTAGGCAGTGTTCCCTCCAAGCTGCGCAAATGCGCAGTGCCACCAAACCATTTGCGCAGTGAAATCTCATTCTCGCGCACTTGCAACATTCCAAATTTGATATCGTGTAGTGTCGCATAGGCCTTGTAACGCTTGAAACGCTTAAATGTTTGTGCGTCTGCATGGTTGCAAACTTGCATGCGCACTAAAGCAAAAATTTGCTCAGTGCAAGTTTTTCTTAGAGGGAACACTACTCGTAGGCCCTGTCGTTGGTCATAAAATAATCAAGGTAAGCCATATTTTATAACCATTTCCAACATTGGCGGTATAACGTCCTCAGCGAGAAGAGAATAAATTTAAAAGCACATGATTTCTTGCACCCAACGTGAAAGTTTACTTGTCTTGGGATCTGGAGTTCTAATAAAAATTCCAGTATGATGGCAGCAGCAATGATTCGAGGCATATCGACGACGATGTACTAATCCTCAAGTTCCATGAATGAATCGATAACATATAGAATAAGACGCTCTGCGCACTTAAGGAAAGCAAAAAGAGATAATTTTGCTGTTTTGCTGCCGGAGGCTTATTTGTCCTTTATGTAGACTTGACGCCTATTATTTACAGGATTATCTATATTCATTATTTTTTGCATTCAACAACAAACAACTACCTTTTGTAAAGTTGCGTAGGGATAGGGAAACCATTGTGTAACAGTAAAAATGCTGATTCATTTGCAATGGTTTACCTTGATTGTTTTATGACCAACGGTAAAACATTTACTTGACCCTACAACAGATCAGGAGTTTCATACAAACAATTCAGTTGTCAGTGACAGAATTCCTTTGAATCACGTTTTCGCTCGCATCACACTTAGCTAGATGGGTTGACTAATAGTTGGATACAATGCTGCTGTTATTGCGCTAAACGCACAGAAAGGTCTGTAAAACATGACAAAATATAGACCCAAGGGTACTGCAGACTGCAGCTAAGTAGCGCGTTGTAGGTCATGCATAATGTAATGCATCAGACTTGCCAAGAAGTACGTGCATGTGGAACTGTGAGACGATAACTAAACCTTAAGACACATAGAGGCGAGAGTCTGTGGTTCAATAAATCACCATTTATGGCCTTTCATGGTGTACCCAGTTTTCACTATGTAATTAGTAACTAGCAGGAACTTTTGCTTTTACTATACTCAATTAAGCTCATGTTTTAGGTAAATACTTTGCAAGACGTGTGTGCAAATACTGCAGTTAAAACTGACATGCTTTTGCTAATGGGGAAAATTTGTTCTTTGCAAAATGTGCCAAATTTTTTTGAAGTGCATACATAGCAGTTTGAGTGGAAAATTAGTTTTAAGCGTAATTTTCACAAAATGATGAGAAAGCATTTATAAAATGTTTCTTTATTTACGTGCTTCAAACGAGAACACTCGACTAAAACATGTTATACAATTAATTCTAAGCTGTTGCTGATTGTCAAATCTTAGCTCTACTTTTGTATGAATCTCTTTTGGGCGTTCATTTAATACTGTGCACCGTAACTTCCCCTAATCAGACACTTTTCGTGAAATCCCTATTACTCTTTGCTGGTAGACTTCGTTATCTTAGCGTATTTACAACCTACCGCCCCTAAAATTACAAACTGCGTACATAAAAACGACCTGCAGTAAATCACTCTTGGTGCTTTACTTCTCGCTCCATTCTACAAACATTTTGCAAACGTCCATGGATGGGACAAATTAAAGTTTTTCGCAGGGTATGCAACATTTTCCTGCATCCCTTAACATCGAGGCCCGTAAAGCCAAGCTACAGTGCACTTAACCACAGCCTTAAAAATGAATGCGGATCTCGATACGTTTTTACCAGAGCCGCTTAAACATAACGTTGCTGTGTCTGCTTGGAGTGTGCTGCTTGGAGTTAATTCGCTCACTGCAAGTGCGATTAAATACCAACTTTCTCTGAAGAGCACTAAACAAAAATCAGCAATCGAATGTCGCGACTTTAGGCCATTTCACACTAATGTTATGGATCTGGTAGGAGGTGCAACCCTGCATCCTCCCCTTGTGTCCGCACCAGGCTCGTAACCAGGGGGGGGGGAATTTTCTCCCCTCCTGGAAAAATATGTTGGACATAGTTTAAAAGTATTGGACATAGTTTAAAAAATTTGCGCCACTCTCAGAAAACTCTCCGCACCCCTAGTGTCCCAAGCTGGTTACGGGCCTGGTCCGCACATGGACTCTTAGTGTTTACACATCAGCTCAAGCGGTCTAAGAAAATCAGTGGGATATCAGTAGAAATTCCCTCATACCTCATTTAACGTGTGTCCTTCGATAATGAAAACTTTTTTCATTTTTTCAGTGAGCAAATTGCAGGAGTAACCAATGTTGATCGCTGTCTCTTGCTTGTCCCCAGTCAAAACCCAAATCTTGATATTCGCTTCTGACAGGTTAGCAATCGTCTCTGGAACGCCATCCTGGAATTATGAATAACAAATTTTGCTATGCAGAGTAGGTTTACAAATGTTGCAGAAGCAACACCATCACCACAACCTGAAGCTTATCTTCAATTGCAGTTGCTCCAAGTAGCTCTAGATCACGCTCAATTTCTTCGTAAACTGCGTTCAAGTTGTCTTCTCGGTCTTCCAATGAAATTTTTGCTCGTTGAAAGTTTTTATTCCATTCTAAATGCAAGTGTTTGAATTGAACAAAACGTATTGACTCTTTTCAACCATTAACTTTTTTCAAAATGTTGTACGCAAAGAGCGTACGATTGAACTGCATTTATTACCAAAGGCTTTGTGCATGTCAGTCAAACTTAAACAGGTTTATTTCGCTAGGCCAACTGGTTTTGTGATGAGTGCGTCATTTATTTCCATGGCTTGTTTGCTGCAGCAAAGGTAATGCTGTTGTGATTCATAAAAATCACGAAGAGTAATGCAAAGAATATTTTCAGTGGGAAAGTCTGACAATATCAGTAAACATGAAAGACTTTGCAGGCTGACGGCAAGATCAAACAAGAAAAACGACAAGAAATTAAAACAGCTAAGTCACTCAAATCATTCAATGCTTTTATCCCTTGAATATTCAGAACATAGGCCCAGGGATCTGCAACTAGAGCAACTGTTTTGAGCGTCTGTTTACAGTAGGCTGCTGTGATGCCTTCAATTTTGCATGACATATTATACATGGTATTGTTATGATTTCCCTGAAGCACAGTACATTCGTCCTCTTAAAATATTTTCAAGTTTCAAGAATCAGTAAAGTCAACAGAAGATTATCCGCTGGTTTTGCTTAAGTCTGTCACGACCAAAAACAAATGTGTACGATTAAACAGTTGAAAGTCAGCAAAACTCCTGCAGCGGTTTAAAAGTACTTGTTAGATAATACAAGGAGTTAGATCATGAAATTTGTTTGATTGAATGCGCCATTTTTGGTGGAAAACTTGTTGGCTTAGACCACGGGCGGCCAAACATTTTGACCCGAGGGCCGAATTCGCGGCTACTGGAGGGCCGGATACAGTGAGATTTACGTAATCTATGTAAAATAGGTTGTTAAAATGTATTGTAGTACAATGATAACAACAATATCACACCATTTTTTGCACTTTTAGTCAATACAGGCAACAGCCAATGCTGTTGCACTCCTGTCCATAGTCGGAAACGTGGTGCTTGGAAAAGATGTGCAAGGTATTTGGCGGGCCGGATTAAACTGGTCAGCGGGCAGGATGCGGCCCGCGGGCCTATTCCTCACAAGATTTCTTTCAAGAAAATCGGTTGTACAATGATGAACTCTCAAAAATTATTTGAATTCCTATAAGCATACCGGTTATGCGTTTTTCGCAGTATACTGCGATTTTTGCAGCGTGTCAAACGATTAAAACTTATCTTTAAAACACAATCGAGTTTGACCTAACTCTTAAATTTTGATTACATTCCTTGCAATTACTTGCAGACCGAAGACAGGGAACTGTGGTATGGTGAAGATTTGAATATGGTCATTTCTGCAGCACAACGATCCGACAGCTTGTCATTTTACAGGTATAGTTTGATACTGTAGTAGCCAAGCTGTACTGTTTCCATATCATCGAGTCGCAGAAACGGTTTTTGTGTTTTTGTCAAGCATTTTGCATCTTCCTGTTTTGTAATCTTACTTCTTACTGACTGGCCTTTCCGCTGGATCATTTTATAGCTCAGTTATCGCTTCAATCACACATTGCAGTAGTCACAGTGTGCACCGGTTTTTCAGCATTTGCAAAGCAAGTATCGGTATCTTTTCTCTCAGGGCTTTCATAACTCATCGCTCACCTACTGAATTAAACAACGCCATTGTTGTTGATTGTACAAAGTCAAATGTCAAATAATTTTGGACAACATATCTAGAGACGAGCAATCTTGATATATCTGATCATAAAACAGTTTACCCTGAGATGAGTTCAGGTTTTGGCTCGTACGAAAAGTTAGCTATAATTGAGTTAAGTTTGGAGCTAATGTCTTTCACGATTAGGCGGATAAGATGACCCATATAAAATCGATTTGTCGCCACTAAATGTCAAGGAACTGTCTGTGATACGCCATCGATGTAAAACTGCTGTTTTCGTTAGAAATTTAGCTAGTTTTTAATTCTTTTATTTAATTAGTAGGTTAGTTAGTTTTCCACACAGAAAGAATTCTAAAATATTAAAATATATATTTACCCTCGTAATCTTCTTTGTGTACACTCTTCATTGCAATGCACAAGGTTCTTAAACCTGCCTTCGCAAAACTCTGAAAAAATTGGTTTGTTGTTCTCGGAAGACTTTTCAAGACGAGGAGGCGTCTATTTTTAAAGCACAGCATCAAAAGCAAAGATTTTCTCTACTTTGGAAGCATGTCTTACGCATTTCAACAGATAACAAAAATGTATAAAAAATCGTTGGTTGTTGAAAGCTAGAATGACCGCATCTTCTGTCTTGGTCCAGAAATTTGCTCCAGTACCTTCTTCTAAACGTCAACCGGCAACACACCAGTGACATATACCAAATGAATTTGGAATACTCTGAGAAGTTTAATCACAACTTTTTTTGAAACAAACACTTCTCACACACCAGTTATCTATGCAGTAAATGTTCACAGTAGTCCTACCCTGTTGTTTTCAAGTAAAATGGCACGATTAGATGTTTACAACAGTTAAGCATTAATCGTTTATACTTGAAGTTGTACTCGCCGCCATGGGCGTGGGAAGGATTTTTTCCAGGCGGAGACCAATAATGGATTTCTCCAGGCGTAGCCAAAAGGATTTTTTTCCGGGGGGCGTGCAAAGGTGGAAAAATTTGATTTTACCCACTTTAAACTAACCTTTTTTGCAAAAAAGTAAACAACCATTTTTGCAAAAAAGTATTTGGAAAATTCCAAACTTCAAAATCCAAGAGGGCCAAGCCCCCCTGTCCCCCTTCCAACGCCCATGCTTGTCGCACTGAAAAACACAAGACGAAGTTGTGGCTGTGTCTCCACATAACGTATACATATTAAAAACGCATGCCTGAGTTGGCATTGACCTTCAAGCTATCGGTTATCATATGCAATTGTTTCGTTAGACTATCTCTCGCTGGCACTGTTGAACCTCAACTGACATCACCAGTTACATCTAAAGCATGATATGGTTTTGACTTTTACCAGTCTGTTTTTGTGTTAGCAAGCATTTTACGAGAGTTACAACCTTTAAACCAGAAAAAAGATTTTTTCAATAAACTCTGCGTTTTAACATCTGCGGAAGACAGGCGTTTCAGCTCTGCAATAATCGCTCCGCATTTGTTAACAAAATGAACTCTTGTCTTGTCTTTCCATTCCAGGTTAAACGTTGAATGGCGCTGCAAATCTTTCAACCGACGCAGTTAATTCTACAGCAGTTGCAAAACTCAATGCTGTTGTTTGTGTGATTGTCACTTACTTCCAAATGCTTGTTCGTCTTTTCCTTGATTTTGCTATTTGTGCAAGGGCTGAGACGTTGATAAATCACTGAGTCCGCTCCTTTGCACAGAAGCATTATTTTACCTGAAATCAGGAGTAAAAAATCGAAGGATGGTTTTAGGGATAATGTCGACTGTAGAGAAAAGCTGCTCCTTTCAAAATTATCAGCAAATGTGTAATGTTTTTATAAGAAATAATATTGCGATAAAGCAATGATACCCGATTCTTAGATAAAATCGTTGTTTTACACGATTCTGCGAAGTATAAAAAGTGTTTTTTTCATAAGAAGGGAGTTCGCTACAATTTTATGCCACTTTCTACATTTTATTCAAGAAGAGATCTTACCATTTTCGTCTTTTACAATAACTGACATCCTTTTCCTAACACTGTTGAATTCCAAAACAGCAAGTAATTTGTATGTAACATCTTTCCCTGCAAAATAAAATCATTTTGTCATCATTTACATAAAATCATTTCCATTATTTTACAAAATATTTTGAACTGCTTCGAAGCTATGCAGCAAAACTCTCGAATCTTCAAATGCTTTTACAGAGTTGGAATGTTTTCCAGAAACGCGCTCATACGTCGTTTCACAAATAAACATCACATCCAAATGTCTTTTGCAGCTTGCACCAAAATCGTCACACTCAAAGGCAGTTATGACTTCGAAGCAAAAGTCCCAGTTCCACCACAGAGATAAAACAAACTTGCGCACCACATGCGCTTACATGAAAAGAAAACATGGAATTTACGTACGTGTGTGCACGTGCGCACACTCACACATCAACAGACGTAAAACCTGAAACCATCAAAGATTTAGCGAAAGAGTTACATTCGCATAGTTAGTTGATCGTTGTGTAGGTTTGTTGCTTCGATGACTGGTGGACCGGGAAAGCCTGCGGGTGTGCGAGATTCGTGTATTTATCCACATGGTTTTAAACATGTTTTAGTAGTAACAGAGTAAAAGCTGGACCAGTGATTCTTAACCTTTACAAACACACCGAAACCATACGCAGTTTTCCACGTTTTTGTCGAACCCCATTTTTGCCAATATAACAGAAAGTAAAAGTGGGGGGACGACCTCTGGGACGCTTTCCTGTAGGTTTAGTCAGCAGAACTTGGCATTACCGTCAAACCCCTGAAATGGCTCCGTCGAACCCAGGTTAAGAACCACTGAGCTAGACGAAAAGGAAGAATCTCGACCTTAATTAATAGAGACTACCACTGTTTTTGATCGTCCTACGCAAAAAGTTTAATTTTAGTTATTTTTCGGAACATTTTGCTTTTTTGAAAAGATAATACTGATATGAATGCATAGCAAAAGCAAATCATTGCTATTTCATTCTCTTTACTAACACTTAGCTTTTCATATGCTAGCCTATGATATACATGGCTCCGTATGTATATATGGGTATCTCCATCTTCATGACTGCTACGTGCCTCAGAGCATGGCATGGTATCTTAATGTACTCTATGTTGGTCCATTCACGCCGCACCAAAGCTGTTCAACATCAAAGGTATTTTTGCAAAAAAATGGATTTATTTTGAAACGAAATTCAACACGGTTCTTTGATTGTAGCTGTTGTGCAAAATATTCATTTTATTTCATGAAAGTTTTCCAAAATTCAAGAAAAATGGATTTGAAGGAAAAGTATTTTAATTTAGATTTAAAAGTTTGAAAGTAAAAAAAGTTTTGTTTTAAAATTGATTTTTTTCGCTTTTTTTCTAATGCTATTAATGGCCAATGTCACAGATGTTAGAGACGACGCCTAAATTTTTCGGCAATAACTGTTACCATCATCAGAGATGTCACACTCATTACCTGTCGCACTGACCCTTACTGAATTACAAGGCTGTTTGGCAGTTTAGCCTTTTGTGTATCAAACAGGGGCGTAAGCAAGAGGGGACAAGGGGTGTGCAATTCCCCGGGCGCCGAATCACTATGGGGGAGCCGAATCACTGCGGGGGCGTCGAAAAGTCCAACCAATGTCACGTGTACTTTCTTCAGTACAGTACGTTTGCATCCGAAAGACCTCAGGTTTGAATATGGGGGCGCCAAATTAACTTCTTGCCCCGGGCGCCATCTAACCTCGTTACGCCCCTGGTAGCAAAGGGGTTTGGGGACTTTTAATCACGCGACAATTAATCACTAACATTTATTCACTAGATAGTTAATCACGTAGACCAGGGCTGGCCAACTTGTCTTCGAATGCGATCGACTAGAAAATTTCTTGATAACTCGAGATCGACCGGTCGGTAATAAAGACACAAGTAGAAAATGCCATAAAATGCAATATAAAGGCTTAGTGATT
>Ga0210059_1006278_pt1 | contig 19098 bp, 22 predicted proteins | sample Ectturendosymbi2_FD_188042 | JGI IMG/M metagenome (GOLD analysis project Ga0210059, IMG submission 188042) | Ecteinascidia turbinata endosymbiont from Florida, USA - Sample 2 (SPAdes) (version 2) | ecosystem: Host-associated > Tunicates > Ascidians > Unclassified | place: Key West, Florida... | reverse complement strand
TGTTTCAAATTTTTGGGATGAAGAACATATTTCTTCTTTTCATTCAGGTTGGGAATAAGTTTCTCGACTTTATTGATTTCAATCCGCTCTGGAGCGAGTGGATATTCATTGTGCAAATCATGAAGCTTCTTTGGGTATTCCAAGTCAACTTCATGAATACATCCTCTCCCTCTTGATCAGAAAATTCTCTCCAATTTTTCAAATCTGTCATCCACTTGAAACCTCTCATAGGCAGTGGCAAACTCATCGCCCAACCATAGAGATTGTTAGTGTCAAGATATTGGATGAATTTTGATTTTTCATTCGGATTGAATTTCTCACCCATATATTTATTGTTTGCTTTTGCATATCGTTTTGAAATCATTGATACTCCTCCACGAATGCCTTTCTCAATCATCAGAAGCATATCCGGGTCAGAAAGAAGTTCAAGTTGAACCCCTTTCTTTTTCAGACAAGCATCCCAAGCCAACCCAGGCGCGGTGTAATACCTTGCTGGATCCAATTCATAGTTCTTCATACAATCGTCTCTGAAATTTTCAAAAACATCTGCGAGCAGAAGAACATCCGTTTTCAAATAAAGATCGTGGTATTCACAGAAACTTGTCATCTTGAAATGTTTCCACACCTTCAGTGCATGTTCAAAGTCTTTGTCTGTGATATCACAGTCATTCAACTTTGAATAAAATGCCTCCTTTGGCGGAAGATTTCTTTCAGACAGTTTTTTCCACAGAGTTAAACCAATCATATGGAAAGACTCCTTTCGCACCAACAATTCAATGTCATTGAATTGTTCCTTCAAGTTTTTAAACTGATCCGGTTCGAGATTGTTTACAAATTTATCAAGACTGCTTGACATAAATTTAAAAGAATCAATGATGCGAATTTTGTATTTGAATTTCTTGTTTTCATCGTTTACACTTTTCGAGAAACTTATATATTTCTCCTCATTGTTTGGGATACAGTCAATCTGACCTTGTGTTTTCCCAAGATTCTTGATGAAGAGATGTGAGTCGTAACCTGAAAGGTTATGAAATATCACTGGCACATGTTTTGGTTTTTTGAAAAGCAGGTCACATTTATTATGAGCCGCTCCTCTGAATTGCCCGGAAAAGTGACAATGATCTCTCACTTTATCATCACTTCCTTCAAATGGTTTCTGGCAAATCCAGCACTCTCTTGCTTTTTCAAACTTTGCCCAGTCATCTTCGGAAAAAATCATCTCTTTCACTTCGGACGACCAAACTCGGTCAATTTCCTTCTCAAGCATGTCCACGAAGATGCCAGCAACATTTTCTTCCTCTCTTGTTTTTGTAAACAAGATTGGTTCTGAAGATTTCTCAAGACACTTCACGCGAAAGCAAAATCCAAATGGTTCATGTTTTTAGTAAGCTTTCATGAAGCTTCTGTCAGGATCCGGCTGGCATGAGTCAATCGGTTTTGTGAATGACTCAAAGTCGGCATAAACCACAATTGGAACTCTCATCGAATGCTTGTGGTTTTTGAACTCTAAGATTGAACCCTTTCCTGGAAGAACAATCTTGATTGCATCATGATTCTGACAAATTTCTTCATGCTTTTCCAAAGCTTTCTCGTATGGAAAATTATTGAGACATCTCTGACAAAGTTTTATCGCACATTTATGTTTTGAGGTTTGCATTGACATTAGTCTTGACAAACTATTGACAAGACAATAATGCTTGTTCTCAAGAAGCATCAAATCAATTTCTTTTTGTCTTTTGAATTTTGATATTCTCACAGGATGAACTTTTGAGATGTTATCAAATCCAAATGCATTCACAGATATCTCTGGATTGAGTCTCTCAAACTTGTTAATTGCTTGCAAACTCATTGGAAACTCAATTCCTTTGAAATTGAGAGACTCTGCTTGTTTTCTCAAGTGTTTTGTGATCCGATCTGTTTTTTTTTTCAATTTCCCTTCTTACTGGATTCAATCCTCTTGCGATGCACCATTTGAAACATTGGTTATCAGTGTTCTTCATATTGATGTGAGGCTTTTTGCGCGCTAGAAATTTCTGAAGAGGAGCCCAAGAACTTCCGTTCAATGGCTCATATCCAATAGTGTGAATATCAAGTGCCACAATTGAGTGAAATGTCCACCCACCCCCATTCATCTGAAATTTTGCAAGGTCCTCGAGGACTTGTTCTGTCAAGAGACTCCGCAATTTGTTCTTGTCTGTTGATTCAAGAACAATTTCATTTTTTGACCGAAATTGATGTTCTTCCACAAGGCTTTGGCCAGTCTTGAGATCTGTTTTTTTGATCTTTGATCTCAAAATTATTTTCACTTTGGTTTACGTTTGAATTTTTGCGAGTGCGTTTCGTTTCACAGCAGTCAAAAATGATTCTGGTTCATATGTCACATTGCCGCTCGGTTCAAGTGTGAATTGATTTGTGAAGCCCTTGAAGGAAGACTGTTTTCCTCCGTTAATTTCATAACCTTATCATCAATTTTGTTGATGAGTTGTGATTTTTTGAGCTTTGTGACATTTTTGATTCCAAGTTTCTTTGCTTTAACCAATAGATTTCGTTTTCTCAATTGATCCAAATCTTGTGGTTTTAAAAGCAAATTTTTTAATTGGACTTTCTTGAGTTTTGAAATGTCATTGAAGCCTTGAAGTCGCGCCTCAGCTCTTAATTGTTTGAGAGTTTTCTCTTTCCCGAGAAGTTCTCTCAAAAATCCATCATGGAGAAGTTTTATCAACTTTTGCAACGTTATATCTTTCATTTATTATAGGGTAAAATTTTCTTTAAATGAAATTTACCATTATTTTCACAAAAAATAACAAAAAAATTGTTATTCTTTCTGAAAATGGTTTAATAGTCAATCACATTAATTTTTTATTTTTCCACTTTTCCATTGCTGTATATGGAAAAAACATAACTTTTGTTATAAAATTCTGCAGCGTCTGCCACCTTTTGGAAAAACATTTTTTCATTTGTTTCAAGGTCAACAACCTCGATTGACCTTCGTATTTGTTTTCTCTTGTGATTCTTTTCAAGTTCAAAAGCTTTGTCAGTCAACCCTTTTTCTTCAATGATTTTCCGCAGTTGTTTTTTGTACATGTGAGTTAATCCTTTGGTATTTTCTTTCAATACACAAATCATTGTAGGTCTTGAAATCATTTACATTATGATAAATTTTTTAAAACTTAATTTAGTCATTATCCCCAAAATTCTCAGCCACAAATTCAGCATGATTTATGTCAGCCAATTTTTTAAAGAGATTTTTAAATGATTCTTCAGAAATATCTGAATCTTCGCTGAAGTGTTTCAGTTTCAAAGTGTAAATAATTTTAACACTTTTTGTCTTTGAGTCTTTTTCAATTTTTCTGATTATGACTTTTGCTTTCTTAGAGTTAAAAAGTGCCGTAACAATTACATTTTTTGACACGCCATACATTTCTTGCACTGTTTTAATGACAGATTCAGAAAATATCTTGTTCTTGTTTTCGACACTAAATCCAAGTTTATAAATTGGCTCCATAACATTGTCTTTGTCTTCAGTATTGTGAGAGAGTCCAATGCAATAACCAATTTCATGAACAGCAACTGAAAATAAATTGTATTTCCCATCCCCTGAAACTGTTTTCTGGTCTAACCATCTCTCATTGTTAAAATGCAAATCGTCTGACAATGTTGAATCACCTGGGTAAAATCCATGTGCCAAGTGCCAGATTTTTTATTATTTAGTTTGTAAGGACAGTTAATTTCTGCATTTTGCTTTTCATCATCTGTCAAAAATGCAATATTCATCACTTGGCTCCCATCAAAAACTCTTTCAAATTTCAAATTGCAAACATTTTGCCAAACACTAAAAGCATTTTCGATTTCGTTCAATGTTTTTTCTTTTCCAAGCGAAGAGTAATTTTGAAAGTCATAAGTCAAAACTTTTTGCTTCCAAGGGGTGCAATACTTTTTATTCCCAATGTTATCAGGCATAGCGCAATACATTTAATATAACACTGAATTTATTTTCCTCATTCCCTGATTGATAATAGTTCGAGTCGGACGACACGAGTCTCCAGAGCTTCAACCTGGTTGGTGAGGTTGGTTATTAAACTCTGAAGATATTCGTCATGGGAATCAACATAGAACTTGTGAGTTGCATCGTTTCGTTTGGTTGGATTCGCAAGTCCGGAATATTATTATTCATCTTTAGTTTCTCTTGGGCGCCTTCAATGTTCACGTGAAATGTTCTTTGACCTATCCGATAAGCAACGAAATTTACTGTTGTGGCATCATTAGGATCAACTGGTTGGCCAAGATTTATAATTTTCTGGCTATTGAAATCCTGATCAGCGTCTGGAAGAGAAGTGCCATCAACTTTCAAGAATTTGACTGCTTCCACTCGATTATTCTCATCAATTTGTCGGAAAATTTCTCTATCAACATAACCCTTTGGGGCTGCATCTGATTGATCACTTTGAGTAACGTCTAGTGGGTGCAAACCCGTGATTTTATGATGTCTCATATTTATGTCCTGATCTTCCCGGACGAAATTTCTTTCAACGAATCTTCGATTGGTAGCATCCTGAGGATCGGTCGGATTTTTCAAGTTGGTGATTTTGAAATTGTTGACATCCAAATCAGCACTGACGACAGACGGCACGGTGCCAACTGGATTGGTTATTAAGTGATCGACGTATTTTTTCGTTGCCGCATCTTTTGGACTTGTAGGATTTGCAAGATTTGTTATTCGATTATCCAACATTGTCAGATCGTTTGTGGGTTCTGAGGAGCCATCAAGTCTTAGATACTGTGGTAATTCCATCATATTGTTTTGTGAAATTTCAATCTTAACAGTTCTCAAATTTACTGAATCGTCATTGTCTATCCGAGCTCCGAGATTCAATATTCTTTATCCATTGAAACTCACCGGCCCTCTCAATTGAGAAACAGCATCGGCAGAAACGAAATGTTCTTCAAAATACAACTGTTGGGCTTGTATCATATCATCAAGTGTTTTTTTGCTCACGGCGTCCTGGTCTGCTTGAGGGTTCGCCATTCCGGTCACTCTATTTCTAGCCATACCAATCTCTCCCTGCATGTCCCCACCCAAAAGCAATAGCTTCGTATCTGCATATCCTTTTGTTGCTGCATGGTGAATTTCTTCTGGCGCTCTCAGGTATGAGACATGATGAGCATCCATATTTAAATCTATTGCCATAGTCGACACAGGGCTATAACGATTCAAAAAATTTTCTTCAATCCACCACTTTGGGACCAGTCCGTCTTCATTTTGTGGATTTGGGTTTATATTTCTTATTGAATGTTGGTTTATATCAATTTGCCCCTGCATAGTGCCCCCTTCAATTGGCAACCTTTTGCCTGCTACAAAATACACATATGCTCGATTCACCAAGTCATGATCTTCTTCTGGCCATCTCACTTTTTTTTATCAAATTCCCATTCATATTTAGATTACTTTCGCCAACACGTTTTGAATCTACGTAAGACTTATTCGCTGCGTCACCTTCTTCGGTTGGAGGCAATAGTTTTTTATTGCCTTTTGATCCATATCGATCGGATTACCTCTTGAAAAATTTTTCATTGATATATTTCTTCCTCACTGCATCCATTGGACCCTGCGGCGAGCCAAGATTCACAATGTTTTGACCAGACATGTCAGTGGCTTGACCGTTTCGCAAAAAGTTGCTGTTCACATATTCATGTGAAACTCCACTCATATTTGTAACATTTTGTCCCGATTTTGGACTTCGTCCGAATTTATCTACAGGCATTTATTATATCACCAAAATGTGCTGATTATTTCTTGGAGGTGCTTTCCTTTTTGCATGTCTTTTAAAACAAAAAGACAAAGATGGCCACAAATAACTGCTTGCCTCGGTTGAATTTGCTCAGTTGGATAGAACACATAACCATTGAGATAATTGCTTAATTCAGTTGGTGGGGGCAATCTGAATGAGTCAAAATAAAATTTATTTCCACGCTTGAACCATGCGACCCAGTGTGTTCCATTTCCACAAGTGTCGTCTAGGTTCATAATTGCGTACTCATTTCGTTTTCGTTTCTTTGTGAAAGTGTCTCTCAAGAAAACACCACCACGAAAGTTTTTCAAACCAATCTTTTTCAGCACATCTTCAATTTCAAAGTTGCTTGGAGGTTTGTTTGGAAGAACAATATTTTCAACCTGAATCATTTATTCTGAACAATACTTACTTTCCGATTTTTTTGGCACGATCTTAGGCATTAGCTCATCAATTTCCAAATTGTCATATTCCACATTTTCAAACTTTCTATATTTTTCACCCCATTTTGTCAATTGAGAAGTTATTTTTCAAACTCTGATGCGGAAATTTCGTTGTCAGTCAACGCCTTCGAAATCATGTTACGAATTGAGTTGAGCTGCATCTCAATCAAAGTTTTTTTGTTTCTCATGTCTCTGCATTTTCTTGAAAAAGAATTTTTCAATTACTTTCAGAAAAATTGAAACACTTACAAAAAACACGTTCAATCCATGTAAAACCTTCCCAGAAATAGTTCCAATGATTTCTTCGAAATCTGACAAAAACCCAACGTTCAAAAGAAACATACAAAACTGAAAAATCAAAAGGCAGCCAGTGCAAAAGTTCAGCAAGCAATGATATTTTTTATCATTGCAGAGTGTTTGAGTTTTTCTTCATTCAGCTCTCTTTCAATTTTATAAATTTCATGTAGTCTGTATAAATTAGGATTTATTTTTTATTCAATGGAATAAAAAATTAAAATCCACATCTTACTAAAGCCAACCGAGAACTGGAATATTCTTCAACGGAGAATTTGGACCAAGAAGAAGACAATGGCCACTAATAACTTGACCCCCCTGTTTCAAATACAAACCATCTCCAACCATGCCAAGCCCCGAACCTTTGTATGGTTTCAAATACAGTCCTTGACCGCGTGTTTCGACTCTTGCGATGTTTGAGCCTTTTTTTACAAATACAACCCATTTGCCATCGCCTTGTTTGTTGCTTTTTGAGCCAAAGCCAACTCGACACCTGAAAGTGCCTCAGTTGCTAGGGTTGGCAAGACAGTCTTTGCCAAAAATGGCAATGCCTTTGCGGCTAAACCAGCTAACATCGAAAGGAACCCGCCCTCTGTTTTCATGTTGTGAACAACCTGATGTTTACTCATTTTTATTGTGATGCCTTTTCCATTCTGAAAGGCTTTTGTCATTCTGTTCAATTGTGAATTGGTCAAAGCAATAACATTGCATCCACACAAATCTTCGTAGCCGAGACAAATGCTCACGGGGCTCTTTGTATCATCAGCGTGCTTCAATTTTTGCTGTTGATTTTCAGAAATGTTTACATGCACATTAGTATAACTCATTTATATTATGTAATTAAATTTCTCTCAAGTGATATCTGATTGTCAGGTTTTCTCCACGAAGATTCAATTGTTTTCCGTTTTAGTCTGTGACAACTGTTTCCATTTTATTGATTTTGTTTAAAATCACTGGAAGATACACAAGGTTTCTCGGGTTCTCAACGATTTTATATCCGGGCGAAACGTTTGGAAAGAAACTGTAAATTGTGTTTTGAGTCTTTCCATTCACATAAGACCCACCAATCACGTCCACATTTATGAGAATTGAAATGATGCTTAAAATATTGACAACACTATCCAACTCGTGAATACCATCTTTGTAAACCTGATTTCGAAATCCAAGAATGCTTGAAATTGAATTTCGCGCTCTGAAATCAACCTGAAAGTCGCCTTGAATTTCCAAGACACTTTTCAAAGTGTTGGTGTTTGCTGTTATTTTAATAGAATCATCGTTATGCCCATTTCGTTTCATCGCAATTTTTATTGTTTCAGCAATATCAATGAGATCATAACTGCCTTCTGAAATTTGAACTTCGACCCATTGTCTTTGTCGTGTTGAGTCGTCCTCGTCACCTCTCTCCACCTCAATGAAACCTGGAGAATATGGAAAAACGTTGTTTTCATCAGACAAATTTGGAAAACTATAATACGTCTCCAAATTCACCAAAGCTCATACTTTCGCTTTCGATCCAACTCAATTGGTGGGTTGAAAGTTGTCTTTATTTTTGTACAATTCTCTGAAACCACAATCTGAGTTGAAGTTTTTGGAGAAGTATTTCTCTCAATTTTTTCAAGAAGTTCAGTGTTGGTCATTTATTCAATGATGTAAAAATTATCAAATCCAGATCTGTATTTCCCGCAGTTCTTTGGCGAGGTCAAATCAATCACAACAAAATTATATGGCTTCGACCATGCAGTCTTACACAGGTTTTTGAAATGTTCTGTTACGAACTTGCGCGTGGCTTTAGCTCGCTTACCGCATAGTCCCTCTTGTGGCGGTTTTTTGTACTTGCTGGTTGGGAGCACTGGGTGTGGCGGAAACGCGCGAGGTTTTCGAGGAGGGAAGTTAAATGTTAATGTATAGGGCTGGAGAAGGCATATTTTTTGGTAACAGTTTCCACCGTGTTTTGTTTTATTTGCGGTTTCCACCGTGTTTTGTTTTGTTTTACTTGCGGTTTCCACCGTGCTTGTTAGACTTTACTTAACGATTTCCCCGGTGCTTTGTCCTTTTGTACGTCTGTGTTTTAGTCCGTGTGCTGTTTTGAGACAGTCAGTGTCGTGTTGTACAGTTTCTCTGCCGTTTTGTGTTACTTCTAATTAAAGAGGCTTTGTCCTCACTGCGTGCTGGCAGCTCAGAGTTAGTAGGTCAGGCAGGTCTGTTTGTTGCACGGCTTTCTCAAGATAGTTACGGGACTGCAGATTAGCAGGGGTGCGTTTGCAGTGTGAGAACCATTAACCAAACCTTCCCAAACCCCAGCCCTCAAGGCCTCTGGCTCCGTAGGGTTTCCTACATTTTCTTTCGTCATGTCTTGAGACACGTGGTCATTAAAAATGTGATCAATATTTTTCTTGTCTTGAGGAAACAGACAAAAGAAATTTGCATTTTCTCGAATTGTCTGGCGGGGAAGCTTGAAGTAATTTTGACTTAAATACAAGCAATCACAACTTGAATGCCTTCCACGAACGTAATAGGCTTCACACTTGTTTTGTTTCTGAAGCAAGAGGTCATCAAATATCATCAGATTTTTATGCTCAAGGGAGATTTCTTTTGGGTCTGTAACATCATCTGCCGATTCATAAAAATTACACTCAATTGGCTCTTTGGAACGAGTTTTTCGATTTTTTGCCAACTCATGAATCAGCTCGTTTGGTGAAATTTGTTCTCGCAGTATTTCATCATGGTTTTCAAAGATATTCATGATCATCTCCTTAGGAAGTTGTTCTTCAAAACCTTTTCACAAAATTGTATACTCTGGTTGAAACAAACTCTTGCCAAAAACTGACAATTTTCAATAGTCCAACCAACCGGGTTGAAGAAGAAGATTCAGCAACAAAGTAGTCTTACCACAGCCTGATTTGCCCACAATCAAACCCCGCAGACTCTTCAGTAAAAGAGGGTGATTGTTTTTATTTGCTATGTGTTCATCCCATGAAAGGTTTTTGATTCCATTTATTTTATTGAAGCATTTAATAAATGAATCAAATATATTGCGTCAAATGTCGTAAATTTACAGAAACGAGAGACGTGAAACAGAAAACAACAAAAAACAACCGTCAAATGCTTCAAGGCATCTGTGTTGTTTGCGGAATGAAAAAGTCAAAATTTATAAGCGCAAGTGGAAAAGGGTTTATCAATGACACAATTAATTCTTTACCATTTGAAATGCACATGCCCGGACATAATTTCACCGGACCTGGCACAAAGCTGAACAAATGACTAAATGAGGATATGACTCCAAAGGCATGGTCAAAACCAATCAACAGAGTCGATAAGGCAGCTTATCACCATGACATCAGTTATGTTAAAAACAAAGACACAAAACTCACAACGAAGTTTGTGATAAAAATATGTTGACAGAGCTTAATGGTATTTATAACCACACACTTCGAGAAAGGATGGAGAGAGGTGTTGTTTCTACGATTATTGGGACAAAAAAGCGCTTCGGATGGGGGTTAAAAAAATGACACAATTTCAGGTATAACGTGGACTGACCAGCTAGCTGAAGAACTTCACAAACCCATCATCAAAAATTTTCCAAAACGAAAAGTCTTTGTGAATGGAATTGATAAAATTTGGGCTGCAGACCTTGTTGAAATGCAAGCATTTTCAAAGTTCAACCGTGGGGTCAGGTATCTTCTCACAGTGATTGATGTGTTTTCAAAATATGGTTGGATGCTTCCGTTCGAAGACAAAACTGGAAAATCTGTCGCAGAAGCGTTCAAGGAGATTTTCAAAAAATCAAAGCGAAAACCAGAAAAGTTTGGACAGACAAAGGCTGAGAGTTTTACAACAAACATGTGAAGGAGTTGGGTGCAGAGCTTTACTCTACTGAAAATGAGGAGAAATCGTCGGTGGTCGAACGTTGGAACCGAACGATGAAAGAAAAAATGTTCAAGCATTTCACGGCAAACAACACTAACAAATATATTGACGTTCTTGACGACTTTGTTGAGAGATACAACAACACGAAGTACTGTAGCATAAAAATGACTCCTGTTGAGGCAAGCAAGAAAGAGAATGAAGTGAGAGTTTACAGAAATTTGTATCAAGAGTTTGCAAGACGGCCGATACATGCAAAATTCAAAACTGATGACAAAGTCCGAATTCTCAAGAAGAAAGGACTCTTTGAGAAAGGGTTTACCCCAAACTGGACAGAAGAAGTGTTCACCGTTTCAAAAATTCAAAGAACCAACTCAGTCACTTATAAAATAACTGACTACAATGGTGAAGAAATTCGAGGAACTTTTTATGAACAAGAGCTTCAGAAGACATCACAAGAAGTTTTCAGAATTGAGAAGATTGTGAAGAAAGGCAAAACAAGGTCATTCGTGAAATGGAAGGGCTATCCAGAAACTTTCAATTATTGGGTGGACAACAAAGAACTTGTTAAAATTTAATATAAAATGCCAAATGAAAAACAAAGTTTTGGAATCAAAAGCTCAACAGTCACTGTATCTCTGAACGACAAGCTCACACCAGAGCAATGTAAAGAATTGCAAAAAATTATGAACCTTGATACAAAGCTGTATAGAAAAGTATTCATCTATTGAGGTTAATTTGGATCCGGTCGAAAACAAACTTGGACCCTATCCAAAATTTAAAGATATAATAAATGTCATTTCTAAAAATAAAAGGCCCATCAAAACGTGACAAACTTGTCGCTGAATATATCAAAACAAAGAACAAAATTCAGAATGATTTTCGCTCAGAACGATTAGATGAGCAATCAATGTATGAAGATTTTGGAAAAATATTCAAGCCAATAACTGAACAACAACAAAAGTCATCTGAAGAAATTGTTTCAAAGTTTGCCCTACTCCAAGAAGCGATTGAAAATATGCCTCCAGCATTACCTTGGGGTCAAGCTGAACCTGAAGCGGTGCAAGCACTACCAGAACCTCCTCTTCCGATCAATATAGACCAGCTTGCAAGAAAGTATCTTGTTAATTTGTATGGAAATGCAGGTGATAAAACTTTTGGGCTTGATAACAGAGGTGGGCAATTTTTTCTTGGTAACACTGAGGTTGATTTTGAAATAAATTATTTAGTAATAGGAGGTAAAAGGTATGCAGGAACGCGAGGTCTTTGGGATTTGCTTGTTATGAAAAGACCAGTAGTTGGTCTTGCTACAGAAGAAGATAAGAAAAATTATGAAGAAATAATGGTTGAAACAGTGGCAGTGAGGAACAGAAAAAATCCACGAAAACCAGTCGTTAACAGGAGTAATAAATGGGAAAATTTCATACGGCCAATTTGGGAGAAACATGTGCAAAAACCAAAGCAAAAAGTGAAACGTCAACAGAAAAAAACACAAGGACATGGCTTTCTCCCAAGTGACCTAAACGCTTTGTGTGAACGGTTGGAATTGTTGATGGCTTCGAAACAGGCAGGAAACACAGGTCTTCGAAATGAAATTGTGAGCATTTGTGATGAACTTTTGAGACAAAAAATTTTGTCTCGTGATGCTTGTAAAGACTTAATGCTTACATTAAATAAATGATGGTTATAAGAATAGGATATAAATGAAAATACCAAGTCGGTGGCTCTGGGATTTTTTCAAAGATCAAAGACTTTTTGTCAGGATTCATCAGTAAAAAGCAAGTTGTCGACACCGCCTTGAACATTGCTCGAAGTGCTGGGCAAAAGGCTGGACAAAAAGCTATTGATTTTGCGAGTTCAAAGTTGACTCTCAAATCACAACAAATTTTATCAAAACTTGTGTCTTCAACACCCCCCCTTGCACCTCAAGGGTCTCAACAAGTGACAACACCTAATTTAAATAACTTGATAGCTGGGTCGGGGCAGCGCGCAATCAAAATACAAGACCTTGTCAGGCGGTTGAAGAAGTAATGCATATTGTAAATGAACAGCTCTGAACAAATCAAGGATGTTTTTGAAAAGCTTGAAGCCCTCAAAAGCAATATCGATGAACTAAAAAGAGAAATTGAAGAACTCAAATATTTCAACAGGGTATTCAGTTATAGACTAAGGGAAATATCTGATTTTTAAAGTGAAAACAAAAAACGCCTATGATAAATGGACATTCACATTACTGAAAAACCTGAAATTGATCAATCGATCGAACGATATGAATATCACAGTTACAAACCAATCACCGGCACTGACCTTAACAGACCTGGGGAAATAAGGATAAATATTGAAACGCAAGACTTGTTCACACATCCGAGTGAAAGTTATCTGGTTTTCAACGGTAAGTTGGTGAAAAACGCTGACGACGCTGTATACGCTGATGCTGACGTCATCGTGCTAACAAACAACGCCATGATGCATCTTTTCAACAACATAAAATACCAACTTTCAGGGCAAGAAATTGAAAGTCTGTTTCACCCTGGCCAGGCAACAACGATGCTTGGGCTGTTGAAATTTCCAGATGATTTTCAAAAATCTAAAGGCCTCAACCAGTTGTGGTTCAAAGATAATGGCACAGACGCTTCAATTGCCGGAAATAATCGGAATGATGGTTTTGCACTCCGAAAAATTTATGTCATTCAAAAGCCTGACCCAAAAGGCCCATTTTCATTCAGAATCCCGTTGAAACACATCTTTGAGTTTTGTGATGACTATGAGAAACTCTCGTAAGAAAGGGTGATAATGACCCTTTCTCTCGTAAGAAAGGGTGAAATGACCCTTTCACTCTCGTAAGAAAGGGTGATAATGACGCGATTTTCAGAGCCGCTGCGAATGATGCTGGAAAGGTTGTTTTGTCAAAGCTTTCTTGGTATATGCCTCATGTGCTTCCAAATGATCAAGAAAAACTTGCACTATACAAAACAATTGAATCAAAATCAAGTCTCCCAGTTGGTTACCAAATGATTCAATGCGACTCGATCTCAGTTCCACAAATGAGAAATTTCACTTGGCGCTTGTCAGTAAAATCAGCCCCAGAGAAACCTCGCTTTGATAATCGTAGCTTTTCAGACAGATAAATCTGGAAACCAGGAACACAACCCATCAATTTTCGATCACTGTAATCTCACTAACATGTTTGTGATGTTGAATAGTCGTCGATACCCTTAGATTGATTACGACGACATGAACTTTACTCAGCAAAAATTTTCAAGGGTTTATGTAGATGCCGCGGCGTTCCGAACAAAGTTTTACAATGTTGAAGAGTTGATTTCTTCTCCAAATATAAACCCGGCAGATTATAAAGAGTTGTTCCCAATGTTTGTCTTTGATGTGACAAAACAGAGCGAAAAACTCAAAAACTTTGTGACTGACATTCAGATCAAGGCTCAGTGTTCAGCAGATGTCGCCCCAAACACAGAAGCTTTCGCCGTTGTCATCAGTGATAAAAGTCTCATTTTCCAGAGTGATGGGCAGTAAATGCATTTGGAATATTATGTTAAAAAATTTATCATAATAAACTATCTAGTGGGTTTGTGAGTTTTGCATTTCTTCTCTTTTTCAAAAAACTGCCAATTCATATGTCTTTTGTGAAAATGATTGAAATCAGATTACGTTTATAGTCTTCAAGGCTATAAACATATTTTGACGAAAGTGCTTTGTCACAAATGAGCATCACACCTTGAAAGTTCGCTTTTTTCACAAACGATCAGCGCATAAACTGCGCATCTTTGGACAAAGCTCAGGCGGCCCAACCTTTAACCTTTTCTTGTGTAAGGACAGAGGCCTCGTGCCTCGGCTGACAATGGTTTGGAGAATTGTGTGATATGGGGTAGTCTGATTTGGAACAGTCGAATGCCTGGTTTGGAGAATTATGTGGTTGGAGTAATCTGATTTGGAACAGTCAAATTCGACGACCTGGTTTAGAGAATTGTGTGGTATGGGGTAGTCTGATTTGGAACAATCGAATTCGACTACCTGGCAAATTAATTACATTAATTAATGATGCAAAAGTAATCAATTTTTCCATAATCTGAGGCAAGACATAGCCATTTTCAATGTTTGAAAAAAATTTCAAAAACACTGATGTGTAACAGCATATCAATCAAAATTTAAGACAAACCATTACAAACAAAAAGAGAAGCGATTATGCTCCAGCCATACCTTAAAATAGAAACAAAGGTTACACAGTCTTAACCCTATTGCCTGACAATTTCTAAAACATTGAACTAGAGAAGCGCTGTGCAATCTTTTTGCGTTCAGATTTGAAAAAAACAGGTTAATTACAACTAATTAATACTCAGTTTCTGTTATTAAACAATGAATAACTCTGAATGCATAATACAGATAAAATATATTAGTGTATATTAGTTATACACTTTTTCATATTAAGACACAAGCAGCATGAACCATTATTAATTAGCCTATACTGAAACTGAACACAATATTTCAAACAATAAAGTTAGAAACATGCAAACCTAATCACCCTGCCCCTGACAACTTCTATAGACTGATACCAACTGCACGAAACTCTGAGGTGAAATAAAACACCGCTGTGCGCTCACGCAGCCTTCAATCACCATGCCTTTTGACATTGAAAAACCGCACATCAAGGCAAACCCCTTGGCTTCGCCACAAAGGTTGGGAGAGTCACTGAAGCGTGAAACGCATCACGAACTGTTCACCGAAAGTGTCAACAAGAACGCTTTGTCTGCCAATGATGACAAGAGAATAATTCAACCTGACAAAATACAAACTCAAGCTCACGGTTTTCGATCATGAGGGGCCCTGGGGAACAGAAGAGGACAGGGACAAAGGGGGAGCTGACTGGGAGAAAAATCCCCAAAACGTCTCTACTAGCTTCGAAACAATCGCCGGCATATGGAAAATTGTAACATGGTTTCTAACGACCAACCAAATCGTAGTTTGTAGACCATTGAGATACCTCTAGACACCAAACTAAAGATATCCTATGGGTAATAAATTTTAATAATCTCTCACGCATGTGCTACGGCAAGATTGTACGTAACTCGCACAGCAGGGTCAAGCAATTCCTACTCTCAAGACACGTAATCACGGCATGCCTGTTGCTCTTGCACAGTATAAGCCAGTGCTTCTCAACCTTTTCGCTGAAGGGAGTCAAATCCAGATCTACGATTTTGTGAGAGAGTCGCACTAAAAAATTTTTAATGCAAGTCAATTCACATGTTTTGTTTTATTGCAGAACGAAGTCTGTTCCACAAAATATTAGAGGTTTTATTAATAGGCGTATAGACAGGGGGGGGGCTATGGGCCATTTACCTCCTAATTTTCAGAACGTATAGTCGTTTTGTGCTTTGATAGGCAGTATGCCAAAGAAAATAGTGTTAACAGTTTTCCCTCCAAACTTTTGGGCTGGCTACGCTACTGGTTTTATTGAAAGACTGCTGAGAGCCACACAAAAGGTGCTTGGGGGCCACATGCGACTTTCAGAAAAGTGGTTTTAATTTTCTAGTGGTGCAGCATTTGATGTGATTGTGGCGTCGTGTTTCAAACGTTGATTGTTGCAGCCATTTCGGTGGTGGCGAAATCGGTTTTTAACCGATCCGACCTGTGAAACGATATTCAGACGGTGTTAAAAGTTTCTGTTGAGTGAGCGTTCTACGCATGAATGCAATATTTTGAGTGCGAGTGCGCGGTTACTACAGTGAGCTTGTTGTGAGTGGACGCTAGTTTGGGCACGAATTGAACATTTTTGCAATAAACTTGATCGCATTAAAGCTTTTTTGCATATTGTTTTACTTTCTGCAACAGAAGATTTGCAGCGTTGTCTTTAGCAAATACTGTAGCCCTAATTATTAGGATTTTTGTATTGCCTACCCTGAATTATACTTATTGCTTCATCATATACAAAGTCTAAGATGCAAAAGTCAGCTTTAAGAAATAGTATCGACTGTCTGTGACAATATGTTCGTAATAAATAACTAACCAATTTTCTGGAACAAACACAGAAATGCCGGTTTAAATGTGCTATTTTTGGTATCGGCATCCTGTAATGCAAGGTGTAGCAATTTTATGCTCATTCAAAAAAATTAAGCTCTAGCTATAAGTGTAATGCCATTCCAGAATGGCGTCATGTTTCAAATGTTGATTGTTGCGGCCAGTTCGGTGGTGGTGAAATCGTTTTTTAATCGAACCGACCTGTAGAACGATATTCACACAGTGTTAAAAGTTTCTGTTGAGTGAGCGTTTTATGCATGCATTTTTTTAGGCGCAAGTGCTCAGTTGCCGGAGTGAGCTTGTCAGTGGACTCTGGTTTGGCCGCGAGTATGAGCATTTTTAAATGGCACTACATTCCGGAATGGCATTCGGAATGCAATACCATTCGATTGGTAACCTAGTAAGGCAACCATTTAATCAAAGCAGCCGTACAGACAAGTATTAACAATCTGAATGCATTCAAAAGCTTCCAGCTGATGCTAGCGCCACAGTCCACTCTGCTATCTAACGCAATGAAGTTCGCTCGCATAAACGCACGTAGTTTTAAGGACGTGTTGGCCTCAACGTCCTGTGAGTACATGTGTCATTATAGCAGCAATATTAAAACTAACAGCTTTCCGCCGCCATTACGAGTCTACGACACGCGACCAGGTTCACCAAAAAAGACAGACCTTGTCTCAAAAAAAGCCAAAATAAACCATATAGCAGTCCCAAGACATGCAGGCTACACATACACTAAGACATGCATAACCAAACAGAAATAGATATTAAAACTCGTCAGAAACATCGATAAAATGCAATTCAGATTTTTATAAGCAATTTCTTTCCCCGTAAATACGCTGTCGTGCATTCGTTTCTTATTAAATACATCGAAAATGTTAAGGACAACAGTAAAATCTTTGCAATATTCTTTGGACCCTACACAGTCCTAAACTCCCGTCAGAAGATATTTGTAACGTATATGCAGCTCAGACAATGTTTAGCCAGAGCCAAACCTTTCAGACTGAAAAAAATAAAAAGAAAAAGCCATATTTTGACTGGTATTTTTGATTTTCAAAAAAAGCTAAGTGTGTCAAAAAAACCTGAATTTCAAAATTTTGTTTCAAAAAATGCCAAATTGGCAACCCTGCACGCAACCAACGACCGCATGAGACCACTATTGTTAGGTAAGGGTAACTGTTGCGTCACAAGGCCAGGTATTGGCCACCGTGACTGAGCGAGGGAAATTCGTACAGTCCGTTTTGAAGTTTTCTTTCAATTCCTGGCGCATTATTTGATCTTACTTGACTTGCAGTATTAATTTCCCTCTAGCAGGTACGATTTCCCGGGAAGCTCCTTCCCGATTTCCACACTTTCCGCAGCCCTGATGAACGCAGAGATGGATAGAAATTATTTGCCTGTAACTCACGATACCCTTCGCAGGAAGTGAGATGTAAAAGCTGTTTCTTGTGGGTTGAGGTACCGCCATTGTTGCGTCAGCATCATAATGCGGCCCTCGGGTTACTTTGTAGGTCCTAATTTGGCCCACGGAGTAATTTGAGTGTGAGACCCTGATCTAAATTATGTTGAGCTTTTATCCCTCAAAATCGCATTCATTTCAAAACCCGAAAAACTTTTTTCCTCAGTAACCCGAAAACCGGGTTTTAAAATTTTGTCCCGAATTGGAACACTACCTGGTTCCGTACTCAGCTAGTGTAGTCATGGCTTTAGTGTGGCAGATGTATAGGCTACCAGTAAACCTGCCTAACTTTTCGTCTTGTTTTAGCAAACTCGTTCATTCTTCTCGCATGTGTTTGAATTTCTATCACAATGAATATCCCAAACTTGAGGGATAGCCTTCCATTTCGGGAAAAACGGATCAGGTGTTTTGTGTCTTTGGCTCATAATGGATCAGGTGAGTTTGGGGCAACAAGGCCTTATCTGGCATTCACGAGTTGTGTGAAAGTTTTTAGAAGCAAGTTTAAGGCGCTTTCATTGCACTGGTTGCAAAAGAAGGGTCTGGCAAAGCGTCACTTGGAGCCAAAGTAGTGTAGTAGGTAGGTGCGTTCAACACTTGACTGGCATTCATATGACACTATACTAAATCTTTTTTCCCAAGCCGTGGTACTGGTAACAACCCAGGAAGACTCTAAAACAGCGATGTCCAACCCAGGGGCGCATCGAGGTTAGATGGCACCCGGGACAAAAAACAAGTTTGGCACCCCCTTATTTGAACCTGAGGTCTCTCGGAAGCAAATGTACTGAACTGAAGAAAGTACTTGTGACATTGCTGGGACCTTTCGGCGCCCGGGGAATTGTGCCCCCTTGCCACCCCTCGTTACACCCCTGGTCCAACCCAAATGGTTTATTGACCCAAAAATAATGTCGCTATCTTGATCAGGGCCGCACATTGAAAGACATATTAATGAGGGCCTCACATTGAATGGCTTACTTTTAATAATAATAATAATAATATTTTATTGCGGACTCATGGTCCATATCACAGACACAAGAGCACAAAAAGTGGTTAGCTATACATCAGCGCACATTACAGAAACGGTGTTTGCACATGACCAACATTGGGAGAAGCAAAGCACTTTATCCTCACCACAGCTGTATCGTCATTCGCAAGAGCACAGAAAATGGATAACCATACAGTAGCGCATCACACAACCGGTGTTAGTACGTGTCCAACCTTGAGA
>Ga0210059_1006276_pt1 | contig 19100 bp, 4 predicted proteins | sample Ectturendosymbi2_FD_188042 | JGI IMG/M metagenome (GOLD analysis project Ga0210059, IMG submission 188042) | Ecteinascidia turbinata endosymbiont from Florida, USA - Sample 2 (SPAdes) (version 2) | ecosystem: Host-associated > Tunicates > Ascidians > Unclassified | place: Key West, Florida... | reverse complement strand
ATAACAACATATGTGCGACGCACTTCGTGGATCACCAATGGAATGCGGAGTGGTTGAACAACCTTACGAAATTCCGTACTGTTAACCCCGACATCGGCACCCACCCTGCCGGAATGACCCTTCCAGGAACAGCATGGGTCCAGCTTAACTGCCTCCGCACCGGTGTCGGACGTTTCCGCTCCTGCTTGTACAAATAGGATATGGCCTCCTCTGCGGCCTGTGAGTGTGGCGCAGAAGAACAAACCGTCGACCACGTTGTCCTCGAATGTCCCACCCGTCGACCGCCTCATGGACTGCACGGCATGGCGGTTCTGGACGATGAGACAACCGAATGGCTGCTCAATACCTGCCCCGAGATCTAGTGCGGCAAAGCGGTGGATTGAAAGAACTCGCTCAAACGACAAAGCGCAGAGCTTCGTAAATCCGTATATCACGTGAGATGAAGACCGTAATGAGCACTTGCCTGATGTAGAGATCATATAGTCCGAAACGGGCTGGGGTTATGAACTAGACAATCCATTAGGGCAGGGGTTCTCAACCTTTTTTCTCCCGTTTACCCCTTGCCAGCGTCCTAACATAACATTTAACCCCTGCTTTTGTTCTACTCACTAGCGCTGTAGAAAAATGTACAACAGCATCATTAAATTTACACCCAGGATAGGTAAAATTTACCCCAGGGAATAAATTTATCCCCGGTTGAGAACCCCTGCGTTAGGGTGTAAATTGAATTTCCCGCATTCGCAAGGTATTATGTAAAACATCTCAATCACCTCTGCTCATCGTAGAAGTCCAGTATTTACTCTAAGGCTGGCGAAAGCTCAACCACCAGGACTGAGGATGAACACGGCTGAGGTCTTGCTCTGTGCCACACTGACGAAGTCGCACAAAACCGAAACGGTGCCTGGATATTCAGCCCAGATAAGTACGAAACGTACACTGGACGTTTAGGTTTAAAAGCACATGAAGACGAAGATTTTGCTAAAACCCAAGGCATAAAAACTAATAACAGCAACAACCAAAATCTGAAATGGTTACAAAGGAACCACTAGAGAAGAAGTACTTTACAGACGGCTACACAAGAACGTAGTAAGGCTGTGACTTCGATTAATGTTTTGATCAGCACTCCGTTGAAAGAACACACAAACTGGAGCACCAGCCGCACAGTTTGTTGAAAGTGGATGACAAGCATTATAAATCCGCTCGGCGTTCGCCCGATGTGGTAAAACGATAGGAAGGCATCGATACTAAAAATCGAAAGCAACGTATCTGCATGGATGTAAAATAAAAAAAACAACATTGCACAAGTTTGTAAAAACCATGACAACGTAAAAGCAAACAATCACAGTAAAATTACAATCACGCAAATCAAGAGTTTATGACGTGCCGTCGTTCAGTAAACCATAAAAGCGTGGATAGGACGATAGCGGAGCCGAGGGTGCCGCAGACAATGGCAATGTCAGGATTGTGTCCCGAACGTCTCAAACACTTGTACCCGGTCCACCCAACCTGGCAGAGGCACTTGAAAGAAGCCGGACCGTCGTTTTCGCACTTCGAGTTCTCGGGACAAGAATCTGCACGAAGATAAACGCGCTGGCTGAACAGCGTAGAACAGTGGTTCTCACCCTTTTTTATCCCATGCACCCCTTTAACCGTTATTCACAGATAAAATCCCCCGCTTAGAAATTTAGTTTGTAAACAACACTTTTACGTCAACTAATGCATGGTTAAACTATATTACATTTTAAACAAGATCCTAAATACAAAATTCCCCCCTGGTGGAGAATTCCCCCCGGTTGAGAGCCCTGGCGTAGAAAAAGTTGCTCCCAATCTTGTCGATCAAATCACGCCATCTAAAAAATTTCAATTTCATTTAAAACCATTCAAACATTTATATTTGACTGCCAGGTGGCCGTAAGACACTTTAATGCGTCAAATATAACTAGCTAAGAAAGACTCATTTTTCCTTTCGGAAAGTTTAACTTTTCGTTAAATGCTACGAAAAAGGCATGAACAGTGATCCTGAAATGAAAACTTGGCCTTGTCGCACATCATTTTTTCAGTTTGAAATTCACTGCATTTATACACTGACAAGCAAGCGCGTGATAACGCGGCTCATAGAAAGGATCAGGATTTTTGCCAATTGGGACCCGAAGGTGCCAAGGGTATCCCGTAAATTGAAAGCCGCAAATTCCGATTTTAATTGTAGCGTCAGACTAAGAAAACAGTGGATCAAAAAGTTTTTTTTTTTCAAATCGATTTGTCTGTGGTTTCACAGGAAAGCTAAAATATAACTTGAGTACAAACTCTGAATGAAGTATGAATAATGTTGATTTTACAAACGGAAAATGGCAAGACTAAAGCATGTTATGGCGGTTATTCCTATTATTACGAGAAGGATAGTAAGTTTGATTTGAGCTTAACATTCTGGCAATGTGAGGAGTATTGGTTGGAAAACAAGTACGGGCGAGAATGCATGTGCTCGTATCAGTGAAGTCGAGACCGTAACCTTCGAGACCGAGACCTGGTTAAAACTTCGAGACCGCGACTTCATCAAAAACTCCGAGACCGAGACTTCAAAATTTGTGCATTTTGCCGAAATATTTGAAAAAAATGTCGTCATCACTTCTAAGTTGAATTTTTTTCAAATTTCTGGCATTTTCCGACCTGTTTTGGTTGTTTCTTACCTGCAAATACGACAAACAGAAATAGAAGCTTTACTAAACCATTTCTTTGCAATAATCAAAGTCTCGAGTGAAACCTGTAGCCTTCGAGACCGAGACTCGCAAAAACGGACCTCGATACGCCATCACTGACTCGTATAAACATTTTTATTCCATTGTCATACACATTTTCATCTATAATCTTCGTTATTTCGTTTGTCTGCTTTAGATTGATTGCTTTGAATTTGTGACTGTGGATTTGCAGCTTTGAATTGCCATAGAACCAGTGCCAAGACCTCTCCCTATTTGTAGGTGGTGATGATTTTGTCTAATTTTCCGAGAAGTGTCCTCCCTACCCCACAACCAAAACCTCGCGACCCGCTCATAAAGCGGGCACCCCAGGCCTTCCGTCCTCTTCCGCAAAAAAGATTGAGGCCTTTCAATATCATCGATCAAATTCTCAATGAGAAACTATGATTTGATGGATATCATAACATAGACTGGCACGAATCTGCAAGTGCGAGAATCCTTTCCTTCCACTCAACCATCAACGTCAAGCACGAGGCTGAACAGACCGAAAGTTCCGTATTTCAAGTCTTCGGTGCGACCGGAGCGGAAATCGAACCGTGTCCAACAGTTTCAATGGCGAATGGGATTGAGCACGTGCCTCTGAAACTGGTAGGCTGGGTTCAATTCCCGGTAAGGTAGAACCGGAGAATTGAAAAACGATAATTGCGCCTGTTCAGCCTCGTGCTTGATGTTAATGGATGGGTACAAAGGAGAGCTTTACGCGCTACGCTGCAACTGCCGTGCTACCCATGCAGCATTCACTGCGGAATAGGCTGCGTGGCATTTGCACCCGGGGAGAGTGTGCGGACCGGGTTGAGCGCCCGCAGACCAGTCGCAACACTTCATCAAGGAGTGCCATACCACATTAAGTACACCCCATCCTGTCCAGCTAAAACAGCTTGTAATAAATCACGCAAAATTGCACCTCAGGACTGTCAACGACCGCAAATAAAATTTAGATAACAGTTACGTTAATTTTCCACAATAGTTGGCATGTCTGCAACTAGCTTCCCACATCTTAAATGTTAAAAAGCAATTACATGCTGCGCAGTGAAGGAGGTTGCAGTCCGACAAGCATTCACAGATTAAAAAAGTATTGACGGAAATACGAAGCGATTTGATTTAGGATCAGCCACTCACAGTTGTGCTGGTGAAGCAAATGACAAGTGTCGGTCTGATTAATGCATGTCACAGACGCCGAAGAGTTCATTGTGACATTCCACGGCGTCCACGTTTCGTTGAACCACTTGCGACTGCCATGACAAGACAAGTGCGAAGGAAGAATTCTGAGGACAAATAGCAAATGCTTTTGCTACAGGTGTCTCCAACGGAACAAGGCAATGCCAACTTTCGAAACGCACTAGGGTATTCGCACAGGATCAGTGACTCATTCGTCCGTCTGTATAATTTGTACTAAGTCTCTCATCGCCTACAGGCACTAACAACTATGTAAGGTGATATGCTTGTGAGTTCCAGCTCATTTCCGTAAGCCTCGGCCCAGGTCACAGACGCGCGCGGCATTTCCGCAAATTTCGCCAGCTGTGCTGCACGCCTGCTTATTCCCACCTCCATTTCGCACGCTCAGTCATTTTTCCTTTTTTCGTACAGGTTTCCCGACGCATTATTATATAGCAAAATGATTCCCGCTATTTAAATGCGAAGAGACAAAGAAAGATGGCGGAGAAAATAGCATCTTTCATTTTACTGACACAGTACCTTTCAGCGTAACCTTTCCTTTAGTTGAGTTCACTGTGACCTTCTACCTTTACTCCAGACTTCAAACGCATACAGACTGCGTCTAGTGCAGCGGTTCTTAGCCTTTTTTACATATCTTACCCATTTATCAAACAAGATTGCCAGTTTTACCCCTAATACACTCAATGGTGCTCATTTACGGAATTACAAATACGAAATGAACAAACTTTTACAGTTTACAATGATTTACAAAAATGTATATTTGCTGCAATTGATGGTTCAGTGAATTTACCCCTTTGGAAGATGAAATTTATCCCCAGGGGTAAATTTGTTAAGAACCACTGGTCTAGTGGGTTTTCAGCGATCTACGTCTAATTCTATGACGTCACAGCTCCCGCTTCTGCGTGTAGCGACGTCTGCCAAGCTCGAGAAGAAACTGTTTTAACTTTTATGCAACATACTAGAGTCCTGTGCGGTTTGAAATTTTGTGTCCGCACCCGCGCCGCAAAATTTACACCCGCCCGCACTCACAAGAGTTTGAGAAATTTTGCCCGCACCCGCACACTTCTAACCCGCACCCGCCCCACCCCGCAGACCATCCCAACCTGCGCCCGCCCTGCCCCGCACTTTTCCGGTCTCAAACCCGCACCTGTCCGAAAACTACTGAAATAACTAGGGCAAGTCTTCGTTGCAATAAAATCGTGAGAAATATGCATTTATTTTTAACAAAAGTTGCAGTAAAAAGTTGCATTTATGCACAAGCATTTTAAACGACAATGATTTACTCAAAGCGATTTATTTACATATAATGCTAAATATTACCAAAAATTATCTGGCGAGAAATGGCGATCATTTGCCAACAGTTTGCGTAGCATGCCAAAACTTCGCTCCACAGTGCATGAAGTTGTTTGGCAATTTAACAATTTGGCCTACAGTTCTGGACTGAGGTTTGTTTGGCTGGGTCATTTCTACAACTGCTTTTAGGTAATTATTCAGTTCGAATCGGTTATCAAAGAGAACATAACTATACTGAAATAGTTATCAACCATGTTTTTTAAATCACACTTTTACATTTTACGCAATAGGCCTACTTGATAAAAGTTGCATGTGAAAAAGGAAAAAGTTGCAATATAAAATTCCTGCAATCAGCCCATCGTATACTACATAAATTGTGAGAATTTCAGAAGCTGTAAAAAAAGTTGAAAAACTTGCCCTACTAATAACGTCTGACAAGCAGTAAGATCAAGCCGATCATTTCATTGGCAACCAAACCAAAACTTTCCACAGATCTGATCTTTCGCAGTCAACAGATTTGAGGTGATAAAAAACACGTTTCAGTTCAGTTGTGACTAGCAGTGCGTTAAGCGTTGTTTCATCCATTTAGAAGTGCTGCTAGGCTGAATTATTCCTCACCAAGTACGACGGTAGCGTTGGAAAATGTTCACTTGCCCACCACATGGCAAGAGTCTGAGCTAATGTTTCGTAATAATGGGTTGTTACATCATAATGTAATAATTGCTGCAGGCCTACTGTCCTAAGCGCAATGCTGGTAAATAAATTTAGTAGGCTACATCCACGTGTTTTGCGATTTTTGAGCTGATTAAGTTCACGTGCTTTGGCTCAACACTCAGTTACCCCCACAAAGAATTTCTCAAGCCGCACTCGCCCCGCAGCAAGTTCAACCCGCACCCGCCCCGCAAATGCGGGTACCCGCAACCCGCGCAGGACTCCACAACATACGCAGCGATTGGTTTTCAAACAGTTTACCGTCGAACGCAGATCTCGCTGGACGCAGTAGTTAATGTCATGGAATTAGACACATATATTTGTGATGTTTTCGCATGCCTGTAACGGTAAAATAAGGTAACTCTTTTGTTGCAGAAGAATATCTTACGTTACCTCCAACGAAAAAACGAGCTTGCACTCAAAACTTGTGGTTAGCTACACTCTTCTTTCTAACGACATCCTGGCACAGATTTTCAAGACCAAAGGTAGGCACTTACAATAAGTTCAGTTCCAGAAGCCCGCGAAAGTTGTCGTCATCTACAACCAAATATGGATTGTTGGTGAGGTTACTGAAAAACACGAAATATCCAACGACTTTTCCATTAAATATCAAGTTTATTTGTCAAGCGGTATTTAACTGATACGCGGTTGATAGAGATGAAAATACTTTCCCAGACTAGGTTCCAGTTCAATACCAAACTCAGTAATAATGCTAGGAACGTTATCTATTTTTAAGGAGGAACTGAAGAAACCGTATCGTACCTTATCGCGATTAACTGCTCAACCTTGGTTCATCTTGCTGAAAGTGATCTATAACAAAGTATACTAGTACTCTCTGTCCTGTAGAAGGAAGAAAGCGCTCATTGGTCCAGCAGTGAAATCATTGCTAGTTGATAATAATCCTTAGCAAGAAGGAAATTTGATATTCACAGGAAAAACAATTCTCCAAAAAGACATAAATACAATACGTGCTGGTACATTATTTCAGAATTTGTTCCCTTTCAATATTGCCTGCACACGTCAACTAAAACCTACCATATATGCTGCGTTGCAACCCTATGCTCAGAACATATGAGCTAAACATGTATAGACTGTAGAATAAATATTAAATGAAAAATCTATACAGTAGATCCCACTTAATAAATAAGCCTTGGCCCCAGCTGATTTTGTATGTAATAAGCGGCAGTTTTATTAGATGGTGCATCTTGACCCACAGCAAAACAATGAACCAGGTTGTCAAAAAGCCATCAGTCATTTAATCATTTAGCAAATCAAGCTTTTCTGTTGTTGTCCTTATCTCGTCTGGGTCTCTTCATTGCACAGGGTACACCAAAACACATATTTCGACTGCAATAACTGAACTTCCAATGCCAAAGATCTAGAGCTAAATGACTGGTTAAATGTCGTAAAACAACACAGAATGGAGACATGTTCGAGAACAGTCCGTTACATCAGAACAAGACTGCTCATTTACAAATACAGTACACATAAAATTGAAAATGGATTTATAAACCAGGGACTTTATAATGTATTTTAAACGGAAAAATTATGTTCCAAGGCAAATAGGACGCCATAGGTGAATGGATTTATTAATAAAACATATATCAATACAATTGACTAGATTTTTTTCTAAAAACTACTGAAGCTTATGTTTCAAACTATTTCTCCTTTGTGCAGTAATCAATACAGTACAAAAATTACTTGCACTTGGAAATATGAAAAGATGCCACTTACACCATCTTGACATTTGGAGCTTCTTCCACCAATTTCCTTTTAATTGTTTTAAGATTACAATTGGACAAATCAACACTGAAAAAAATGAACGCATCCAGTAACTGCTGCTACACCACTGAACACACCATTTATTTGAATGTACACAAATAGCAGAAACCAAGGAATCAACTGAAACATGAGGCTTTCTGAGCAGATTCCAAAACCTGCTCTTGGTCTGTTGTTGAAACTCATGCAGCACAACGAAGTCAACAGGGCCGAAGAGGATGCAGTCACCACGAATGGCAACAAAAATAAAGCAAACTATATAAAAATAACAGCTCAGTAACTCATGCTAGCCACCTCAAACTGCAGTGCAGCAACATTGTTAGTCACCATTTTCCAAGAACACAGTCTCAACATTACTCTGCAGTACAATAAATCCACCCTAAAACAGTGGTTTAGTTTTTAAAATAACATATTTTGAATTTCCAGCCTACATGTGGAAATACCCAAGCCCCAAATTAAAGTGATAAATGTTCGTTAGTGTCTTTGATTAAAAAAACAATCCGAAGTTACATTGGTTGTACAACTGGTATGTATGGAACTGCTCATAGTGTTAAACGTCACTAATCCATAATTTCTCCATTCCCAATGTGCTCGTCTGCATTCTTTTGAAATTTTGCTTTGCTATTTGTGAAAGGAACCTTGAGCAGATTTGATCTAAATTTTCAAGGAAACTGCACTGATCAATTGATCATATTTATATAAGAGCTGAAGGTGTCTACTTAGCAGGCAAAATGCATACTCTGTTTTAACAACACAATGGGATAAATCTTTGAACAAGAGCTCTTTTTGATAGACATGTCAAATAATTATTTACATTAAATGCTCTGTTTACCCAGACTGACTTAGATTCCAGACCTTGACAAACTTGCATAAAAATTATCAAAGCTCAAGCAAGCTGGTATGCCTATTGCCTACCACCAAACTCAACTATACTATGGAACTTATGAATTTTGAAAAAAAATGATTTGGTAAATGCAAACTAGATCAGTTTCTCCCGTTTACATAGTCATCAAAACCTTCTTTGACTAAATATTAAATACATAGGTGTCCTACACCCTGATCATATCCAATCATTTACAGCAGGGGTGCTCAATATGTCGATCATGATATACTACTCGATCGCAAAGGTACTATGGGTAGACTGCATGATATTAACACCTTCAACGCTGGTGGACGACTGGTTCCATTCATGCAAGTCAGAGTAAACAGCAAAGTCATGTAATGACAAAAAATGTACATAGTTAATTGCATTTATTTGTGCATTATGGGCTCATATGGGTATCCAAGGTACATCAACATACATTGCGAAAATAATTCTCAAAAAATTTGCACTAAATATATATATACAGTATATATATATATATGTTTTGCAATTTTGTAGTAGGTAGATCATTTTGACTTGTTCATTGTATAAGTAGCCTGCATGCTGAAAAAGTGTGAGCACCCTGATTTACAGCATCTGTCTCACTTTACTTGTGCATTCATCATCAATGCTGTGCTTTATGTTCAATTTACACATGAAATACTGTATGATTACAAAAAGCCACACAATTACAAACACCTAGTGGCTTACACAATTTTGAACAGTGTTTTAAAAACGAAAGTAAAAGACTACAAGAAAACAACACACCATAACCAATAAACAAGGGTTCAATTTATGCTAAAAATTAAAATAGTTTTTTCATCTTACGCCTTGATATCATCATTGTCATTGAGCATAACGCAGCATCTGTTTCTCAATGACAACCCTCCTGTTATATTGCAGTTTTGGAGAAGTGGTGGTGTGGAATTCAGTGGGGCACAAGTTGCCAGATCACATATGGACTCTTGATCATAATCATGTGATGGTGACACCTGGATGCATAGAATGGTAAAGATTAGAGCTCGACTGATTTATCGACGCACCGATATACATCGGCTGATATGACGATGTTGCTGATGTATCGTATCGGAAAAAATCCGCCGATTTATATCGGCAACATTTGCTCATAAACGTGTTGCGCTGTTGCTCTGCAAGGAGAGTTCGGAAGCCCAAGTTGCTACTTCGTCAGTGACCCTGACTGATTAACACAAATGCTCTGTCCTGTTCCTAGTACACAGAGCCTTCATGCATACAGACCGTTGTGCAACAGTCCCGACAAAATGCTCTATGACGTAACATTCGCTCGTAGGTTTTAGCACGGTAAGCAGATGATAGTCTGCGAACAAACTAGGATACATGCTGTTGTGTTGGTTGGCTGTTTTATCAAGTCTCTCTAAGCTAGACAGTCTTGTGTTCAGCGTGCATCAAAAAAGTGCCTACATCACAACGAGCAGGACCTAGGTTTGCACAGAAGTCGACGTACGGTTCTTTATCGCAGCGAAGTGATGGTTTTAATGCGTCGTGCATTGTTTTTTTTACTTACGACATCTGAGTGTAGGCACAGATGTCTACACAAGCAGAAATTAATTTTCTTTGTTTACGTGGCTTGAAGAAAAAATGGACTGTAATGTCTTTCAGCTATAGTTTGAAAATGTTTGGCTGAAGGCAAAATAGCTCCAGGAGTGTTTACTATGCCTTATGAGGCAAAATAGATACTGCTTGAGTAATAAAAAAATATCGGCATCGGATATCGGCAATGAAAAACATCGGTATCGGCCCCGAAAAACCTTATCGGTCGAGCTCTAGTAAAGATTCAATCAAAGCAGAAATTACAAAATCTTCAATGCCAACCGCAAGTGTTGAAAATGATTGAAAATACAATTTTGAATGAAGTCAAATAAATATCCAGAAACAAATATCAATATTATATGAAAGAATTCAATATTGACTGAAAAACAAACTTTTGACTTTGAATGCAACACAATACAACAGTTCAGCAATAGGTCACATACCTCAAAAGCACTAGCAGAAAATGTGCTTGAAGAGAACATAACCAAATGCACCACAACAGAAGACATTAAAAAAGAGACCATTTTTACTGATTGCAAATACAACAAATGCAGCATAAAATGATGTAGTTTAATTAACCAACCCCCAGCTAATACTTGCACAAAGAGGAAAATATCAGAGTTTTTCCTTCTGGAAAAAAAGCAGCAAAGAAATCAACAAATTTATTCCACCATAATAGTATATATATAAGAAAACCTACATAATATGGACAAAAGTAGCATTGCCTCAAATGACATGAACAAGCATTAAACATTCAAATGAAAAACAAGCTTTACGTGAATAAAAATGGCTAGCAAAAAATCTGCAAAACATGGAAGACATGCTAACACAAAAACTCTTCAAAAATATCAACTCTTCCAAGACAAAGCAAAACATTCACGAATTTCAGAAACATAATTGAAAAGCGCAAGCACTGAATCTTCAACCAATAGTTTTCATTTTGCAATACGAAAAATTGTTTTGAATAATCCTTTTCTAGTCAAATACGAAATGTACTAAGAAGGAACCCACATATTGCCGTATCTATCTGGTGCATCAGTGTGAGGGCTGTCCCATGTCCATGGTAAATCCTGAACATTATATGCTTGCAAGGGCAAACTGTATGGTAAAGGAAATTTATTTGGTGATTTGGAACTTTTGCATAAATGAAAATGTGTGTCTCTGACAACATCACTTACTTCAGTATGAAATTTTCCTTGAGAAGGAAGGAAAAGTACACCTAGTTCATAAGATTTTATGGCAAGTTGTGAACCATTTTTCTCCAAAGCACCCCACGCAGCCTTAGACAGATTGGCACTGGTCAAAAGAAACCAAGCAGCTCTAAAATTAGTTTGAAATGGAGATATGCGCATGTAACTTTTAATATGTGGTGAGGCTTCACTTCGTCCGGTGTGATCAGCCACCCAGCAGTGCAAAAACTGTTGTAACCATGGCTGCTTCAAGGCTGTAGCAGCACTATATGGAAGAGATGCTCCAGCTGGATAGCCCTCTAAGCTGCATCGAACATTGTCTATGGTAGGAAAAATAAGCTTTAGAGCTGCTCTACTGTTTGAAACAGAATATGCTTCCCGTTTCTGACTTGCAGACATGCTCAAAAGCCACTCAGAACACAGCCATTTGTCTTTATTTTGACCAAGCGAGCCAATGCTTGAAAACTGTCCCACAACTGGCCAAGTGGCATCCACACCTTTTACATGCATTGACAAGAGTTTTCGCAATCTCATATGACCCCAACATGAAAGTGCAGCACCTGTATGTCTTCCAGGGACAGAGGCAACCAACACAACATTAGCAGATTTCATGTCACACTGTTTGATAAGATCTATCCATGAGCTAAACACTTTACGCTTATACATTTCAAGATACAAAATAAGATCTTGCTGAAAATCACAACTGGGAGTATGACTTTTAGATGAAGACAGTGGAAAAACTGGACTTATCCACAGCCCTTGTGTTTTTTGCTTCCAATCACTTTCAACTAAATTAGCAGTGCCAATCACAATGCGAAGGCCATGGTGATATTGAAGTAACATCATTTTAGTATGGTGTGTTCCATATGGAGGTAGTTCAGCTCTACACAAATCAATGTTGGGAAAAGCTTTGGCTTCATCTTTTAACTGATCTTTTGCCCTTCCTTGGCAACCATGCACAATTAAGAGAGGACAATTTTGAACACCTTTTGGGTACTGGTCCATTAACCAAGCAATGTCAATGCAATAATTAAACTGTGCAGATCTTTCTATTCTTCCAAATTTTTGTGACAAGATATCGGAGATAGTCACAGATGGAGGACATATCAACTCATGATCACTTACATGTGGAACATAATTAAATTTATCAGATATTCCATTAACTGTGGTAAGTAGAAATCCATGAACAGAAGAAGAGTATGCAGCAGCTGGTTGGTTGTTCTGTGCTCCAGAAATTGCACTACCATGACTTTTACCAAGTACATCACTGGAAAATTGATCCTTCGCTTGCTGCGTATCCAAAGGATGAAAGAACTCTTTGAAATGCTCTGGATTTTTTCTGTAACAATTTTTTCCATATGGACAATGTTTGACAGCTTTTGCTGTGACTTCTTTTTGTTCCATTTTCACATTTTTTTGTATCACTCTATTTTTTAACTGTGTGGGGCTCAAAAACTTTTTTTGTCTTTTAGCTGGTAAAATGCTTTCTTCATCATCTTCAGAGCTAGAAATATTCCAGCCATGGCAGTTCATTTTTATCAAAATCTTAGACTAACATCTAGACATAAACAATTGAAACATGCACAAATATTGAACAATAAACTTATATTGCATAGCACAAACACAAGTGTGGTTTAGCATGTTCTGTGCAAAACTTACCTGGCACACCCCACAGTTGATAAAAGAGCAAATGCTAAAATTTTCACCAACTGGCTGACAAAGTGTTATTCAGCTTGGAAGCTAAACAAGCCGATCAAGCAACACACTTGGAAGACCAACTTGCAAAACAAATGGAGCCCTCAACAACTATACAGCACTAGGCATTAGTGATCCTCAACTTACATTAAATCCACTGCACATACATCCTGGCCAGATTGATTGTTTTTAACAGAGTAATTTGCTCTTTATAAGAAGAATTTTGCCATTTTACATAAATAATTTTCAGGAAATTTCGTTGATAGACATCCCAATAGTTTGAAATTTGTTTGTACGTATAAATTAACTTTGGGTCATTTTCATGATTAATGTTTAAATGGTTCAGCTTGCTTGGATATTTACACAAAATTTTAACTGTGGTATGCCATACAAAAATGCTGAAATATAGGTGTAGCAGCAGGCAAATTTTGGGGGTGCATAGGATTTTTGTCTGAATTTTCCCAAACTTGGGCAGAAAGTTTTTGTGTGACTTTTGTCTACAAATTTTCTCACACAAAGATCATGAAGACCTTTTTTGCTGCAACCTCCAAAAAAAGATCTTCATGTGTTTTTCTGCAAACGTAAGGTACTCTTTTTTGAAGACAAACAATGTTGGGTACCATTTTTACCCAGATTTTCAGAAATTTTGCCAAGATTTTGAGGGATTTTGCCTGGATTTTCAACAAACTTTTGTAGGTCCCACCTCCTACACCACAGTTTAGATACATACTATACATGTCGTCAACTTTGACAAGCTGTATCTCATCACATGTTAGTGACATTACCAAATTTGGTCTGTGACCTTCTCTCACCACCGTCATCAGTCAGTGATGTCATCACCTAGGAAGATGAGGTAAAATTGTATACTAGACCTGCTTATTCTGCATACATAGGCTATATTTATGTTTACTGTTGGGTCATTACATGTCAAGTGATCCAGCAAAATAGGGATTTTTCTCTGACCCTCACCAGATTTCATGAAATTACACAAGGAGAAAGACCTGTCTTCTGAGCTCAGCAATGTTGAAAATTTTTAAATTGAACCTGTATTTGCAAAATTATGAGCACTTTTAATTTTGACACTTTTAAACAAGATTGGGACAAAATGATTTTGGAATTTTGCTGTAGGAATTTCAACTGATTGTCACTCCTTTATCTCAGAATATTTTCATTCAATATTTTGCAATAAAGTGGAAGGTTCCATGCTGAACAAAACAAGAAACAAAGTTTTTCACTGGTGACCAGAGTTGTAAGATGCTTGACAGAATATATGGCAAGTGTTTGTCTAATTTATGGCAAATATTCGGCAAAAACATTTTCAAAATGGCAATGTTGAATTCATAGTATTTTGCAATACATACCTTCGGCATACTTTTAATTTGACAATGAAGAAAAAGTCTTGTTTCAATGGGAATCAAAATGTGTGCTCATTAGGTAAAATGTATCCTGTTTACTTTTTAGATCATAGACCCTGATTCTTGGCTGCAAAATGATTTCGTATGATTCAGTTAACAACTAAAGTAAGATTTTGGAAGTGGCTATGGAACCACCCATGAATCTTCTCTTTTCAAAACTTATTCGACCACACCACCTCGTATGATGCAGTTCAAATCAAGCATTCAGTTTGTCACTCAAGAGTCATCGTCCTAGTAACATGTAGCAGGTAGGTTTCAGGTCTGCTGTGCCAATGGTTTTCGGTCTGCCTCTCACCCTGGCGACTTCCATTAAATCGTAATATAGGGACAGTTGCACGCAGACATGGGATAATGGTAATCGTAAATTGTAATCGATTACACTTTTTTGAGTAATCGTAATCGATTGAACTGACAAAAAATGAAATGTAATCATAATCGATTACATTGTCAATTTAATCGTAATTAACGATTAATTTCACGATTAAACTTGGAAATCTTCACCCAACAGCACTGTGCGCTGAACCACGGTTGTGGTGGCTGAATTTCCTCCTTTATCATCGTTTGTCATGTTATGTTTCAGGTGAGGCTATTGTAAAAGTCTGTGTGGGTAAAATCCAGATAGTCCAGCAGCAAGCACAGCATTTGTAGCGAATTCTCGCTTTGTTCCAACTAGCCTTCCTGTTGGCTGCCAGAAGTAACGCAGCGAGTCTAGTGAGGCGCGTAGCAACAAAAAGAAGAGCTTTACATAAAAACGAGTTGACACTTCGGTAACAGAATAGCGAGACATTACGAGGAGAGGTGTTGGTTTTATTCATATATACTGAGAGTGGACTAATTAATGTCAGCGCTGGAGTAGGCTATGCATATAATTAGTGCAGAAATTTATATACAGTAAATTAACTTTTTTTTCGGAGGAAAAAAGTACTTTAATCCAACTCGAAACTACTTTTCCACAACACTACTGGTATATCAACCGTAATCCACCAGATGCTGGTAAAAAAACTCAATGAAACCCGCAAGTTTTAGTTGACCATTGACTTTTGGTCTAATAGACATATGCGCAGCTATGTTGGCATTACTGTTCATTTCATTTCAAATTAAAAGCTACACAATGCATATGCTGGCTAGCAGATGATCGTAACCTGCAGTTAGAAGAAATAGTCAGCAATTTTAAAATTATTAACAAACGAATTTTCAGTGTTGCTGGATGAATGTTCAAGCCTTATAGATATCGTTTGACTGATAAAAGATTTGAAGCGTTGATGTTTGTCAACTGTAACAAAGATTTTAAACTTCGATCATTATTGTTTAATTAATATTTAAAGTGTTTACTGCAGTGGAGTAACTGACGGGAGGGAAGAGGGTCGATTTGACTCCCCTGGCGAGGTAAATGTAAAAACCGAGCCCCCACTTAGCTTATATTTCGGTTTTAGTATTCTTTTAATTGGTTTTCAACAGGTTGTTGTCTTTTTGCATTTTTTGGAGTACTTTCCGTTGACTCGATAGTCATCCACACCCGGATTCACCATATTTTTCAAGTTTCTTTCTGACTGTTGACTAGTAGGTCACCTACCGAGGTCAGTGGGTCTCTTTCAGCTAAGTTTCCCTTCTAGCTCAAAACTCTAGTTACACCAGTGCTCTTCAACTTTTTTGTTATGGTGCACCCTTAAAGATGTTTTGACGAATTCATGCATCTTATTTACTCAAATTCATGCACCTTATTTACTGACACGTCCCCCGTGTCCCCCACCTAATTGCGCCTACGTCTGTAAATACCCTGGCTTCAATAAGCAAGTACCCTCATTCAGTAACTCAGCTACATAATTCAAGTGACAATGGCTCATTATCTGCTGCTTATGAATCACAAATAATCAACTAATAGCTTGAGATGGTCTGATGCTTACACACCAGACTTTGAAACAGGGTTGGGAACCTGCGGCCCGCCTGAATGTTTGATATGGCCCGCATCAGAATTTTTGTTACCCAATTTAGAATAAAATATCACGTCAAAACGAAGCTCCATGATAAGCAGGTACTTAAGGTCGTATGTCATAAGCAGACTCTATCCCTCATAGTAAGATAAAGGTAGAGTTTTATAAAATCAATTGTTATTTGTGGCCTGCCAGCGATAATCTACAATTTATGCGGCTTGCACCCGCCAGTGATAATCCACAATTTATGCCCTCTTGACAGTAAATAGGTTCCCAACCCCTTCTTTAGAATGTGCAAAGTCCAGGTTAAATCCTGAAAGTCATTGGTTGGTTAAGAAAGTTTTTGTAAAAAGTATCTGTTTAATGTGCCAAGTTGGTGATGTACCCTTGTGAAACCTTTCGTAGTGATGCACCCCATGCATGTTTTGGTACACCCTAGGGTGCACCGTGCACACCCGTTGAAGAACGCTGAGTTACACTACTGGCTTGTTGACTGCATGAATATCTTATGAAACAATTAATATGATTTTTTTCCGGCGTGTGATCCTTACAGATTAGTAACTTCGTTTATTGCATTCATTCATATCGTATGTTGTCTAAAAATATACTTAACTTCAAACCATGCAAATGGGGTTTGTTTTTATTCAGAAGATGTTTCAAGACAAATGTAATCGCGTTTGCAATCGTGATCACTTTCAATGTAATCGTAATCAATTACATTGTGATTTTGATTATTCGTAATCGATTACATTTGTGCTGTAATCGCTCCATGTCTGGTTGCACGTTTCCATCCCTGGGATCAGTTTTTCTTTACTTTTACAAAACTTTACAAACTTCCAGTTTAGGGGTTAGCGTTACTTAGGTTAGCATTAAGTTGGCATTGTTAGCATTAGGGCTACAGTTAGAGTTAAGGTTACTTAAAGGGTGAGGTTTACCTTTTACACTTACTTATGTTTCAAGCAAGCCTCCTGCATTCTCATCATGCGTTACTTTCACGTTACAGGAGGTGGTCGAATAAGGTTTCAAATTTTAAGATCCACGGGCAGTTCTGTAACAGTTTCAGTAGCCACTGCCTAAATTGAATGAATTGTCATGATTCATTGTTGATCATCATGTTGGTTAATTTGAATCACCGAATCGGTGTGCGCATAAACTTTGCTCAATCGCGAATACCAGCACTGGGTCTGTAGCCTGCAATCAGAATATGGCTGCCACCAGCCGGGCATGTAGCCAGGGGGCAACAGGGGCAATTTCCCCGCAAAATTATTCCAAAGTTTTCAGGCCAATAAAATATTTGAAGTATGAGGCAAAGAAATATTCCAGTGAAAATCAACGAAGCTTCCTCAAGAAAGCTATCCTATTTCAGCTTTTAATCGAATACAAACTTTTATCAGATCTTTTATAATCAATGACAGCAACACCAGAGTGCAGATTATGTCAGTTATCGACGAGATATTGTACGTGATAACAAGATATTGGGCGTGAAAAACTGTGGCATTAAAACTTACTTTCACCCGTAAGTGCTTTACAATTGAAACGTAACGGCGTGTGAAATCTGCTTTCCCAAAAGCTCTTTACGACTAAAAGCCTTTAAAGCAACGCAAGCTGCAAACGTAACAACGTATGGTTACGTGCTTTCATGCAGTCAGATTGTTTGTACTCGGCACTATTCTTTGAACACTATAATCGCATTTTACTCTGTGAATGAGTGATCGAACTTTGCAGTGTCCGTTTGATCGATGGCATGACAAGCCACAATGCTTTCGCATTTTACCTAGACTGGACCAAGCTAGGAATTAGCGCCCTACTCCGCAGTAGTGCTGTAACAAGTGTTACGTGTTTCTAATAATTGTGTTAAGAATGTGTCTGTAACCCTACCGTTCTGTCTTCAATGCAGTTGCAAACAGTGTCTGTAACCCTGTGATTCCACCGGCTTCAATGCCTTGTACTACGTTTTGTTTTGTCTGTTTTTATCAACCTGCGTTCTGCAGAGTGTGTGTTCATACTATGGACTTCGTGTCTGCTCACAAACAAACAAATTATATTAAATTAAATGGTAATGCAATGCGTCCTGTCTAAAGAAAAATTTGTTCTTCTCTGTCAGCAATCCTGGCAAAAGCTAGGCTACTGCTTGGCGTAAATGCCCTGGGGTTGTTTAAAGCAAGACGCTTTCAGGTTTAAGTTAAGTTTGTTTTTGTTATAGCATTGGTGTTTGTAGACGATGGATGGCAGTCAACTTGTGGTGGTGGTCTTGGCATCATTTTTTTTCGCCAAGTTTCAGTTTTGTCATTGCCGTTGCCAAACACAGTTAGCCTACTGTTAGAAAGTGTCCTCCACTGTTACGTGCCTGATGTTTATTGCCTGCGCTGCACGTGGAATGATTTTCAATTGCGAACTGTGGGCCTAAAGTCCAATCTACGCTGAGGAGTTGCCAGGAGTAGCCGCACACGATTCAGTTTGTTTTGTTACGTCGGGAAATTCCGCGCCCATGCACGGCTCGACACGGCAAATCCTTGGCGCAATAAAACTAACAAAGAATCGTGCGCGGCTACTCCTGGCGGCTCTTCAGCGTAGGTTGGACTTTAGGCCCACAGTTCGCATTTCAAAATCACTCCGCGTGCAGCGCAGGCAATAAACATCAGGCACGCAACAATGGAGGACACTTTCTAACAGTAGGCTAACTGTGTTTGGCAACGGCAATGACAAAACTGAAACTTGGCGAAGAAAAA
>Ga0210059_1006275_pt1 | contig 19100 bp, 12 predicted proteins | sample Ectturendosymbi2_FD_188042 | JGI IMG/M metagenome (GOLD analysis project Ga0210059, IMG submission 188042) | Ecteinascidia turbinata endosymbiont from Florida, USA - Sample 2 (SPAdes) (version 2) | ecosystem: Host-associated > Tunicates > Ascidians > Unclassified | place: Key West, Florida... | reverse complement strand
CCCAAGCAGGTCATCCAAAGTATCGAAAGACTCGGATTGTAGCCTAGTTTCCAGCAAAAACTTCAGCGAAATACTACCACCTAACGGTTGGCGCCCAGGGCCAGGCAAAGTGGGCCAAGGTGGCCTAAAAGTCGTCCACTTATGACGTCACTCACAAAAAACCCGCACCCCCCAGGCAAAAAATTTTTTTTCGAGTGCAATCTACTAGACTGGCCGATCCGTTTGAGCCGTTGAAAAGCTCTCTAGCGCAATTGGCAGAGGAGCTGGGCGTTGGTAAGACAACCGAAAATTGCTGTTTTTTAGGCCGAAATCGAAGTACGAATATGCCATAGACCGGCTCTAAACGTGTTAATTAATTTGTTTGTTTTAGATCATAACTTTTGAACCAGAAACGCTAGAAAGTTGATCAAAGGCTCAAAAGACTCGGACTCGACCCTAGTCTCCAACGAAAACTTCAGCGAAACACTTTGGCCTAGCCGTTGAGCCCTAGACCAGGCAACATGAGCCACAATGACCCTAAAACTACTTCACTTATGACGTCACTCACAAAAAATCCGCACCCCCAACCAAAAATTTTTTTTCGTGTGCAATCTACTAGACTGGCCGATCCGTTTGAGCCCTTGAACAGCTCTCTACCACAATCGGCGGAGGAGCTAGGGTGTTGTTAAGGCAACAAAAAACTGCTGTTTTTTAGGCCGAAATTGAAGTACGAATATATCATACGCCGGCTCTCAAAGTGTTAAAAATCATTGTATTTCTGCTTTCTATGGATATCATGACTACCAATATAAAATGCTCAGCATGGTGGCCTAAAAGTCCTCCACTTATGACGTCACCCCCCAACCAAAAAATTTTTTTTCGAGTGTAAACTAGAAGTCTTGCCGCATCTTTTGATGCTTCGACCAGGTCCGTAGCACTTACCGAACAGGAGAAATTCCCGTGCATTTCGGCATTTTTTTTTCCGAAAATCCCCAAAAGCGGCCAGACGCTAAAGTGTTACGAACAAACGATCTGTCCACTATGCAGCATTTTGCAATAAGTCATTATTAGGTGGATATGAATCGTGATGAACAATGAACATTGAATTGACATTAACAAATGAACAAACTTAGCTACACAAATTGTGGTGTTTTAGGTTCATTCAAATTTCTCCACTTTTGATCACAACTTTTTAGCTGCAACAGTGATTAACACAAGTCTTATGTCCTGAACACTGATAGACAGGGCTTAGTGGGCTGATGACCAGGATATAAGTAGATCACCCTCCTGGCTTTCAATTTTTGCCCAAAACACCCTATGAAAGCACTACTACTTAAATGGTATGAATGACGGCAATGCTTCAATATATATATATATATATATATGTTTTTCCATCAAACATTCTGATATTTCAATGCTTTTGAAAATTTGTTTCTTGTTCTTCACATTTGAAAAAATAAAAATTGGAACTACACTACCACATATACTTGAGACACCTAAATCCATTCATAAGCAACTGCTTATACGTTAGGGTAACATTATTCTGTCATGTATGTATGCATAAGACAGACTCATATGCCTTAACTTATCTATGCAAAAATGTGAATTAATGAAATGGGTTTCGTTCCCGATTAGAAACTTTTTACTAAAACACCCAATTAAGACATTCTTGCCTAAATGTTTTCAGCACAAAGGATGCACTATACTAACTTTAACATACAAAATCTAATTTTACACAGTTAACTTAGGTTTAATGGATCAATATACAACTTGTTTTACATAAAACCCATCTGGTGCTGGGGTAGGATATTTACAAAAAAATAGGTTTTAAAGCTGACAACTCAGAAAGCTAGAAGGGCCAGATTGATCAACATAAATTTGCCACTGGTCACAAAAGTCCATTTTGTTGTAGCTTGGAAAGAATTTTGGAATGATAGTTAATATCAGAAGACGGGCTTTTGCAACATTTTCTGTAATTGAGAAAGCTCTTGCAGGCCGTATGCTGTGCAGGCCTGTTTTAAAGCAATGCTTATAACCAAAAGAAGGTCAATAATGGCAACATAAAATTTACCGCCGAAAATTTGATATTAACACCTAATTAGTAATTTAGTGACGTTCCCTGTTGTAGTGATGAAATTTGACCTGCTGCATCAGTTAGTGCAAATATCTATCAAGAGCAAAAATTCTCATGCTAATCTTACAACAGCTTGTGTTATTACATAAATTCTCAATTAGTTTATATCGACTACTTGTGATTTTTGTTGAAACATCACCCTGAGTTGGTGACATGAAATCACTTTTCCACCATGAAAGCAACTTAAAGAGTATGAAGCATTACACACAGAATTAGACTTACCGGTTTTTTTCAGGTCATAAGGTGCAGTACCCATGATTGAATGCTAACTGTTCTATTTTCATACATAAGGTGCACCAAGTTATAAAGGGCATTAAATGAAGCAAAACTCAGGTAAGTCAAACTTTATTCAACTCCTTCACAATAACTCTCAACATTGTTTAGTTGTAACACACAATATACAATACGAGAGAGTTTAATCTGCTTTCATATAGGAGGGAGTGTCATCTATTTTTACATATGAGGGAGTTTAATCTGTCACACATGCTTGATCCGCTAGACACAGGTAGAATAAACTACAAGCTGTGCGCATGTTTGATTCGGTGTGCGCCATGTAGTTAGGAGCCTCATGGAGCAATACATATAGCTCTGTGTGCATGTGCCTCGTGGAGTAATATGATCTGTGGTTCAACATTAAGGTATGTGCTAGCTACTCATAGAACTACATATGCTGCTCACTGCAATTGTTCTTGCTTTATTATGTATCATGATAGTCTGTTTACAAAAAAAACGTTGTGATTTTGAATGCACGCGAAAGCCTCTGTTAAGAAAGTGGACAAAACTGTCATGTGGCTAACAGCAGTCTTTTAAATAAAACATGTGCAGCACCCATAGTTAAGCCAGGGTTGCCAGGTTGGCCTTTTTTAGGCCGAATTCCAGAAAATGGGCCTCGTTTCAAGTTGGTTGATCTAAAAAAATTATTTGGCCTTTTTTGGCTTCATCTGAGGTTGGCTGGCCTTAAAAAACTCGTTTGGCTTTTTGGCTATTTTTGCCCTTTTTACATTGAGAAAGTTTTTCTTTGGCATCACATCTACAAAATGTTTGCAACAAATGCTATGTTAGACCGATGCCTGCGTTCTGATGTTATTAAGATTTGGGATGTGAGATTCGAAACAAATTTTTTGCCTAATCACTAGAAATTGTGCAAAATTGTTGTGTAGTGTTGTAAGCACTAAGCAAGCCAACACCAGAAAGATATTTTTTGCCAACAGCAGAAAGAGCGTATTTTTCAGGACCATAAGGTCTTCGTGATAGAGAGGTGGCAATGATGTCGAGGAAGCGGAAGGCCTCTGGTGATTCTGGTCATAATACAGGAATGAATGGGAGATGACTTTTGCATGAGTGCAGAAAGCTGCCGATAGATTTGTATGCAAACTGTGGAACCATTGTACATAGGTGTAGGAGCAGGAATTTTTGGGGGTATGAAGGATATCTTCCCTAATTGCCCCAAATTTGCCTGAAAAAGTTATATGAAACAATATAACATTACCAAAAATTTTATGCGGCAAACTTTCCTCGTACAAATTTTCTGTAGCTGGTGGTTACTCTTCAATTCTGTTTTTAGTCAGATTCATGTTTTTTTTACTCGAGTCATGCTCAGTTTTTGAGTCAGACACATTTATACAAATGTCGAAACTTCCGTGCCCGAGTGCCCAATATTTTTTGGATTTCATTCAAATTTTGGGCAAACCAAAAACTTTTTGGGATGCGCTTGCACCACTACTGCCATTGTACCCAAAGTGTGCAATCTTACAAACCATGAAATGTTAGAGAAGCATAAATGAGCTCCAGTACAATGTGACGCAATACTTAATCTAAACTTTGAAAAAAATCCTGATATTCTTGTTATTTAGAGGTTTCTTCATGACAAAGAAATAGCAATACCGCAAACAAAGTTTGGCCTTTTCTCTGGCCTTTAAACAGTCGGTTTGGCCTTTTTCTGGCCTTTTTTTGGTACTGTTTAGCTTTTTATTGAAATTTTCATCTGGCAACCCTTAGTTAAGCTGTAACTATCAATTAAAAAACGTTGAGCACATCAAATTGGTTCTAGGTGAGAAAGCACAAATTCATACATTTGGCACATCGTATTATAAGGCACACTTTCTATTTTTGAGAAAATTAAAGGATTTTAAGTGCACCTTATGGTCCTGAAAAATACGCTATGCATAAATTTTAATATCTAAAAATACAATGGCCATATTCCAAGTGTAGCAGAGATGAGTTTAGCCCAGGGTTGGAAGATACTTCTACTTTTTTGGTAACAGCAATTGGTGGCAGGCTGAAGCCTGAATTGTGCTTCTTTCCAGGGTGGTTAAGATGAATGCTCTTGTCCAAGGGGCACTACAGCAATTCATTCAATGGCCATGGATTGAACACCCGACCTTGAGAGGTGGACACTTTACCACTGAGATATTGCTGCCCCATTCTCTGGGTTTGGGATGTTAAACTGGGTAATTTCAACTGCCAGGAAAGGAAGCATGCTTGTGAGAGTGCAAATGGAGACATTTTGAGCGTTGAACCAGAATGTGGCACCACATGCAAATTAGGCCAAAATTTGGCAAACTTTAAAAATTGCTCAAAAATGTCAAAAGGCCAAGCAAAATATTTGCAGCCAAACCACTTCTGAAAACAGCCAAATTTTCACAATTTGGATGCAAAAACGCTAAGTTCTGAACACTGCTTTGGCTTCACTTACAACAGAGCAATCTTTTTCACCTAGGTTAGTCATATAAAACTAGCTTAATCTTACAGCAAATGAAAAATATATATATATTTTTTTGAAACATTCTGACTTTCCACACTGTAGCAGTGACTTCCATAATCTGAATGTAGTGTTCCATTCTCTTGCATAACATGTTATTGATGTATCATTAAACTACGATGTAAAAACACAAATGAGAGAGTAGAGTCGATAGTGGCTGCTTGCATCCCCCAAGATTCAATGTGGTATTTCATATTCAGGATTGCTTTCTAGATCTAAAGGAACATTGTATAATAATAATGCACTTGCTCATTTTAAATGCCAAAGTCCAGAACTTACATGCAACTAGTAGTGAGGTGATCAGTTATGCACGTCTATAGGTGTTGTACAATAAACATGCTCTTTGTAAAAACGTTTTGACTATTATGTTGGATTTATCTTCAGTTTGTGTATTAAGGAATTGTTTACAAATGTCTGATATTCAAATGTGTATATGTTTTTCTCTGTAGTCCCACATAGCTAACCCTGTGACACTTACAGATTGGCAGTGTCATATCTCACTAATTGAATTTTGTAATGGAATACCACTTTACTTTTGTCTGGGCTACTTTGTCTTTCTTGACACACAAGACTTCAATTATAATTATCAATTGTTCAAAGAAATCCCAGAAAGCATTATTTTTTATTGGTAATCTTAAATGCTTTCTCAGATTACAAGTTTCTCTAGTCATGTGTTAGAACTACATAAAAAAGATTTAAGAATTAACTACCATAGGTAGTTGGATTGCAAAAAACACAAAACAAAAATCATATTTCTATAATTAAATTTTAAATAAAATAAGAACAAGTACAAATGATATCAGCCATTTGGAAAAGCAAATTATTACCACGCTGCAGTTGAAGCATAGAGCTTTAAAAATCTAAACACTAGCTTGCAGCTTGCTCTCAAACAAAAATTTTTATCTCATTCATTATTTGCTTATACTAAAAGTACTTTAAAGGAAAAGTGTAGATTAAACAGTCATGGGCATTACGCACTGAAATCAATTTAAACATAAATTGTTTCAATGCTTAAATATGTTGTCATTAAGGAAAGAAAAGCGAAACAAATGAGTTGCATTACAAATAACAACCTGAACATTATGAAACATTTTAAAAACAAAACTACACCTAAATTTTTTAACAAACAAAGATTGCTAAACAATCAGATCTATCTATTAATGGTTGCAACATTTTGATCCACCCATTGATATTTAGAAGCAGTCCTGATATTATTTCCAATTAAGGTACTGCTAAAAATGTGGAAAATTCATGCAGGACTATTTTGCAGATTTGAAAATAATGGCAGTATTTCCATATAAATCATGAAAGATCTACACTTATCACAATGTTAATAAATTAGAAGCATATGACAACAAATGAAACAGCAGTGATAGAAATAGCAGTAAAGAAACCATATTAAGATGAAACAACACATCAAAAAATGGAAGGACTGAAAAATAAACAAAAGAGAACAACATAAAAAATCCTACACTTTGCTCAAGTATACTCAGTCGGTTAAGTAATTGCTATGTTATAGCAGTCATCAGCATATAATAACATTCACAAAAAAGTTTTAAGATATTTGTAGTCAAAACACCAATGCAAAAGCATGAGTCAGTCTGTCTGATTATTGAGCACATGACAAGTCTTGTGTGCTAATCAAATGGTTAACGATTTCCTGTATGACACCACTTTAATGTTAATGGGAAGCTTTTGTGGTATTTACAAACCTGGAACTATTTTCCAAGCAACACAACATTATTTTCACATACAAATGTTTTCCATATAATATTTCTTGATTTTTTCTTAGTGAACTTTATGATTTGTGTTTCATACACAAATGCATGCAAACAAAAACCATTGAGTTTCAATATTTATACTTGTTAGGTGATTGATAATAAATTTTTCTGAACAAGGACCAGATAGGCTGCAAGCAACAAGGAAAGGATCATGAAACAAAACAATCCAGAATCAGAATGAACTATAAAAATCTTTGTTAATGTTGCAAGAAGAAAATGATATTCTTTTTTGCTCTTTGCTTTATTTCTAACAAAAAACTTTCAGGAAATGCGTTGTGAATTTTTGGTAATTGCCAACAAGATATCAATGTAACGCATTAAATTTTAGGTATGACATACAAATGACCAGGAAATCTTGCATGACAAGTCATGTATGATTGATTTGTAGCAAAAAAAATGCATGAGGTACACTGAGTACTAGTGCATAGCTCTGGACTTTTAAAACAAATATGAGTGGACTGTCATCTTCTAATATTCAGATCCAGTCCTGAAATTTTTAAAACTCAGTCCAAGTCCACCCATAGTGCAAAAAGTTTTTCAATGCGAAGTCCAAAAAATAAATAAAATACAGCTTGTTAACTTAAAAAATGATGCAATGTTATAATCAGGTGAAAAACAGCATCACATTCACACAATATGCAGTCGAGTCAGGAGGTACAAAGAAAAAGTCACAACACCTTATAATAGTGATTAAAATAACACCAATGAAAAAGCAATAGCAACATCACATACAGAAACAAGATGTAGACATGAAGAAGCAATAAATGAGCAATGGGTGAAGAATTGAATTATGTGCAGATGACCAGGTGAAGCATGCACATAGCAGCCTAGGTTAGGGGTGTACATCCTATTTTTTCTGTTTTGAAAGCCTTCAGAAATCCAGCTCTGGGAAATTTCCAAAAATGAGCAAAATCATTTTTGATCAATTGTAGTGGCAATGTATTATTTATATTACCAAGGCTGTCTAGATCTGTGAAACCAAGGACACTATGACTATAATCTACTTAGTATAAGGGTGTATCTGCATGTGTGGGATCCCTTGAAACTTCCGAAGCACAATTTTGAATTTCGTGGAAAAAAATCTGGGTGATGATGATGGTATGGTGGCTAATCTTAATGACAACTTATTAATGCACTCAGGAAATCACAAATACAATGTGATAATAATAAAGGTAGGGAATCACTGTTTTTCGCAATTCACATTGTCAATCTACTCTACTGTAAACAAATCATCTGATAACCACTACAGTTTTAAACTGTAAAACGGACATTACTTGATAGGCTACAAACTGTAGGTTTTTTTATTTTAGTACAGAACAGTACGCAATTACAAATTAACCTGTAGTTTAAGTGTATGAGACAACATTTTTCAGTTTGTCTGCTCGACAAATTTGTTTGTAGCCAACACTTGTCACAACCTTAGTACTCTTGCTAAATGCTACACATAACACAGCAATACTCCGCTACACTGCTGTAATAGATTAGGCAAAAATACTGTACAGTAATGGAAAGACATCTCGGTGAGGCCTGACATTAGTCATGGATGCCACATGGCTTTTCTCTTCACTTTCGGGCGTTGAGGAAAGTATGTGGAGATGACCATTTTTGGATAATTCCGTGGTAAACCAATTTGAAGGGCAACAAACAGTGTTAAGTTCTTGTAGGAGGTTAAAACCATGATCATCACGTGATTAACATACTCCGAGGAGAAAAGAGCTTATATATGCCTTTGTTAAACGATGCACATCATCATCCAAGTTTTTATTCGCTCACCACAATTGTCTTGATGCTTTCTACATATTGCCATTTTTCTCCCATTATGCAAAGCCTTCTCCATGCCGATGACCAAATGCAGTAGTTTCCAGGCCCGTAACCAGTTTGGGACACGAGGAGGGGCGAAGAGTTTTCCCAGTGGGGCCAAAACTTTTTGAATTATGTCCAATATTTTTGAACTGTGTCCAACACATTCTTCCAGGGGGGGATTTTTCTAGGGGGGGCTTCGTCCTCTGGTTACGGGTCTGGTAGTTTCTAATGCATGTTTGTGTTTCAGTGTTCTGTCATCTTCAGTGTCACCTACGTGTACCAACTGACTCCTACCGTTGGAAGCGTTGTGTAGCCTATTTCTGTGCATTTCTGTGCTCTGTTTATCGAAAGGAATCCCTTCACAGCCAAGAATCAGGCACTACGATCTTATAAGAGTATATATTTCGCCTCGTATGTAGCCATCATAAGTTCTTATTCAAACAGAATACCAATGTGATATGGACCTTGTGTCTGTAGATAAAATAAAAATAGCTATTTTAGGTAGTTTGAACACAAGAAATGATGGGTTGACGGGCGTGTTTGACGCCCAGTAATTGAAAGGAGTGCATAAAAACATGCATGAATAAGCCATACCAGGAAGAATCCATAGTGAAGTAACCAGACTATTCAAGTAACTAGTTTCCACAAAGAAGACGAAGTTGAATCAATCAGCAATTTTTAAATTTATTTTTGATATTTTTTTTGATTTGCTGGTTAATTCAACTGCGTCACCTTTTTGGAGAATATTTACCAGTGATGTAGCGAGCAGAGGTGAGCATGGACAGGATCAGGATTGGATATCCTGCAGGATACTTGTGATTTTTTGGATCACTATTGGAGTTGGATATTTATTTTTGAAAAAAAATGGATCAGGACAGGATCAGGATATTTGTTTGATTTCTATAATGAAATTTCCCAGAGAGAGTGATTCAAGATGTCACAAATGATGGTGCTGGTGTTTTCTTTATTACTGGTTTTTATAATCAAAAAAGTCAATTCAAGTCATGTTTGCGCTGTAAGTACTCAGCAGTAAAACACATTTCGATCAACAAAGCTTGAAGCAAACAGCACAGGTTGGGTGAGCGACGGCTAAAGCAGTCACTTAATCAAGCCCAGCCTACACTCAATGACTGTCAAGTTTCAATATTACAGGTGAAGCACAAAACATGAGTTCAAAATGAAACAAAAACAAAAGAAAAAAACAAAAGTGTGCTCAGTTTAAGGTCAACTCTCACAAACATCTTAAAAATCACGTACTGTATATATCACACATAAGAGTCAATACCCAGCAAGCATTCGCGATTTTACTTGATTTGAAAACGTATGCAACGGTAACATTTTGATATTATTGGAAATGCAACCCCAAGCAACAGGTCCTACATATTGCAGCATTTTTTTACCACATTGAGTTCTAACACGTTTATGATGAAACTTTCCTGAAACTTGTCTTGTGTCATGATCATGTATGTTGTACAGTTTTGAAAAAAGTTATCAAAAGAAGAGGGCAGGATATCGCCATTATACTTATACATGAACTTTTCCAAATTAAGTTGGTACAAATCAGAAACTTTGAGAATTTTAAGTAATTTAAAAATATTGCTTGCACTTGATGTTCTATTACTAAAAGTCATGTATTTCACAATTCGGGTTTGTAGCACTTGCACTGGCCGGACAATCAGTTTTATACGCTCGTCCGCAATCAATTATGCAGTATTGCAAATGTGAATGGAAGAGACTGAAATAGATCAAACGCAAAATTGTTATATCAGCAAAATGTCTAATTTTACACACTATGCCACAGGCTTGAGAAAGTGTCCTACAGAGACTACTAATTTGCGGTTTCCACGAAAGTTTATTATCAATAACACCAAGATACTTCATACTGTCAGTTTGCTGTACCATTCATAGAAATTTCAAAATTACAATTTTGAGAATGTGTTGCGGTTAATATCATTTGAGGTGTTTTATTATAGTTTATTGATACCCTGTTAAACCTCATCCAAGTATCGACTTTATCAAGTTCAATCTGGACATCCAGTTGTAACATTTTAATATCTTTGTGAGATAAATGCAAACTAGTGTCATCTGCAAACAGTGTAGTTTGAAAACTAGAAGCATAAGGAAGATCATTCACATAAATTAAAAATAATAAACGACCCAATACTGAACCTTGAAGACACCGTACTTAATTGTCTGAAAACTTGATGAGTAATTGTTTACTTTAGTACATTGCTTACGGTTAGTTAAGTAAGATTAAAAAAAGAGTTTTGTTTACTTCTAATACGATAATACATCAATTTACGTAGCAATATTTTGTGGTCAACAGTATCAAACGCTTTACTTAAATCAAGAAAAACAGCACATGTGGTTTTACCCTTATCCATGTTTTCCAAAAAACTTTCATAAATGGCGGATACAGCTAATTCAGTTGATACATTGTTTCTAAATCCGTATTGAAAGTTTGTAAGAAGTTTGTTTTTGTTAAGAAAATTGCTTACTCTAGCATAAATCATTTTTTTTAAATTTTGGATACTGTTGGTAAAATAGATATTGGTCTATAATGACTGGGTGTGGAAGGAGAGGAACACTTTGAAACTGGAACAATTCGTGAAATTTTCAAACAATCAGGATATTCCCCACATTCCATACTCTTATCAAACAACATTGCAAGTATTGGGGCAATAGTGCCTTTGGCCAGCTTTAGAAACTTAGTTGATATGCCATCAATTCCACTAGATGAAGTGTTTTTGAGATTGGTTATGCAAGCAATGATTTCTTCTGCGCATGTGATTTGTCAGTATGTGCTGCAGTGCACTCATCACAATCAATGATAATTCGTGTTACTTTATCTTAATTTTTTTTCTGGCGGAGTTGGAGAAGCCTACATGAAAGTGCTCTTATATTGCTGGTATGCTGCTTTGTTTGTTGTGCTGAGTGGCATAATGATATGTGTATGTTATGTAGGCTAATACAGTATAGTATATATTTATTTCATGGGCGGCCAACTTGTCTTCGATTGGGATCGACTAGAAAATTTCTTGATAACTCACGATCGACCAGTCGATAATATAGTCACAAATACAAAATACCAAAATTAAGTATCACACGTGCAAAACAGTGTACCATCGCCTTAGTAAGTTGTGCACAGACAGAAGGCAAAGTGTCTGTTACGCCTAAATCATGATTTCCACGCAATAATAGAAAAACGTATTACAATGCCTTTGCGGCATCTGCCCAGCAAGCCTATGGTCGGCCATCACAAGAGACACCAAACAATACACGTGACCAACCAATTTATGGATAATTTTTATGTGCTTTCTGGAATATTGATTGAAAAATGTTCTTGTTGTTAGCCATCTTGTCCATTCAATGCAAAATCAGACGCGATCGACCAAGTGACACTCAGTGTGATCAACCTGTCAATGCGATCGACCTATTTGCCACCCTGGTCTATGTCAGTGTTTAAGCTACATTTCTTTTGGTTAGAATTTTGAACATTCTATCTCAAGTTTTAATACAGTCATCCTTTGCTAAAAGACAGTTTGAGTTTGTAGTTTTTGTAAGCTACATAGTTTTGGTATATTTTGTACTGTGATATACTCTCAGTATTACAAAATCTATTTTCTTTATTTTACTAATTGATTGAATGCTGGAGCTCTCTTGCCATTAGCTGAACCAGATTGGTTGAAAATTGGTCACATAACAAGGACTATATCCTTGGATTAGCTGATCTTCTTTGCCATATAACCTGAAACCCTATCCAAAATTGTAAACCTGTGTCTGGTTTTGAAAACTTATTAAAAAAGTTCTGTAGCTTAGCCTACATAAAAAGTTTTCTCATAAAAAAGAGTCGTCTCTATTAGCCGAGACGAAAGCACAATGCTGAGAATCCAAACGACGACCACTTGCACAACAGGACTTCCTACTCGACCAGGTTCATTATACCATAGGCGTAGGCAGGGGTTAGAGGGGGCCAGAGGGGCCATGGCCCCCCAAATTTTTACAAAATGTTGTCATTTTGTGCTTTGAGAGTCGGTTTTCCAAACAAAATAGTGTTATTCGCCTAAAATCACACATTTTGGCCCCTCCCAAATTTTTGGGCTGGCTACGCCACTGCATCATACCAACTGCTGGTGCCACGACACGAACTCAGTGTTATAATGGGACAAAACCAAACAAACTACAGTTGAAATGGGAAAACCACCTCAGCAGAGCTATACCTCTGACGGCAAAATTTACACTACTTTTCTGTTTTTCCGATGGAAAGTGCACAACATGTGATGTTATTTTTATGGATAGGATCAAAAAATGGCAGGGTGTTTTTGATTCGAAGTGGCTATAGGTCCGCTGGCAATGACACGGTTAGAATAAGCGCAGGGCTTATCACATTAGCAGCACTGTCATGTCAGTCAGATAGACATGTCTTACTGTGAGAATGGTTTTCGCATTGAGTCTTGCCATAATCGGGCATCATTCGTTTTGGTTGTAGTGGTTGCACTTTTCATGGTACGGGATTTTATTTACTTCTTCAAAAGTTTCCAAACTTTTGTGACAGATTTGCGGTTTAGGTTTGACAAATGTTAGGTTTAAGGGTTAGGCTTGGGTTTAGGGATTAGGCTTAGGTTTACTAAGTTTCTACGAAGCGCAGTGCAGTCTACTGCACACTTGTCATGGATTAGTGTCATGGTTCAGGCGGTGGATGAATAAGTTTTCAAAAATGAAGGTCCATTGGTGGACTTATAACCACTGCCTGTTTTGTATTTAACCAGCGTCGCATTCGGATATGGATGGATATCGGATATTAAATTTCTGAAATTTTCGGATAAGGATTGGATACGGATATTCAAAAATTTTTCGGATATGGATCAGGACTTAAAAAATCAATATCCGCTCACCTCCGGTAGCGAGACTGTAACCTTCGTGACCGACACTTCATCAAAAATCCCGAGACCGAGACTTCAAAATTTGTGCGTTTTGCTGAAATTTTTAAAAAATGTCGTCATCACTTCTAAGTTGAATTTTTTCAAATTTCTGGCATTTTTCCTACCTGTTTTGTTTTTTTATTGCCCAGGGGTGTAGTGGGTCGGGAACGCGTGGGAAGGGTGTTTTCATGTTTTGCTATGAAATGATTTTCAGGCTGTTTCAAACTGGCTAGTTTTTTGGGTGCGTTCCCACACCCTTTTGTTGGCACTACATTCCTGTTATTACCTGCAAATACAACAAAAAAATCGTTGAATTATATAAATTTTACTATAACATTTCTTTGCAATATTAAAAGTCTCGAGATCTGTAGCCTTCGAGACCGAGACGCTAGACCAGTGGTGCTCAAACGTTTTGGCTCGTGGGCCACATTTGTCTTTCAGAAACCCTTCGCGGGCCACAAGAATTAATAATCTCAATAAAAATTATCTAAAAACTTCTCTTAAATGATTAAAGTGTTAAGTTTTCTTTCCAATGAAAATTGCTTCGCGGGCCACTCCAGACGGCCTTGCGGGCCACGGTTTGAGCACCACTGCGCTAGACCTACCTTCGAGACCAAATCTCGCAAAAATTGGTTTCGAGATGAGTCACGAGACCGAGATCAGGTCTTGACACTCCATCACTGATAGATATGTGCAAATTTGAACCATCGCAAAGCGAAGAAAGCGGAGCCCAGTCGGCTGATTCCTCGAAATCTTGCAGCAAGTCTAAGGTTTTGACTTGTAATCTTCAATGAATTCTCAGGAAGTAAACCAAACGATTTTAGGTACTTTTTGAGAACAGAAACAATTTAAACTTTTATGAACATTGGCCTAGTTGCATCCAACAACCGTCGCGAGTGGATGGACTGCATTATACAGAATAAAAAAGCACCAGGTTAGAGCTAGCAAGCAGTCCAGCTACCCGGTTATTTCAGATACGCCGCCAACTCGGCTAAAATACTGCCAAATTGAAAACGAACGAAAGTCGTGATACAACCGCAAAAAACGCGTCCAGGACGAGGCACAGTGAATTATTTAAAAAATAGCCCCGTGAAAGCATTGCAAAGTTATATATTTTGGATAAAATTATTTAGTTTTCTCAAAAAAATGACCGACTTCCATGTTTCATTGAACAAAGGCCGAGTTGTACAAATAGAAACGAGACTAAGATGTTTTTTCAACGCACATGTATTTGATATTAATTACCAGTTATAATCTTCTAATAACAGTAGGCCTATATTGAAGTTGTGCACTTTTCTTAAAATTATAAAAATCACTCGCAAAGATGGCAAAGTTTTGCGCTACGAAAATATTCTAGCAATATTTTTCTGCCTGCCAGGAAGTAGAATTGTTGACTTTACTCAACAATTAGTGTTTTCGAACAAACACATGATTTGTAGTGGGCGGGAGTTGGTATGACCGAAGTCACCACTACTCGACTCCCAAGACAGTCAAACAAAAATTTTCAAAACGAATGACAGGAAACCGAAACGCAAACAAAAAAAGTGGAAATAAACAAAGGGAAATGCAACTAGCAAGATATCACGAACAATAATTATCTACATTGAAACATTTGACATGTATACTTGACCACAATAACTGTAGTCCTAATCGTTTTGTGAAAAAGAAATTCTTTTCGCGCTTATGTCAATACACACGAAACGCAGTGGGCTACGCCAGTCCTAAGCCAAACAAATTCTGCAGCGTAAAGACAGCTCGCATATTCAACAAAAGCATTACCAGAAACGCATTTTGCCAGGCAAAGGCTGGACAGTCACATAAGCACACACATAGCAGGCGCATTCAACCAGAATATGAAAAATATTTCATGAGAAACACACTCCGCTCTGCCGGCCAAAGTTTCAGCCAGTGAGTGCTGCATTTTATCAGCACAACGCATAACCGCCGCCAATTCTGACTCCAAAGGCCGATCTGCACTGAGGAGTTTCCGGGAGTAGCCGCGCACGATTCTTTGTTTGTTTTGTTGCTTCGGGTAATTCTGCGCTCGTGCACGGCTCGGCACGGCAATTCCTGAGCGCAATGAAACAAACAAAGAATCGTGCACGGCTACTCCTGGCAACTCCATAGTGTAGATTGGCCTTAACACTCCGATCATAATATTTCGTTGTTACTCAAGCCGAACTCGTCGAGCCTTTGACGAAGCAAAATCAGAGATTATATCTCCAAAATCAAGATTTTCGATAAATTCATTTCCGATGGAAAGAAGTGCCAAAGAAAGCCGATAAACAACTTTCACCCATAATAGAGCGCAAATAGGATTTTATCAATTCGAGCTTAGAGAAACTCATCTCGCAACTGGCAATTGAAACACCAATGGCAAGATAAAGTTTAAGACACAAACACAAATACGGTGTCGAGTCAAGTAGACGACAATTTGTCAACTAATGTACAGTAAAACGTCAATCGCAGTAGCACTGCGTTCGAAAGCGGTACCGATGCTTCGTACGAGTCGTTTAAATCTATCATTTTCCACAATCAACTCCGAAAAGTCAATTTCGTCTTCATATATGCTTTTAAAAGGGCATTCACACAAGTTTCGCGATGTTGTTTTGCAGAAGTTCGTGTGGGTGCAAAAATGCAAACATATCATTCAACTAAGTAATTCCGTTGAATTTTTTCCCCCTTAAACTTATATCTGTCCAAAGCTTCAAACATACATCGTCTCACTTCTTCAACAACAGTTAGACCATGCGTGGGGGAACCTTTTCCAAAGTGGGGAGGGGGAACAAATGCACGTGAAAAAAACATAGAAGAAAATTTTTGTGGTTTGAATTGGCAACTGTGACGTCACAAGCATTGATATATGACGTCATTACCTATTCACCATATGAAGGTCTAAATTACACTATTTGAGACAAAATTACACCACTACGAAAACGTATCTGTGAAACACCTAAAATTCAAATAGGCTGTTACAGGGGCATCACACGGGCCAATGATATTGCTTATATGGTCATTCCTCATGCTCATCACACGATTTATTCTGACTGAATAAAACCGTTCGAGGCTTGGGTCACTGAAATTTCTATTTGCTTTCCTTCTGGCTGGCATTATTATTGCTCTGCGACGTTAGTTACGTAACAATCAGTGAGAAGTTAGCGTGATAACTTCTCCATTGTTGAGTAACGTATATCACAGAGCAATGATAACGCCTGTAAGTCCTCTCCGTACCAAGGCTGTGGAGTCGGTTCTCAAATTTTAGGCTCCGGCTCCAGGCATCTAAATTACTGAACTCTGGCTCCAACATCTAGAAGATTTTGGCTCCGGCCCGGAGCAATTTGGTCCAAAAAATCAGAAAAAAATTGTATTATTTGTACAGCTCGCTTGCCCCACAAGCTATCTCTGTGGATCCGGAACCCAAATTTCAGGCTTCGGCTCCACCATCTAAAAGTTTTGGCTCCGGCTCCAGCCATCCAAAATTGCTTCGGCTCCGACTTCACAGACCTGATGCGTACTATAGCCTCATTAGCCCAAGTTGTTGGACAATTTATCCTTCGTTTGAAAGTATTCTCGAAATGGGAACTGTCCATTGGATTGAACTTCAAATCCGATGTTCTATACAAATCCATTGCTTCAAAAAACATTTAGTCCGATATGAATTATGTTTTAAAAAATATTGAATTGCATATGGCAGCTCAGGCATTAATGGATGAGCCCGAGCAAAGCGCGAGCGAACGAAGCCGAGAGAACGCCTGCTACGAACGATATTGTTTTATTCAGGTCACTTGCAAGTTGCAACATGAACTCGAAAGGCCAGACATAGAACGAAAATATATGAACAGTGGCAAGGCCCAAAGAAAGAGCCCGAGTTAACAACTTGGTGAAGTGGGACCGTGCGTGGTGTCACAAATATACAAAGCAAGCAAGTTTGCGTTCTCCGATATAAATCGTAATCGAAGACTCGGTCTAAGCCCGAGGGTCGTGTGCTGGAGTCGCCACTGGGCTGTTAAAAGCACCAAGAACACAGCCTAAAAACAGGCAAAATTGACACAGCATTGATACCTGACTTAAACACATTCAAAATCACAACTTTTCCACATCTTGAACACAGAAGCAACTTGACTGAATACTCATTATACAACTGTATTAGATACCGGAATGCAAATACAAGACAAAGCATATGTAGCAACTAGCAAGTTGTCTGTGAGGATGCCAATTTTGTTGCCAATGCAGAAATGAATATATGTGGAGCAGCTGTTTAGTGTTGCCAATGCTAAAACAGTGGTGTACACAAGCATGTAAATTGTTTTGATCGAGGTATCAAATGTTTTTGCGAGATATTTTTAGCATGAGGCGGACAACCGTTTGTATTCATTTAATTTAAAGCACGATTTGACGGTTGGCATTAATTATAAAATCAATTTAATTACGTATTTTGCTTAGGCACATCCTCAACATGGCGAGGGCGAAGGAGTTATCATAAGAATTAATGCATCTAAATACCGACTACTTTTTCAAGATATTAATTGAAACTGTGCAACTGCGTTGAGTATACTACTGTTAAGGTTAAGTTAAACCTTAACACGTTATCAGAACTGTTTCATAAAAAATCATGAGCACATGAAACATTCCTTGAAGAACTGTGGAGAAAAGAACATGGACAATACTGTTTGACAATTATTGTGTTATTATTTCGTTTATTCATGTGTAAAACCATTGGATAACATACCAAGGGCAAAAAGCTATTAATTTCACAAAATTATTGAAGTAAAAAGGACTCAGAAAATATCCAAACCAGAAGTTGTCAAGACTCGAATAGCAGGCAGTAATACAAAGCAATCAAATGCAATCCAAAGCAGCAACCATGTTTCAATGCAACAAGCCGAAGAACAGGTTGCTGGAATATCATATATCAAAAATTATGCTGAGACAAACACAAGAAAACTGCTGGGAAGTAGTCTTAACCGAGGAAGAAAGAGAGCTCATTGATGAATTTCTGGAAATATAATAAAAAACAAAAATATATGCCTTTGTCATGTCATAATTCATTACTAACAAGTGCCAAAGCAGGAGTCATTTAAAAAAAATCATTGAACTGGAAAGTTTTGGTCACATTGCGTCATATTGGTCACATTGCGTCATATTGGTCACATTGTGTCATGTTGGTCACATTGTGTCATATTGGTCACATTGCATCATGTTGGTCACATTGTGTCATGTTGGTCACATTGTGTCAGGTTGGTCACATTGCAGCATTTTGGTCACAATGCGACAGTAATGAAACAAACCAAGAGGGTTTTGCTTAAATACCCCAAGTTTAGGGCGTTGCCATGCTCAGTAGTAGCTCGAACTTGACTTGCAAAGGACTTACAATAGCCGGAGGGGGTCTTGTAGAGCTTAAAAGTTAAATAGCAAACAGCTTCTAGTAAGCAAGGTATTCTGAATTGACAGTAAGCTTTTGACCTGCAAAACTGTAAGTACTCTGATTCTTTGTTTGTTTCATTAATACTTTGTCATAATTTGTCGTTGAAAAATTATGTGTGGTAACAGAGTTCTGTCATAACGTGTCTTATTTTGGACTTGTAGAAATTTTCAGAAAATATTAAAAATAGGGACAAAGTCCTGGCCAAATTTTTCATGATTTTGGACTTAGAATAATTTTGATAATTAAGGGGTTTTGTTTATGTGTTTGTTTATGTTAAACCGTTGGTCATAAGAGT
>Ga0210059_1006274_pt1 | contig 19102 bp, 10 predicted proteins | sample Ectturendosymbi2_FD_188042 | JGI IMG/M metagenome (GOLD analysis project Ga0210059, IMG submission 188042) | Ecteinascidia turbinata endosymbiont from Florida, USA - Sample 2 (SPAdes) (version 2) | ecosystem: Host-associated > Tunicates > Ascidians > Unclassified | place: Key West, Florida... | reverse complement strand
AATAACGAAATATTTAATTTTCTGACCAAGCAATTCATAATTTCTAAATTTTTTTTAGTGGGGTTCCATGACAAACGCAAAAGTACATGAGGGGTTCCGCGTTGACAAAAAGGTTGAAGAGCACTGATCTAGTAACAATGGCAACACTAACAATGATTTCAACTTCTCAGATAAGCATAGGGGTTAGCAATGGTTTTTAAAGCACATGACAATTTTTAGGCAAATCATTAAACTGTGATTGTCTCCATTTGCAAAAGCAATCTGGCAACTGAAACAGGAAACTACAAGCAAAATTGTGCAGCTAACACTCTCTTTTTTGTTTTCAAATAATTGCATTTCAAATAATTCAACAATTAATGTAATGCACAACACTTAGGTATTCACTAACAATAAGGCAAAGCATATCTGGCAACTACAACATGCATACCTGCAAACTGAACCTGACAAACACACACTCCATTCTCACAGCTTCCCTGATCAGAGCAGTTGAAATTGCTGTCACACGCCATTAGTGGTTGAACCTCATGAAATAACATTGCTGTTGAAAATGAACAAATATATTTCAGCACCATTATGTAGCAAACCTACATCGTTAAAGCTAATCATTGCATGTAATTTTGTGAACAAAACGTTTCCTTTCAGCAATAATAGAAAAGTATGAGATATGTAATCAAAACGGATTTGCATTTTTTATTTTGGTTGAGTCTGACGTAACTCAAGATGCTAGTGAACAGACTTACAACAAGGAGAATAGATACCCAGTCAAACTTTGCTTTATATCATGGTTTACTTGCCAAACAAACTCACTCAGAGTCTGATAAATTTGGTGAGCAAAAGCTTAAACAGGGAAACAACCAAGGTAAACTTGATCTTACCATTCTTCTGTGTGTAGTTTGACAAGCTAGTCTACCTATGCTCATTTGAACAGAAACATCACCTTATAAGTCAGCACACTTTTTGTCAGTGCCAGGTCAAGCTTTAATTATGATCACTGCTTCAGCATGCATAAAATACCAAAGTCACAAGTAACATGTCAATTTGAATATCTAAGATAAAGTAAGCTTTAATACTTCAAAATACATTCAATAAGCAATCATGATGCAAAATCACACTGCCTGGACATAAATCTTGCAGACTATTGTAGCAAAGCAGTACAGAAATTCCAAGGAACCATGGTCAGTGGTCAAAGAAATAACATATGTTTATTGTAACGTGAGGGAAGTTTTCGTTAAACTTTGTTTGGCTTGAACCTTATTCTTAGCATTGGCACCAGGTGAAAAGGGCCATTCCATGTCAATTCTCAGGAAGTGGTCAGGTCACCCTCTCCAATTTTCCTGAAATTTTACTCAATTTGTCGCTATCCCATATGATGAACATCTGCAAAATTTGAATGAAATCTGTCAAGAAATGGCATGATTACAAAGCTTTTTAGTTGGGAGTGTTTAGCCGGGGGGCGCAAATTGTTCATATTTGGCCATGTTTAAAGCCTTATTACTGCCAAACTACATTAGTGAACAACTATCTGTAAAACATATAAATTGCCTTTCTGCTTTCGAATGAAACTTGCACAAGGTTATTATTATCCTTGTGATCATTAAACCACTTCATCCAAAATTAGCTCACGCTTTTGGTTACAGGCTAATTCTAAGTGCAAGCGTGCATTCTCACACATGAGCGGTGATAGTCACTGTAAGAAAACGGGCATTATTAAATAGCAGTTTACCCGTGCCAAAAAGTGCAGCTGACAAAAAATCCAAAGAATCATTTCATTTTAGAGGAGGACAGTTTTACTGTGCAGCTTACCTTTAGTGATGGAAACTGCAGTTCATCAATTTATCTCCTAGCATTTCACCTCTGCTTTGTTTCCAAAACGCTAAGTTTTTGTTTACAAATTACATGCATACAAGTTTGTTGATCATACTGTTTTTTTATGACATTTGGTCACTCAAAGTTGGTAAGACAACTGAAATGTAATCATTAACTGGGTCTCCTATCACCCCCCAACTGCCGATTTCTGCTTCACCACCCTACTAGAGTTTCTCATCACTCCCAAGGGGGCAGTACCGCCCACTTTGGGAACCACTGCTTTAGATCATGAAACCAAAATGATGTATTTAATTTTGAAGCAAATGTATTTCATTTTTTTTTTAATTTCAAAAGAAAAAATTTTTGGGGTTGGGGGTGTGGGTTTTTTGTGAGTGACATCATAAGTGAAGTAGTTTTTGTGTGATTTTGGCTCATGTTGCAAGGTCTAGGGCCCAACCGCTAGGCCAATTTGTTTCGCTAAAGTTTTCATTGGAAACTAGGCTCAAGTTTGAGTCTTTTGGGTATTTGATTGACTTTTTAGCGTTTCTGATTCAAAAGTTATAATCTAAAATAAACAAATTAAATAATTATCTGATTAGACAAATATTGTTATTACTTCAGATCATGAAACCAAAACAATGTATTTAATTTTAAACCAAATGTGTTTAATTTTAAAACAAATTTTTTTTTAATTGAAAAAGAAAAATTTTAAAAAAGAAAAAATTTTTGTGGTTGTGAGTGACGTCGTAAGCAGAGGACTTTTAAGCCACCTTCGCCCACTTCACCTGGCCTTGGGCCCAAACCGTAAGATGGTAGTATTTAGCTGAAGTTTTGATTGGAAATCAGGCTACAATCTGAGTGTTTTGATAATTTGGATGACCTGCTGGGCTTTCGGGTTCAAAAGTTATGATCAAAAGCAATAAAAATATTTGACTGATTAATTAATTAATTTGTTTATTTTAGATCATAACTTTTGAACCAGAAATGCTAGAAAGTCGATCAAAGGCTTAAAAGACTAAGATTCCAGCCTAGTTTCCAATGAACACTTTAGCAAAATACTTCTGTCTAGCAGTTGGGTCCCAGGCCAGGTAACATGAGCCAAAATGGCCAAAAACGTACCTCACTTATGACATCACTCACAAAAAAACTGAAACCCAAAACCAAAATTTTTTGTCATTGCAGACTTGAAGACTTTCTGAGTCTTTTGAGGGTATGAACAACTCTTTAGCGCAATTGCCTGAGTAGCTGAAAGCTGCTGGTTTTAGGCTGAAATCCAGGTATGATATATTCATAGATCAGCTGTCAAGGTGTTAATTAATATTTATACTAATATACTAACTTGCAGTAAAAAACTAAAATTTGTACAAAGGATGGCCAATGATGAAAATGATACAAAGACAGTGTGGTGAGGATACATGACATTAACTAGTCTGCTTAAAATAGTTGATTTCAGTAGGTAATTGCTAATTTCTAGCCTAACCAATAAAGTCATTATAATGTCTTTGCAAGATTGCAAACACAATCAGGTCTAATTACGGTAAAAGTAGTTGAACACTTTGAAACATCTGGTAGATGTAATTTAATCACAGCATTTGCAATAGAGTAATGGAATTCAGAATCAAGATTAATACTTGGTTTGGTAAGGCAAACACAGTTCTGGTGACAAAGTGAGAGCTTTCAGTTTTTAGATTAGTCTTTGTTCTGATTCTCATCTATCCTATGGATCTTGAATTTAGGCAATGACTGAAAGTGTACTATATAAGTACAAGCAGCAGAGACAAGATTTTTATAGAGTTGACAGCATGACACTACACTGCAAAGTGTGCAGCTGTGAAATTCATAAAATCTTGAATGTTGAACTAATAATCCATCAAATAGGATTATCTCTTCCACTTTGTTTTGAGCATATGATCAGATTGTCCCAGGAAAGATGGGCAAAGATAGACATCCTGACTACACCCATGGGACTATGGCCCAAAGGTTGACCTAAGACCAGGTGATGTGATTACATCTCTGTCCTTGGTCTAGTATTGGTGTGTGGCCAGAGGAACCATTCGAAATTGCTGTAAACCCTGAGGTATTTTAATTCCTTTTAGGGCTATCCCCATGGCTTTCCCCAGAAAAACAGGTATGCAAATGACTGAAGACATTTCTGTTGGGGCATAGGTGTAAAGTTTGAAATTTCCATGGGTATGTGAATCCATAACGTCACAAAATATGACATCAAAACCTCCCTAAAATGGTAAAATATTATCTGTTGAAATAACTCCAAGTGGCTCTCTCACTAATGTTAAGTGTACAGACGATTCGCTATTATTTGATCACTCATGTTTCAAAACTTTTAGAGCACATTCAAAACAGATTAAGCTCGAATCATGAAAAGTTGAAAACACACAATAACTTATAAGTATTTATGTGAATTGCAGCCTTATCAATCCAAACATCCATCAATCTTTCAGCATTAAGTTCACCTGTCATAATGGAATGGATGTTTTGATCAGAGATAGTTTTTCATGCAATGAAGTGCACTAAAGGTATGGTCTGACTCACAGGTAGCACAGGGTAATGTAAAATGTCTTAACTGCCATGTGGTATCTTTTGACAAGACCACCTCTTATTTTCATAAGAAAAATCTTTATTTTTCATTTGACATATTTGATGAAACAAAATTATAAGGTAGTGTTTATTTTGCTGACAGCAACAAAAGCTCTGCTGGATACATTATGCCATTCAAACATGTGTGGAACAGCATCCACATTTCTTTAGTACAACACTTACTTCGTGACAGATGTGGCATGGCACACGTAGTGGGGGGATGTCCCTATGCCTGTGCAGTGCTGTGTGAGTGCTCATCGGTTTGGTGCTCACCGATGCTACTTTTGCTTCTACATGGGAGCGCTTTTATATACTTTTTTACAAGTTTCTATAACTTTTTTGGTTGAGGGTTTGGGTTTAGGTTGACGGTTTAGCTTCAGGGTTTGGGTTTACAGTTTAAGGTTTAGGATTAGGGTTTAGCTTTTGGGTTTAAGGGTTTTACACCATCTGAAAAGGAAGAAATGTGCTCATTTAACCATATCATCCTTGTCATGTTACCATTTCTGATGACAAAATAAACCCTGCTAAGTTATTATTTGCATACCTAATAAAATAGTAAAAATAATATCAAAATAAAAAAGTTGCCGTTCACTCAATACCTTTGTTATCACTTCAAGAATAATGCACAAAAGATCTTCCAGTCAATTTGACAGATTGCTGCAGTTGCATAACTTTTATCTCAATATCTGAATCACTTCACAAGTAGGTTAACAAAATTGATGAAGAGTAATTATTAAACACCACCATGCACCTTGAATACAATACAGCATGTTACATGTTTATAATAAGAGTAGGTATTAACTAAATTAGCCTATTACGTACTAACTAAGTTCACTTCAACAGTTTACATATGTAATAAAAAATCAGCACGCACCATTGTAATGGAGTTATTAATTCTGATCTCTTCAGACTTGCTTTCAACTTCTTTGGCAAAACAAAGGTAGTGACTACAGATACACCTTGCATGACACAGTTCAAAAAAACACTGAGTTTGTCACTCAAATGCTACCAACTTCATAGCATACAATAGTGGATACGTTTAAGGTCTGCTGTGCTGATGGTTTTGGGTTCGGCTCTCAGCTGGGCGACTTTTGTTTTGGCAATAGCGGTTGCACAAGTTTCCAAAGTTTTTTCTTTAGTTTTACAGTTTATGTTTGGGTTTGAAGCTTTAGGGATTACGTTTAGGGTTTAGGTTTATGGTTAAGAGTTTAGGGGTTAGGTTCGAACCTAAACCCAACCCCTAAACCTAATCCCCAAATCTAAACTTTTAAAGCATAAACCTAAATCTAAACCCTGAACCAAACCCCTAAACAAAACTCCGAAACCTGAAGTTTAAGGTTCAAGACTTTAGGTTTAGGAGTTACCTTAAAGGATTAGGGTTTAGCTTTGGGGTTTACGTTTTACGTTTGGGTATGTCTTTTCTAAGCCTACTGCACTCTCCTTGTGCATTACTGTCACATTACTGGTGACGTATTAATAAGGTTTCAAATATGAAGATCCACAGGTGTACCTGTAGAAACTGCCAAAAAAATCTCAGTTTTCACCAGTGGCGTAGCAAAAGGGGGGCCATGGGCCCCCCTTTTGGGAGGCAACACTTGGTTGGTTAAAAATTCATTTTTGAAAAGAATTTAAAAGTTCTAACTCTTCTTCATTATTTTCAAATAAATTTTGTAAAGTTCTAACTCTTTACATTGTTGTGTTTAGAAGCCCTAAGCCTGTAAGACTAGCCAAAAAAACACGACATGTGGTTCTGGAGTGGGAAAATTTATGAAATGTTTACTCAAAAGTCTTGGTCAAATCTAAAGCACTAAAGTGCCCCAGTGTTTGTCTTGAAATCGGGCTTTTTTAACACACTTACTTGGGGGGAATTGTGCCTCAGTCCCTACACCTTCCTCTCCAGACAAAGCCATTTACGCCATCCCAGTCAAAAATTATTTGAAGGGAAAGAGATGACATTTGACCACAGCAGGCCAAGGAGGTAGTGCTCCCTTAAATTTTGTTGTTCTCAGAAAATTTTCTTTTAAACATATAATAAGAACAAAAATCTTTCCCCCCTACAAATGTATTTTGCCCTTCCAAACCTCAAAACTTGGCTACAGGCTTGGACCGCAGGCTAGCAAACATTAAGGCCCTAGTAGTTTACAGTTTATATTGCTTCTCCTCTCAAAATCTGATAAAGAATGCTTTGCATTAAATCGCGGATAAGTCAAGGTTAGCTTAATCTTTTTTCTCCTATCGTTGGCTCCTCAGTAACATCCCAATGGCACATCACAACATCACCTGACACCTAGGCCTTGTCAACGAACATTTCGTTGGGGTGGCGATAATAGAGGTAGATGGAGTCTCATTTTTTTGACTCCACATCTGCTCAGACTCTGAAAAGTTTTACTCCGCATCTGCTTCTCCTTCGCAAATCATGGAAAAATTCAAATCTTACTCCGCAAAATTGCAAATACTACAGTAACATATAGGCATGTTGTTTGACAGTTCTGTTTAATGTAAGAACTATGCTAATTTTGCCCCATGAGGCAAAATATTTTTGGTCTTATGCTTTTGGATGAACATGATTGGTTGAAGAGGTCACATGACAACTTCAGAATGCATGACCTGCTCAGTTGACCATGACATCTGTAGTGGCTTAGTTGGGGAAGCATGGATGAATGTTGTCATGGTTTTAGTGCCGGCAAGCTATTAGCCGCTTGTCTATATTGTCATGTGTGAACTGTAAGCTAAATACTAACCACAAACCCTATGTATTTACTCCCTAAACTGATATACCTAATGTACTTAATGATTCCTAAAGTCTCCGGATTGAAATTAATCTTCACAAGAAACCTTGCATAATTGGGGTAATATATCGGCACCCAGGATATGACATTAGTGCATTTTCTGAAAATATATGTGAAATTTTTCACAATATCAGTGACAAAAAGCTACCATTTATCATATGTGGGGACATAAAACATCAACCTGATGCAACAGAATGCAATACCTCAAGTAGGAAACTATGTTCATGCATACAAGAGTTACAACTGTTTAGAACTTACAACCAAACCTACTAGAATAACCCCAAGTAGCTCTACCTTAATTGATCACATTTATACTACCTTGCCATTAGATAAAGTAACCCCTGGAATATTAATCAATGACCTTTCTGACCATCTTCCTATCTTTGCCTTAATCAAACCAGCTCATGTTGACAAACTAAATACAAAAGCTCAGTTTAAGCATGATTTCTCTAATTTTAATGCAGAAGAGTTCATGGAGGAAACAAAGGAAACATTAAATAGCATGATCATCAATTCAGACAACCCAGCAGCAGCCTTGGATGATGCAATTGGTGCAATTAAAAAAGTCCTTGATGATTATGCACCATTAAAATAATGTCTAGAACTCAAAGAAGACTGGTCCAAAAACCTTGGATAACATCAGACCTTTACAAATTAATCAAAACCAAAAATAAGTTGTATAGAGCACTAGTTCGTTGTAAATTTGATGAGAAGCAAGAATATAAAAGATACAAAAAAATGAGGAATAAGGTAAATCACCAACTAGAAATCAGTAAAAGAAAATATTATCAATCTCAGTTTCTTCAATGTGGAAATGACTCGGCAAAAATGTGGAAACTAATTAATACCTTAACCAATTCTCAAGTCAAAAACCATTCTTATCCAAACAAATTACTTAACCCAATGAATTCAAAACACACAGGAAATCCAGAAAAGATGGCTAATATATTTAATGACTACTTTGTGACAGTAGGGAAGCACATTGCAAATAGCATTACACCTCTTTGCAGCAATAAATATCCTGTATCCTATAATGGCCGAGATCACTCTTTTGTATTGCATGAAACTTTTCCTGAAAAGGTTGAAGCTGTCATTAACAGGCTGTTAGAGTGCAAGAGTGTTAAAATGAACGACATCCCAGTACATATACTAAAATTGTGTAAGAATGCTTTATCCCCATTTCTAGCCCAAATATTCAATCATTGCATACGAAAGGGTACCTACCCCAAAAGTTTAAAGTGTGCACAAATAGTTCCCATTAACAAAGGGAGGCAGAAAGACCTTTGCAACAACTATAGGCCATGTTTGTAAAGCCACATCAGTAACCCACACCAAGCGAATCTATCGCAATTTATTGCGTAAAGAAACTAGTTTCGTGTGTTACACATCTTCAGTCCTGCGCAAAAGTCGACATATGAAACAAAAAGAAAAAATTACGCACTGTTGCTAAGGTCAAAACTCAAAATTACTAAAATTGAAGATTACAAAAATTTTTTACAAAAATTTAAGATTACTAAAATTGAAGATTACAAAAATTTAGCACAATTGCAACTCTTCCACTAAACACAGCTACAACACTGTTCAACGAACCCAGATCGCAACGGCCATTAGGCACTATTTCTGACTGACAAAACAAACTCATCGCTTTTGGCGTGGCTTTTTGTCTCAGAAGATCACGTGGTTTGCAACAGACCGTAACGTGCAGCGGAGAAAGTCAGGCACGCCAACTAAGCGAGCAAATTGGTTAAAAAGGTTTACACTCCACCTTTTTAACCAATTTATTCTTTTCCTCTGGAGATAACACACGTGCGCGATGACGAATGCCAGAGAGAAGCCACGCGATAAACAGAGCGTAACAGTTCACGAAAAATCAAGAAAGGACGAGCCTTCCAACGTACATTGGAAGCGTACAATGAAGCTAATTTTTAGTCATTCCTTGTTCCAAACACAACTTCTTTGATGGTGGGACAGTTCGTCAATTCTTCCTTTCCTGTCTCATAGTTCTTCTGCTTATTATTAGTGCAAAAGAGAATAAATCAGATGTTTTCAGCTATTTTAAAAAAGTCAAGGGTGAATTTCTTGCTAGAAGTCATACTATTTCTTTGAACAAAGGGCTTTAAACACATCTTCGCATTTGTGTTAATGCAAATGTGTGCATGTTTGAAAGAACACATAAGAGAGGTAATCGACCATGTGTTTTACGCTCTTTGTATGGTTTGCACGGACAGGGCTGTTAGCTACAATCGCCAAGACTGCAACAGACAAAGCATGCAACGAGTGCAAAACACTTGGTCAATTGGGACTGGTCTGTGTTTAAATGCTTGGACGCAGATGTGGTTTTACAAACAGCCATTTTCTTGATTCTGGTCGTAAGAAATAGCAAAAGGTCCTCAGGCATTGATGGAAAGACCAATGACTGCCTTTCCAAAAATTGTTTATATTTAACCTTATCTTCAGTTACGTTTCCGCTAGTAACTGCTCTCAGAATCGTCTGAACCTGTGATTGTTGTTTTTTCGCTGATTTCCTCATGGTAAGAGCGGTGCTTTTAAAAAACTACCAGATTAATTACTTAAAAAGGTTTGGTATATTCTCTTAGTTCTGTGTTCTTGATTTGATTCATTTTCCATTCAACTTGAGGCACACCAAGACAATTAAAATATTAATGTTTGAAAGGGAACAGAAACAGGCGTCAAGCGAAATTTCTGACCGGCGAAGTTTCTGACTTAACGCCATGTGCACATGCACACAGTAATATTCTGCATATCAAATCCGCATAGAAAACTGCTGGTTAGGGCTTAGGGTTTGGTGTTTAGATAAATGTGTCGGGTTAGGGTTTATGTTAGGGTTAGAAAAATAAAAATAAATGAGGTCTAAAACTAAGTCCATTTTTTTCAGTGGTTATAGCTATTCCCGTACTGTAGCTTGTTGTGGGTATCTGGCATCTAACCAAAAAGTTGTAATTTACACAACACACATCAAAAAAGTAATCGCCAAACTTTATTCCTTCACTCAAAGAAGCAAAATAACTGACAACAAATAATAGGTCAGAAATTTCGTTTGACACCGGAGCTGGAGCCGGAGCCATGTTCATAAAAGAAGAGCTCTGGAGCCGGAGCCGGAGCTGTGTCATTTTTACGACGGCTCCGCAGCTCTGCTTAGAAATATTGCAGTGATTTGAAGATGGTGAGGTGCGTTGAGCAGGGGTGTAGTGCTAAAAAAAGAGGCGTTGGAACGTCGTTTCCGCACCCAATAAACAACCAGACGGTGTGAAGTACGCAAATACTGTACCACTGTCGATGTCACAAACAGTAATTACGCAACCATCCTGCGGTGCTATACACGAGATATCTGGTCATTTTTCATTTATGCTGCTCCAGGCGCTACACGTAGAAATTGGAATGACAAATCTAAATCTTAAAGTAACGTTAACTTTGCTTCTCACTGCCATTTTAAAACCAAAGCACGTTTTAAAACTGCGTTTCCAATCTATCAAGTTGCTTAGCGTCGGAAGAATCAATTACAAAATTAAAAAGCAAGATAGTGCCAACACTGAGACTGAGACACTGCATGACAAATGTAATATAAACCATTCGAAAAACGTGGTGATCACTACAAATGCACGGTCTTTTACCAGTCAGCAGCTAGTGGACCACTACAGGTATTAAGGTTTGAGTTTATATAGAAAGCCGCAGGCACATTTTTTCAAAAACAAGTTTAAGCCAAATGAGCATAAGTGCATGATTTTCCCCACCACCAGGATTCTAGTGGGGTGGGAACGCGTGGGAATGACGTTCCCACACCTTTTTACACTAGTTATTAACCCTTTAACCAGGGCTGTGGAGCCGATGCTCAAATTTCAGGCTCCGACTCCGAACCCTGGCATCCAATTTTTTTGGCTCCGGCTCCAAATCTTGAGATGTTTAGCTCTGGCTCGGCTCCAGAACAATTTGGTCCAAAAACAGAAAAAACATTGTATTATTTTTATAACTCGCTTGAACCGAAACCCAAATTTGAGGCTCCGGCTCCACCATCTAAAATTTTTTGACTCCGGCTCCAGCCATCTAAAATTGCTTGGGCTCCGGCTCCGGGCTCCGGCTCTGGGCTCCGGTCTCCGGCTCCACAGCCCTGCCTTTAACGCCAGTTCAAGGTGTCTCGGAGGAGCAAAATATACGCCGGACTGGTTTGCAACGTACGTAATGGGCCATGTTTGGAAAGTCGTTCGCGTAGGAATTTCTTGTGAAACGATAGTTTGTACTGTAGTTCAGTTACCAGCAGTGTGGGTAGGTCAATGCAAAAGAATGTAAGCTTGCTCACTATATAGAATACGATCGAGCAACGAGTCCATGGAATGGAAGCTGGTCATTCTGAAGCGTTTTTGTTTAATTTTCATTAGTCTCTCGAATGAATATATCTTACGAAAACAAGCAACTGAGCACATGAAGCAATATCTATTGACTCATCCACTTGAAACGAAAACATTGCAGGTGCTTCCATTTCATTTATCACTTGGTCTTTCACATCTTCCCGCATATCTGAAATGCTCCTCTGAGAGTATGAAGTTAGTTGAACATTCAAGTATCTTCGTGTCTTATTTCATGCCTCGCTGAAGGATGACAGTGACACTCAAGTGAAATCACTCTATTGTGCAGCAAGAAAAACCAGAAGCACCTTTGTTCAGTGATCTACTGCAGTTAAAGGAGCTCTGGTGCCTATCGCATGCCAATGTATGCCTGCTAATTGCGGTGCAGATGCACACACGTTTGTCTATAGCAGGGGTCTCCAAACTTTTTTGTCCGAGGACCACATACGCTATTACATGATAGTTCGAGGGTCGGACTTCTTACGTAATGTCATTGTTTCGGGAAAGGTTGCATTCCACCAAATCAACAAATTTTTCGTTAATGTATTATTTTATCATCATTGCCAAAATGGCTTCGCGGGCCGGATGAAATGGCTTCGCGGGCCGCATTTAGCCCGCGGGCCGTAGTTTGGAGACCCCTGGCCTATAGCAATCCAGGAGTGGAATTGTTCGCCCACATCAAGTTACCTATTTCGTGAGGACATTTGGCGCCTTGATTAGAAAAAGTCTGAATGCCTTTGTTCAAAGATGCGCATCTTCATTTTTTATTCGTTCACTTCAATTGTCTGATGCTTTTCACAAATCTCCATTTTTATTCCATGAACTATATATAACGCTTATGTCTGACCCTGAGCGAAAATAACAGATGCTGCTGGTGCTTTGTTTCAGTGTTTGTTCCTCTTCAGCACTGAAAAAGCTTATCAACACCTTCCCTGTGTCACCTTGTGCCTAAGTACTTTTGTACCCTTGTGTTCTGTTGACTGCCCCCGCTGCATGTGATATGGACCATGTCTCTGGGCCAAAAACGTAAATAAATAAAAATTGTCAAAATGTTGTAGTACATAATGCAACACTTTTAAGTATGCTCATGAAAGATGTAGAGTATTATGAATTTCCTGCGTTGAAATCTTCTAAAATATATCAAACCACAGCAAAAAAACTGAGTTCAAAGCGTTGATTTGCGCTGGTGCTTTCAACAGCTGGAAAAAAATTTTAAGACGTTTGTAATGAAAAGTTAAAGTCGACAAAAGACGCAAACCGTAATGTTCGGAAAACATTAGCTTCTGGGCCCCCTTTAGCTGAAATTTTGAGATTTAGTGTTCTTTTGATTTTCAGTAGGTTGTTGTTTTTTGTTTTTTTTGAAGTGTTTTTATTTTTTTAGCTGATATAGACATCCACGATATTCGGATTAACCACTATTTCTTAACTTTTTTTTAGTTTGTTGGCTAGTGGGCCCCAACAGGCCCCTACAGTGGCCAGTGGGCTCCCCTTCAGCTATGTTTTGCACTCCCTGGCTCATACCCCTAGTTACGCCACTGGCTCTACTGTGGCAGTATAACTTCATTCAGACGTAGTAATGAGCGCCAGGATGTTTTTTCTAGTTTTTGTGTTGAAATATTGCTTTTACACTATCTCATATCTAACTATTACGCTTAACTGGTTGCTGTACTGTACCTTGAAGTAGCGGCAGTTGTTGTTTTGTCTTTTCCCAGCATTCTTCTGCCTGATTTGAACCAATTTGACGCGTCTCTTGTTATATACAACCACATCAACTATTGTCATAATCATTTTCTCCCACCTATTGCAAAAGCAGCAAGGAACTGAAGATGATGTTTGATCCATTTTAACTGTGGCTGCAAAACTCAGATATCAAAAAATCCGAAATGCTGCATTTTATGCCAGTTGCTAGTTTGTTTTTTGCGACAAAGCACGACTTACGCTTATGTGTACAAACACACTACTAAAATATAAACATCTGATACGAATTCTTTGTTTTCGTGTGAATGGGACTTTGAAAAGAAATTAGTTGCACTGGAATATGTTCAATATTTTCGCATTCTGTGCTCTTGCTTTAATGTTTCAACGTTTCACCCGTAAGCATTGCATGCACACTGTAGGACTGGCGATGCGTAGTGTTGCGTGAAATCGATTTCTTGTTCAAACATTTAGCTCGATTGATTCGCTTGTGTCACCTTTGCGGAGACTTGTCACAATATTTTCAATCGCAGAAAAATGCAATTCAATCCATCTACCAGTGTTTAGTCATTCAATTCAACAACGCGAAATATGGAGAGAAAGCTCCGAATCCATCGCTGCATGATCTTGAAAGCAAAGTAGAAAAAACCCTGCTTTCAATGTCTAAAAAAAATCGACCTCTTGTGATAAATTTTGGTTCATGTTCTTGAGCGACGTACGTGGATGAGGTAAGAATTTTAGCAAAAACGTAGACTGAGGCAATAAGAAACTTATCAGAGAAATGCATTTCATCAAAACACCGGCTGGGGAAATTTTGTGCTGTTGTTAATGATCTTCGTCCGGGATTGCTGCGAATAGGTTGTGGTTTTGTTTCCTTGTATTATTGTGAATCAATGACATTACAAGCAATGTCTTGCCCGAGGCAGAAACACATTTTGTTGTCCTAATAGACACGAAGTCAACATTTTAACAAATAATCTGCAAACATCATCGGCACAGCGAACCGATGTGCTCGATAACAAAAACACAGTAATACAATCATGAGTAAAAGCACGAAACTTCAGTACTTCAATTCTAAATATTTTGACCGTTTCCGGAATTTAACATCAATATTAAGATGATATACTGGTAAACCAAAATTTTGAATAATTAGTTGTTATTTCAGCGCTATCGTCCCGTCATTCAGAAAGTGATAAGCCTTAATCAACCAAAATTATCTGTTTCCCAAAACATAAAAAAATGACTGTTGCTCTTCTACCTGCATCACTTTTCGGCCCTATGATCACAGGACAGCATTGAAGAATTGACTATCCTATGATCACGCTCGAGGCAGTTGGGGGAAATCATTAGTATTTTAATTCATAACGCATGAACGGATCAAACGAAGAACATCGCGCCTCCTTTTTCCTTGACAATGAGTGCCCGGGTTGGCGTGGGGTACTTGCCCCGCCAAGGGTGTAGTGCTGAATAAAGAAGTGTGAGAACGCACCCAAAAAATAACTATTTTCAGTAATTACGCAATGAAGGTGCTACCCACGAGATAGCTTGTCATTTGTTCTTTTATGCAACGTATGGAGCACACACAGGAAATCTGAGTAAAAATGCACATCTTCAAGTCAGGTTACTATGAAAAAATTGTGGGAATGCGTTTCCGCCCACTACTTCTCTGGGTACTTGCCAGTTATTTTTGGTAGGTTCTATTGATATAAGCATCCCATTGGGACGAAGGTTGGTCATGTTGAGGTTACAGTTGAAGAAACATCCGCTTTGCACCACGCAGGCATTCGCCTCAAACGCAAACGTGGTAAGGTTTAACTGATAGTCATAGTCATACCAACTTGGATAAGGAACTTCTTTCTTTTGCAAAAACGTGTCTGAGCAAAAAGTTGTTCTTCATCAGAAGCAAAAAGTGGTGAGCCCTTCAGCATCGTTTGTCGTTCATCAGGGAGCAGTTGATTGTAAAATACCGACCTTATATTCGATAAAAAAAGGAATGCATGTTCGATACAAACTTTGGCGTAGAGCTTAGTTTGCAACAAAAAACTTTTTGTGTGAAGCTCTAATAATGCTGCCCGTTTTCTTTATCGATTCCGCAGTATTAACCAGTACAGTAGTTTTAAAACAGTCTGAATATTTTCAAAAGGTGAAGGAATTTTTGAAAATCGCTTCTTCATATAAAGACGATGCGGATTTCATCTTCATTTACGTCAGTGAAGCACATCCCGTTGATGGATGGTACACTGCATCTTCTCCGTTTTCAATCAGCAACCATCAAAATCTAGCAGAGAGATTTGAAGCTGCAGAGCTTTTGAAAGGCGTCGTTAAAGACTCTGTACCAATATTTGTTGACAATATGAAGGACGAAGCGGCGCTAGCTTATGGTGCCCTTCCAGAGAGACTCTACATTGTACGCAATGGCTCTGTTGTCTTCGAAGGTGGTGGGGGTCCTTATTTTTATAGTTTGGAAAAAATGGAAAAATCACTGGCTAATATTCTGCGGTCGTAACAAACTTAATTGTTACGAATTGCTACGCTTTTGCTGTGTTGTGTTTGATTTTGGAAGAAGCGTTTTGTTACGATTTAATGCTTCTTGTGTACGACTTTAATGGCCAGTTAGGACTGGCAGCAACAGCATAACAATCACACCAAAACGTTTTTCTTAGCATGCAGTTTCTGCCATGCAATTGATGACCAACTGTTGCTAAACTACTCGCTTCAGTTATGAGAATATGCATGGCTAGATAATAGCATGATGAAGAAGAAAGTTTTTTGTTGGTTCTGCACTCAAGAAATTGTTATCCTAATAGCGATACACTTGTTTTAATGGTGGTATTCATCACGCGAACACAGATCAATGCCTGTGGCGTTTTACAGTTTGATGATGATGAGTCGATCAAAGTCGAATTCGGGTCGCACAAAATAAGCTGAGTTTAATGCTGCGTTTATGATTTTCATGCGTTGAGAGTTTCGTACTTGGTGCATTCTGTACCATAGCATTTGGCTACGAAAGGTTTTTGGTAGTCTACTTGTTGAAGAAACATTTCGAAGAGAAAGTCAGTTGCGATGTTGAAGACAAGACACTCTCTTTTTGGCAATGCTTTCAAAACTGTTAAATGGGGAAGTGTTTGAACTTTTTTTGGCATCAATCGTGAATGACGTAAAAAAGATCATCGTTGCTAATTTTTGTCTTACCTTCAAATGGGAATGAAAGCGAGAACAAAAGTTTGTAAATCCTTGCAAAGTGTTGCAAAACTACTACAAATTTTGAATTTTGGTCAAAAATGTTAGAATTTCTAAACAGTTTTTTAGGTGCTTCGGTGTTTTCACTCCAAGCTACACCACGTGGCCACCGAAAAGAGCTCACTTTTCAACCACCTTTGTCTTGTAAAAAAAAAGATATTAATAGAATCCTTTATCCAGCTCCACCATTTCCAAATGTCTTTGCGTGTTCATATACCTTTAATATAGCTAAAAGCATTCTATCCTGCGTTGGTGTGGATGATTTGGAAACAACGTGACCACTTGGTGCGTCGATGTGTTAACTTCAGCTCGTAACCCTTTTACCAACTTTGTTTTACTTTAATTCACGATTCATGACTGGATGCTTGTAAAATATTGTTCGCCAGTCATGAAGGCACCATGGGTCTTGAAATTATGATAGGAAAGGACAAACGAAACGAACTTTTCAGAGAGAAGTAAATGGTTAGTGTGATTGCAAACTATACGGATTTCAAAATGAGACCAAACAAGAAAAATGTTTTGTTTGAATATGCAGTTATTTGTGGGCTATTAAGGATTGGGGACAAACTTAACAGATTCTAAGAATGTTATTCGTGGCCAACAATTAATGATTAGCGGCATTTCGTTCATGGCATATTATTGGCTGGTTTTAATTCGTGCTTTAGCCTTGATCTATGACTGGCCATTAATACACACAGTTTATGACGATTTGATGTTTGTTGGTACTCCAGCCACTTTATCTGTAGCTAACTGAAAACCAGTGCGTTTTGAAACCAGGAATCGCGGTAAGGCTGAAAAAATAGACCAGTGTTGCTGAAAAACACTGTTTTTGTGAAGTAGTCACAATTTTTCTGAATTTCAACATAAGATTGAAATACAGCACATGAACGTTTTGAGAGGATACGCCTTTTTGGTCTGGAAAGATTTTTTGAAATTCAATCTAATGACATCTTTTGTGTCTGGTTCCGGTCTCGAAAAGCTTGAGGCCTCGAACGAAGAATTGAGTGCAAACTTCCACCGCACGAACCAACTCGGCCAAAGGAATACTTCAATGTGTTCTGCGCCGCTAGGGATGTTATGCTTTGACTCTATCTTTTCCTTGCTGGCGCGGATTCTTCCATGGAACGGGCATCGCTTGGAGATGGTCGTTACACATCTTCGTTGATTGACTGCAAAACACTGAACAAAACTGCTGTTTAAATTAAGTTTTTTTTAAATATAGCTGCAAAAAATAAAACTTCGCGGCTTGATTGAAAGATTACGAGACGGTGAATTCGTACGAACGTGATATAAAACAAAGATGAATTGCACCTAAGAGATCTTCAATTAATTTTTGCCTATCTTATGTAAAAATGTAACTGACGTTTATCGTATGAACTGGCAGGATTTTGCATTTCATGACATTTATTTTGTCAAAAACGTTTCTACAGCTGCTTATTTGTAAGGGTCGTGTGGGTGTAACTACTACAGATTGACTTTCAAAACTTGAAGCATTTTTTACTTAAACTTGCCAGCTTTTGATGAAACAAATCACTTTGTCTCGGTGCACTTCTAGAAGCACCCATGAAGATCGCTGGAAGCTAGCTCTCAACTTAGCTGGAAGCTACTGTTAGAGCCAGTCGTCGCGTGCACCGGCGAACATACTCGTTTTAGTCTTAAATTATTAAAAGTACGCCAATGTTGATGTTTTTTTAATGACAGTTACAACCCATTCGACCGTCTCAATTACGTTTTAAACTTGCTTCTGTCCAATCTACACTGACATGACAGATAAAAAGATTTTTATTGCTACAACATACTTAGGCAGTGCTTACATTTTCACATGCATACTGTGCAGGTGGTCATTTCGAACTTGCGTTGAGTAACTAGAAGTGGTTCGACTTTAAACCGAAAAGTTGATATTTTCTGAAGAAAACGTAGATAAAAGTCTAACGCAGCTGAGCAATACGACAGTTACTTTAAAACAGTTACTTCAAGGTGTAGTTTTGGAGTGCTCGACACTTGTTGGCAGAGCTTCTTAAACATTTATTAGAACCAGGGCTGTGGAGTCGGAAGTCCCGTCATCCGACTCCTGGCAATTTCGATTATCCGACTCCAACTCCAACCTTCAGCTGTACTAGCCACTTAAAGTGTTAATTCTTTTCAGATGAATTTATAAACCCTACTTGCACTTTCCAGGAATACGGAAACTTGTTTTAAATCGATGTAAATGCACGTTCATCTCTCACTTTTGCAAAATGCGATCAAGCAGAAGTTAGTCATTTAATTTTACAGAAAAAAGTACTCATCTAAAAAAACACAATAAAAATTCTTAGAGAAGGCTGATAAATAATCGATTTTAAAGCAGATACCTTGCAAACGATATCAGGAAACAAGTAAAATTGAAAAACGTATGCATTCTACCGGTGAGCATGTGCACATATTGCGCAACGCGGTTGATAAACTCACTCGGGCATACTCTCTGTGGTGAATGTATGATTACTTTGTCGTTGCCACGTAGTGGCGCCTGCAATCTTGCAATCCTTAATTGTGCCCCTGTGTTCGCCCCGCGGCTGTTGCGTTGTGCTTGCGGTCTCGTAATGCAATACTGCAACGTGTTCTTTTAGTGCAGTTTGC
>Ga0210059_1006273_pt1 | contig 19107 bp, 12 predicted proteins | sample Ectturendosymbi2_FD_188042 | JGI IMG/M metagenome (GOLD analysis project Ga0210059, IMG submission 188042) | Ecteinascidia turbinata endosymbiont from Florida, USA - Sample 2 (SPAdes) (version 2) | ecosystem: Host-associated > Tunicates > Ascidians > Unclassified | place: Key West, Florida... | reverse complement strand
CGATTGTTAGGTAGCTTTGTTGATCTGTCCAGTCAAATATACTTCCATCAAGTTCCGTGTAACTTTTCGTGATCATTTATCATTCCAGCATCGAATTTATTACATTTTTTTCAATATACGTCCGCGGTTTGTTTTAGAAAATGCGCGAACCCAAACCGTTTGTTCAAGGTCGTGGATCGAATAAATCTCGATTTTCCTTTTAACGCGGATATTAAACCTGCCGCTTCTTTTCAGAACTTATTGCGATGTTTGCCACAAGCGACAATGACATCACAGCGCGATGACGAGTTTGTTTGCCTGCTGCGCAGAACTAGAACAATAAACTTCTCGCGGTTTGTGTCAAACATCAAACCATTCTTCGGGCAACTGGCTGCGAAAGCGGCTGAAGTGCGAGGTTTCGGAGTCGGGAAAAAGAGTTTACACATTTTTGGTTTCTTAAAAATTGGTAGAATGGAGCAAAACGACAAAAGCTTAAGCACAGTTAAGCGCATGATTTGTGACAATGTGAAAAGTCTGTTACCTGGACGCGTTCTTGAAACACCGTAATAGGCTTGAAAACCAACAGCTGCAAATGCCACGGCCAAACACAAGTGTGTTCAAAAATTTTTTTCAATTTTCCTACCACGGCAAATAGGTTTAGAGAGGAAAAATATTTAATCGCCAAAAATTCGACAACCGCGTATGGTTTGCAACAAAAGCCAAGGCATTCTTTATTCATCTTTACGCGATGCACAGATGGATCTGCAGCAAAAAACTCGGTCGCAGAAGTCGACGTGGGCACGACGGAACTAATACGTCGCCGAATTATCGCGCGCGGTTGTGTCGGCGTGGTGCGGTCGGCGGCCAAGAATGCGGACAATGGCAATGCCGGTCCGGGGCGCACTCGAAGCGCTTACACTATCAATTCCGCGCCACAATGCCAGCTGAGCGGGATCGAGTGTAGCGGGTCTTTCAGCAGCTGTTTTGATTAGCTGCGAGCGACACAAAAACCCATTGTTCGCCGATTACGCGGCGTTCTTGAGTGTCCTTGACGACTGCCGCGATCGAAACCGAACTTCGAGTCGCGGTGAACCGAGCTTGTGCCGTCGTTTCGCTGCAACGTACTATTATTTCGGACGAAACTTAAGAAATAACACAATCGGTGGGGGGGAGGATGACAGGAAATGTTTCTGTCAGGAAAAGCAAACTTATCTCACGTGACAACCGAGAGGTTGTTACGCTTACTGCGGAGTATCAGAATAGCGGCGCAAGAGTTGTTGACGTCACCGCAAGTACGGAAAAGAATATCTGCTTGTGTGCAGCATTCGTTTGGACTGCCATAAAAATCAGAAATTTTGTTGATAGTGCGTCAGAATTAAACGTATATTGCCGAAAGCATCTTTGCAAGCAATTAAGCGTCAAAGAGTGCAAGAAGACCACCACCGCAGCCGCGCCAATAAATGAGTTTTTGTTAAACACGAGGAAAAACTAGGGAAATGGTCTGAACTAGCAAAGATGTAATGAATAAGAAAGAATTCTACGCACTCTGGTGATCTGGGTCTGCGTCGCGGTGGGCTCAGCTACGTCCGCAGCGCCGCAATCTACAGCAAAAAAAGAGATTAGTAGCTAAGGTCGGTGTTAAATCAATGCGTGACACAGCAGGTCATTTAAATGATCGATTAGGCTCAAATGTTGAGCGCATGATCAACAGAAAAGTTTAGCCATTGAAAACGGATGTTTTGAGGGCTAAATTTGTTCTACGAGCAGCATCTACATACGATTAAATGGTGTTACTCACGTTAGTTCGAGCTCACCTGCCCTCCAGTATATCGCGCTCCTGTCGCAAAAGGCTGATTTCGCTCTTCAGCCGATCAATCTGACGCTCGTAGTCTCCGACTCTGTCCAGCTGGAGTCTGTAGCGCTCCGCTTCTTCGCGTGCAAGACGGAGACTGCGTAAATAAACACAAAGCGACGACGTGGCTAAAACGCGTCTGCAGTCAGTCGCAAGTCACTATCTGCACATTCTACACTCAGGACGTTGAAACTACACATGGTCGAATAACCACGGTTGAAATAACAAGCTAGTTTACTGCAAGATACACTAAGGGTATGCAATTGCGTCCTTACTCTGCCCTCAGCAAGATTATTTCTTCTTCGGATGCGAGCATCGTGCCTCCAGATTCTACCTTCGTTTTCTCCAATTCGGCTTGACTGTCGTTCAGCCTGAAATGACAGCTGAGTTACATCGTCGACTGGATGTTGGTGAAATGGTAGGAAAGAAAGGAACAACACATTCGTCTTAACAATACACCGTATCGCCTTACGCCATCGCTTTCGCGAAAAGCACTTTAAAGGAAAAGCGTAAACACATTGTCCTTCAGGATCCGCACATCCACAGACACTGCGCGGCACTGCGGCTATAAATAAGACACACATCTGGCGAAGTGGTACAGTTTCATGTTTTCCCCCACGAAAAATACAAATCTAACTAACCGTCAATGGGCGGGTCAGAAACCTTTCGGCAGTGATTGACAAAAAGCTAGTTTGACGGTCAAATCAAGGAGAACCGGAAACTTTGCAAAGTAACACACTTTCGACGTCTACATGAGCTCATGTCGACGACGAATGAGAAGGGTGCTGTAGTTTTCATGGTAAGGCGTAATGCACAACTTATCGGATATCGAGTGTGTTCAACGAAAACGAATCACAGAAGCTGCTAGCGTATCATCACACAATGTAAGCTAATTGTTGTGACTAAGCAAAACACATTTCTCTTTCGTAACTCTGCCATTGAAAATAGAAAAAGGGATAGGTAATTTATACTCGTCTTTAGTGGCGTTAAGTTCCCCTTTTGCTTCTGAAAGTTCCGCTTCGAGTTTGACGATTTCGTCGCTGTGTCTTGCTTTCAGTTCTGTAATTTTCCTGTCTTTTTCAACGGATTCCTATATAAAAAATAAGAACCTGATGCACATGGAAGGCAACCATCCCCACTTCAGCAGCTATGGTTTTGCCAATATCAGCCACATTACGGAAAACCCACGCAACATCAAGGGGGACTCAAGAGAACTTTCCTACAAACATAACTTCACAAGATTGCAGTAAGGACAAAAGAAGAAAATAAGTTTTTGCTATAAGGTTTAAAATCAAAAAGAATTGATTTTTCCAGAGGACCGTTTGCCCACAGCCATAAAAAGAAGTTACGATGAATTGTAGTGGGTTTGAAAGTTGATCTGTGAAGTAGTTTAAAACTTTTATTGAATTTTAGTGTAATACAAGCTGGCAAGCAAAGCTCGAAATAATACTTCGTAAAAACTGGTTGTTACTCTTCCACAATTTCATTTAATATATCTTGGATGAACACATGAACTTGTAAACAAAATTAATATTTTCTGTGGAATTCACGGCCAACAGCAACTACAAGCTGTTGCTCCAAATCGAAACTAAGCAGAAGTTCGCCATGAAGTGAATTAGACCATTTTGTTAAGTTCTAAAGATCAACTCAGTGCTTTTACTTAAAGCAATATTACCATTGTAACCGAACCACTACCACCACATGTCACCAAAATCAAACATGCCTGAATCAATGAGAGGCTTGTATCTGATGTTACACCAGCTCCAGATGCCATAAATCCTGCACCAAGCCATGGTAACAATCGGCTCTTGAGAGTGTCTACACCTCCGTAAGTACCACCTTCTGAAGCAGTCAAGCTCAGTGCAGTGAAAAGCTGGCTTTGAATTTTGGAAGTTAGTTCGATGAGTTCACACAGTCGTCCAAGGTTGGTATCGCAACTGTTCACCTATAAACAGTAACTAGTAGAAATCAAAGCTTGTTTTAATCCCACTGGCTGATTTACAAATAATACGTAATTGCAAAGTGTGAAAAACATTTTTTATTTTGAGTTATTTATGTAACATCTGTTTGAAGTCACACATTTATTAAGAGCCACAATTTTAATACCCACCATATCTTAAACAGCCAATTTCAACATTATGCAGACTAAAGTGAAACACTAAACATAAAAAAACTGCCCTTTGATGCTCAGTAAAACTTTCTATTGACTTCCAACTTTGCTAAATGTTATGACACACCTGCAACACCTCAGCAAACTTGTGTGCTTCAAACACTGGGTGTCAAGTGATATGGACTGCACAATGAAATTTTGCAAAAATTCTGATCTGGAAGTGCTTGAAATACTTAAACTACAGCTTTATTACCGGCACATAAAAGTGTCTAAAAACATTTAAAAGAAATATTCAAAAACAAAATAGTTGTTAAAATTATTAAAGAAAAATAAAGCTTGAAGAGTTCAACAAATGTTGCAATTAAATTATCCCTAATAATTTTCAACCAATTTATCACATTATCTTCACACATCTTACTGAATACAAATCTTTCAAGGTGTTTATTTTGTCTTGTAGAGCTGAATAGGACTCCCCATTCGCTAATCTTCGAATAGTTTCAGCCATTTCAGTACCAGCAGCTCAAATGTAATCCAACAAACCCTAAAGTGATGCAATTTTATCTGATAACACCAAAAGTAATGATCATTTTAGGTACAATGTATAACAGCACAATGTATTCAAACTTATGTATGTATATTATACTGTTCTTTTTGCTAATCATGTTGTTGCGTAGCATTTGCCATCAGGTTTAAAATCAAGCAGGTAAGTTCATTCTTCTGGCAATTAATATTTATTATTTAGCCCAGGGGTGGCCAAGCAGTCAGAGACCATGAGCCACATTTCTTACTGTGTTACCACAAAGAGCCACATCATACACATGGGCAGTGGGCACACACACACATGAACATCACCCCATCTCTTCATTACTCACACACATACCTTTGCTCAGCTAAATTTATGTAAATATCACACACCAACACGACAAAACCTTATAAGCCATTTACTGTTATGCATGTTATTTAGTAGGACTTCTGGTAATTACGTAGGAGATGCATGAAACCAGGAAAAGAGCCACACGCGGCTCGCGGACCACAAGTTGGCCACCCCTGAATTAGCCTAATAATAAAAAGCTTGAAATTTTTTACAAAATATGACCATCACATTTAGTGTGAATATATAATCAAATTGATTTTATGTTATTCATACTCAATGTGATGAAAATGGCTTACCAAAAGGTTGATCTCATGTGCAAATGCATTCACACATCACAGAAAACTGAAACATCAGTGCATTATTGATTTTTTGACTACAAATCATTCAGAAGCTAAGGCATGATATTAGCCATTTATCATTTACAGAAAAAAATTCGGACTTCACACTAACACACTGTTCATGACTGTGTACTACCTATAGATCATCGAAAGTGAATCTTTGTAATTAAACCGCCACATTAAAGCGCTATTTTTACGAGTGAATTTCAGTGTTGAAGAATGCCAGTACATCTGCTACATCACAACTTGACTGCATTTGCTGCAACGATAAAGGTCTGTTTCTCATTCAATTTGTTTTGGTAAAAGACTAATTGTTGTTAAAAATTATTTTTCTTTAGTAAAAATGGCAAACAAGCTTGACTGGGACAACTAAAACATGTAAGCCATCCATGGAGAATGCAAGTGGAAATTAATTACATAAATATTATTTCCAATACATTTACAGTAATAGTCCAAAGATGCATTCTTCAGTGAATATCATCCATGAAATAGAAATACCTATAAAATACTTTTTAGTACCACCAAAATACCAAAAAACTTTCTCATGTGTAAAACCACATCAATTCACTTCTGCTTTTCCTTGTGATGTTCCTAAAAATACAGTAAGATACATCTTGATGCAACCTAACCATGTGCAGCAACAAGAAATTCAATTGTAACTTTAACATACTTTTGTTGCACCCTCTCCGGTGGTGTTGCGTTGATTGTGTGATTCACCACGAACGGGATGTGCGCGAAGAACAAAAATATATGTGTGTGGCGCGAACAAGCAATAATAGAGTGATCTCGTCGGGTGATCTCTATTGTTGCTTGCTGCCACAGTGCGAAGCTTTGCACATATGCCGCTCGGGATTTCCGATCGCAACACTTTCACCTACTAAATCTTTATTACAATCATCACTTCTTAGTAGCAATTCATTTCTGTGATCAGATCACTTTTCTTTATGGGCCTTATGAGACGGAGTTGAGCGGATATAAAAACTTGTTTACAGCTCTAATCAGCATTGCAGATAAAGCATGTCCCATTAACAAATAATCCTCTGCTTTCAATGATCAGAGATGATTTTTAGCATATGTAACAAATTGAAATCAAGTTCAAGGTGCTGCAGTCACCAAAAACTAACAGGCAGAATATTTAACAAATAAGTTAAAAGGTCCACAGTTTTTATGTTAAATAAAAAATTGATGCTATGAGTAGTTGTAGTCATTAACAATGGTAAAACAGACAGCTGCACACTTGGAGCAATTCAAGGAACAAAATCCAGCTGTTTGAAACCAGAGCACCATGATAAAACCAGTGCTTCCTACATTTGATTAAATAATTTGAATATGCTGATGATAGAAACAATGTTTATTTACCATGGAATACCAGCATTACATGCTCATAAAAAGTTTAAAAATGAAAAATAGCTATTGGTTATTGAACACACCAAAACTAAAGCTTGAGTTTCCACATGCATTCACAATTGCTGTTGCAAAACGTGAAATATGTAAAGATGTCAAAATCTGCATTGCACTAGAAAAGAACCACAGAAAAAATATACAAAATGATTAGAAATGTGAATATATCAACCAATATTCAAAGATGGGCATTGTATAATATTTAGATATTCTGAAATATTCTAAAAGTTCTGAAACAATTAAAACTGAATCCGAAATTTTGAATCTAGTCTAGAATAAGTTTCCCAAATTTTTAATACATGAATCTCCAATAAATCTATGCTTCTTTGTGTCTATTTACCACAAATATGCTGATTATACTGTATCATCAATGAAAACTGCACTGCAGAATGTTCAGCATCACCATATCTTTTCTGCCATAAATAATCATGAAGCAATAAAAAAGAATGGGGTAGTGCTAGTTAATAAATGCTTTTACACAATAACGCACTGAAAAAGTCATGAGATGTGTCTAGTTATCATTTATTTTCACATAAATGTTTTGGTAATTACTATCATTTTGGTTTCAACTATTCAAAATAAATTGTTGTTTTAGATTCAAACCTTTAAGGATTCTCATTGTGAAAATTCAAAATTCTAAAATAGTCATCTGTCCCACAAATACATGAAAATGCTTAAATATGTCAAGAAAGTGATATCATGAACTACACAAATGTTACTAATACTACAAGCAATGTATATCTAATTGAGAACTTACAACAGTATGCAGCTTGTAACACTGTTGAGCCAACTCATTCATTGGCCAACATCTACACTATTAGACTTTCATTAGTGAAACAACTATGTTCCAGTAATATTTTGATCAAAACAACAACAAACAGTTCAAGACACTATACTGTACAATCCAAATTTAACATAATTAAGCAAAGAATAATCACATACTACTCTTTTTTGGTCAAGTACTTGAAACTGATGCCAAATCTATTTGCACATTTCAATCAGGATTGAAATAATATCAAAATACAAAAGCACTTGCTGGAAAGCCCAACCAAAAGTCATTTTATACTTTGTAACCCGGTTTCTTAGAAAATGCTAACCACCAACTTCAATATATATAGCTCGGTAGAATTAAACAACTAATGACAGTAAATTCTGCAGATACAATTTCACAGAGTCTTTTTAGCAACAGCTTGTCATCTGCAAGCACTGCATCAATTTTACAAGAACTGCAGCATTCATTTTTATTCCTACATGAGAGATTGCAGAGCAAGATCAAAGACCTGCCTAAGCAAACTTTTGCTTAAAACCAAATATATTGTGACTTATGTGCAGCCTTTGTGCCAAAGATTGAGCATGGCTTTCCTGATAAATGGTTACACTAACCTTTTTACAAACTACCACTAATTCTGAGGTCTGATAAGTTGACAGGTTACAGCTATCATCCAGATTTGCTCCATTACCAGTTGGCTGTTCTTAGCAAATGCAAGACACTAGTTATATACGGGCTGAATACCATTGCACAAATACTAACATTGTTAACATTTTGCTTAATGCACAACATTTCTTCATGAAATGCATGTTTGATTAGACCTTGATTTGGTGCAAACCCAGTTTCCTCGCTTTGTTCCTTAAAATGTGGTTTCTCTTTCAAGATTCACAACATATTCTAATTTGATACACAACATGCAAAACATACTCTAATGTAAAATGCTTGTAAATCTACACAAAGATGTTTTCATGTCAAGTTCAAAATGACAAAAGCATGACTAATATCAAGTGGGTTTGTAAATCTTTTAAAAAGTTTTCAAAATCCAAGTGTGTTGATGTTGCTACATACTACAAGCCACATTTGAGAGGTGTCAGTCCATAACATACTTGACATACTGGGCATTTGAAACTATAGTACTATGTTAACATTGATTTATACAATTTTCAACAAAATAGTTCATAACATAGGATCTAAAAGTTGATGAAGTACCCCTATCATTTTATCTTTGTTTAGCTGAGATAAACAAATGCATAAAATCAATAGACACAAAATGGATTTTGCAAATCTTTATATAAAACTCTAAAAAACATAATCCAGTTTTTACCATTTTTCACCATCTCCATTGGCCTAATATTTGTGAAACTTTTTCTATATAATTTACTATAATGGATCAAATGAAATCAGTGTTTTACTATGTCTGAGTACATATAGTACATGTAGTCTAATCCAACGTGTTGTCACAACATTGTATGCACTAAACATGAAGCTTCACTTGATTTATACTATTTGCTTACATAAAATCTAGAAAGTTAGGTTAAACCTACATGGTACCATTAGGTCTTTTCATAAATAAAACTGACCTCAAAACCATGCATCAATAAAACATATTTTCATTTCTGTCTAATTCTTAAATATGACAAGATAAAACATTTTCATGAATATTCCTAAATAGATGATTATGCCAAGACAACACTATCTGGCACAAATTACTTTTGACTAGTTTGCTTAACATTACTATAACAGACAACAATTTTACACATGCATTGGTTGTAAAACTTATTCTCAGAATGTGTTTTTTTAAAAGAAAATAAATCTTCACAAGAAAATAAAAGTACGGTTAACGCTTACTGAAATAATGCAAATGAAGTAATCCTAACTTCCTCTTGCACATGAAAATTTTGCATTTGTGCATTAGTAGCCAAACACTATCTTTCACATGAAACCCTGCAATAACATGTGTATAAAAAGAACATTTTGTTATCATGACCCCAAATTTTGCCTGCCACGTACAAATATTTGTTGAATGCCTGAAGATCCAGTCGGGATGGTATAGTCATAAATAATTAATATGACTACAAGCCTATTGTATCATAATAATACAATAAGCACAAAGGTCGTAAAATGAAAGGTGATATCAGAAATTGAATCTAGCTAGTCCCTGAACCTAGTATAGGCTACTAATGCAACCAACTAAGATTAACTACTGAATGCTACAAGTCATCATTTTCTACCTAAACATAAATCCCATTGGAAAAATAAAGCATACCGTAACACTGCTGTGTACTCTTAGGTTGTTAGTCTTTCAGCCACATTCAATCTTCTACACTTTACAGTACATAAAAAAATTATTTCATCAAAACCAGATGGATTTTTAGACATACAGAAACCCTACTATAAGTGATAAGAATAGAGTCCTTTTACTTATCCGAGGTGTTTCACTATGTCACGTGTTGATTATCATCATGGTGAGGTGGTAAAATTTTTTAAGTTACGCTACGTCAATTCTCTGCATATGCAACCTTACCACACAATCCAAAGTTAAATGAGAATAAGTTGCACCCAAGTGACAGTTCACTTACACGCACGGTATTATTAGCAGTTAGTGAGCACTACTAGTGTTTGCGCCAAGGGTCCATTACAATAAGATACCGAAAACGTGTTTACTCTGCAACTACTACTACGTTTGCTCATGAAACCTGGGACGCTACGCATGCGCACTACGGTTCACTGAGTTGGTAATCTCAACCGGAGTTCTTCCTGTCCGAGATGAGTTGGATAAAAGCTCAAAATACCTAAATACAAAACACGAGTCAAAGACCCAAGTCACACAGTATACAACTGAACTAAAATTTCAACTAAAAATATGAAACATAACTAGGGTAAAAAATTTTACAACAAACTCGAGTGTACCCAAAGTTTTTGATTTATCCGCTAGACTCGGCGATTTCATTTTCTTACAATTACCCTGTCAACACTCAACAAATGTATTTCATGTTAGCAACCGCTAACCTCTGCGAAATTTCTGACCTATTATTGTTTGTCAGTTAATTTGCTTGTCAGAGTAAAGGCATAACGTTTGCTGAATACTTTTTTTATGTGTGTTGTGTAAATTAAAACTTTTTGGTTAGATGTCAGATACCCACAACAAGCTATAGTACGGAAATAGCTGTAACCACTGAAATATATTGGACTTAGTCTTAGACCTCAATTATTTTACTTTTTCCAACCCAAACCCTAACCCGACACTTGCCTAAACACCAAACCCTAAGCCCTAATCACCAGTTGTCTCAGCGTTTTTGATATGTAGAATACTCCTCTGTGCATGGGCACATGGCATGAAGTCAGAAATTTCGCAAGTCAGAAATTTCGCTTGGCACCGGAGTAGACTCTGGCAGAATTCTGCATTTTTTCGGACCAGATCTGGAGACACTTTTTATTTTCAGCTGTTGCAGGAGTCTGCAGGGTCTTTATAAATGTCATTGCTTAAGTATTAACATTGCTGAGTTTCAGTTGCATCGCTGTTTGCCGGAGTCTGAACAGGAGTCGGATTCTCAAAATTGAAATATTTTTGGAGCCGGATCCTGATTCAAAAATTTTGGAACAGGAGCAGAGAGCCTGAAAATGTTACTCCAGCCACCACTGTTGGCAACGACAGTGTCCATACGGGTCTGAGTTCGTCGTATCTTCATATTCAGCACATTGAGAAAAGTAAGAATGTGACGCGATCGTCACATAATATCTGAGACATAGACCTATGTCAGTGCTCCGCAACCTTTTTTCTCTCACGGCACACTTAACAACTTTCCAAAATTTCGCTGCACACCTTGACCGCTAATGCAAAAATACACTTTATGATTTATTTTAATGAGATATTTGCGCTTGTTTTAAAGAGAACAATCGCTGTACCCATAGGCGTACGGGAAGGCATTTTACTGAGGAGGCGGAAAAAATTGCCCTGAAAACAACAATTTTCCCTAAAAATAAACAATTTGCCCTGAAACTAACTTTTTTAGTTTAATCCGAATAGGGACTGAAACCTCTTGTAAATCTGACCTGTACAGTTGAATTCGTTATAACATTTTGTTCGGTCCCGATGGCATCTTTTACATGCATTTCAATTCGCTTTTAACGTCAATTCGGCAATAACGTTCTTTATGCAATCACCTAGAGGTGCCATTACAGACAAATTCTCCAGTTACCTTGCTTGTTAACCCAAGGGGGTGAAGTTCCTTGCGTGTTGTGTTATTCCAGAGAAGAAACTGCGGTAATTGTCTTTACTGATGCAAATATACGCGACTTCGATGGCGCAAAGCGATGGTTAAAAGCGACGGTTCCGAATCGAAGGGTCTGACGATAGGTGTAGGAGCAGGCAAATTTTTGGGGGTGTGAAGGATTTTTGCCAGAATTTCCCCAAACTTGCCCGAAAATTTTTGTACACCTTTTGCCCACAAATTTTCTCCCACAAAGAACATGAAGACCTGTTTTTGGTGTGACCTCTAAAAAATGGTCTTAATTGTGTTTTTCAGAAAACGATGGGTGCATTTTTTGTAGTCAAACAATGTTGGGCGCCATTTTTGCCCAGCTTTTCAGGAATTTTACCCAGATTTTTAGAGGTTTTGCCCAAATTTTCAGGGATTTTTCCCAAATTTTCAACAAATCAAATTTTTGAGGGTGCGCTTGCACCCCTGCACCCCCGCCTCCTACACCACTGGGTCTGACTCCCTACAACTGCCTGTGTTATTGTTGCTGTGCACTTGAGCAAGGCACCTGAAGACACATGCACTCAAAGGGGCCAAGCAATCTGCACGTCCGCGCGGCCCTAGACTTGGCATGGTAATAATTACGAATAGCCTACCACAAATCTGGAAAGAAACAACGAACGTTTTCAACATTTCTGTAATAGACATTTTCATGCATCTTTCAGACTACCACTTTTCCCGCAGCAGTGATTCCTAGCAGGGTCGGCCTTAGCATGCGCGGGGCCTCATTCAATAAGGTGTGTAGATATTTGAGATGAGCATCATAATGATTGAAATCGGTGACACAAATAGCGTGGCCCGAAGGGGCGATGCCAAGCTAGGGGGCTATGGGGTCATGCTCCAGTTTCACCTCTCCAACAGACCCTTCAACGGTGATCTCCGTAACAACCAATAAATCCAAGAGGTACTCACTCAATATCTCTTCTCTGGCCAGGTACCTCTTGCACGGTATAGCAGGGCTATTGGCCATACATGTTAAATGATATTAGCAACAGTACTTGTGTGGCAGTCACGCTAGCATGACAGCTACATGAAAGCAAAGTCAGACAAAGCAAGGAGAAAGGAAAAGGCCAAGCAAGCGACACATATAAGTGATTTCCATGCACATGGAAGTAAGAGCTCTCTTTGGCCGATTCGTCTGGCGCGCTGACATGAAAGCAAAGTCAGACAAAGCAAGGAGAAAGGAAAAGGCCAAGCAAGCGACACATATAAGTGATTTCCATGCACATGGAAGTAAGAGCTCTCTTTGGCCGATTCGTCTGGCGCGCCGACGGCACCAACAACTGCCTAGCCCATCGAGGTTTCTGGGTTCAAGCCCACACTGGAGGTGTGTGAACACAACTGGGTCGCACACGCTTCAATGGCTTCCGATAACGGACATCTCCTTGAGAAGCTGGGATGGACAACGTGCGTCGCATGGAAAAAGCAACAAAAAGGAGAGAAGAGAGAAGAAAAAAGACAAGGCACAAGGCACAACGCACTGCAGCCAAGGCTCAACGTACCGAAGCCCAGTCAAGCATGACACGCACGTCATCGGACCTGGCTGGATTCTTGATATCAATTGGAAAGATAGTTCAAAGAGAAGAAAGTGGGCAATCCAAAGACTTCGAGGAAGGAAAGTGATGTAGCAGTCATGCTAGCGCGACAGCCACATGTAAGCAAAGTCGGTCAAAGCAAGGAGAAAGGAAAAGACCAAGCAAGCGACACATATAAATGATTCCATGCAAATGGAAGTAAGAGCTCTCTTTGGCCGATTCGTCTGGCGCGCCGAGGGCACCAACAACTGGCTAGCGCCATCGAGTTTTCTGGGTTCAAGCCCACACTGAAGGATAGCTTGAGTCTTCAGAATAAAAACAATGTCACTGACTTGTTTTTATTCAACACGAGTGGCAATTGTCCGAGATAATCTCTGTCACTCTATACAATAAATTGGCTTTGTCCAAATTAATTTCTGACACACAACACCATAAAATTGACTTGCTCAAAATAAAGCAAATCTTACAATTACGATTGCCAATTTAGTCAAATTAAAACCAAACATTGTTTTGACCTAAAACTTGCAACACAGAACAAGTGAAATACATTGAAAACGTGACGGCGATTGCGGAAACCAAAACAAGATCCTTTTGAAACTGGAAACCTGCATCACGATTAGAATCATTCAAAACATGTTCACCGAAAGCCACTCCTTCCCTTTGAAGTACGATACTTTAGTAGGAAGGTCTTAAATTGTAGAATAGTTTAGAAAGCAAACTTGATGATCGTAAGAACGGTTACTTGCTGAATTACTTGTGTCTGTGATTCTGACTTGAGAGAGAGTTCGATCTACGCCATGTTTTGCATGAAACGGCAAGTTTTTACGTGTTAATTGTGCATATTTCCTATGAAATAAAAATAACATAACTGCCTATTTTAAGTCTGCAACCTCTAAACAGAATTAGCTAGCCATTCAGAAGCTTTAGGGAGATCAAGCGAGCTTTGAATTGTGAACATCGCCTTTGGTACATCCATGAATCGAACCCATGTAATAAGTTTACGGTTGTACCTAAATGAGGAAATTTGGTCCCAATAAAACCTAAATTTTCCTTTGCAACAGTTTAGCTACAAAACATCAACAAACGAAGAAGCGTGACAACAGGACATCACAAAAATAACAGTGTTATCTTGTATCAAGCTGCACAATAATTACAAGCCGATCGAAGCAGACAGGTCACCTACAAGCAAATCCATAACGGGAGAGCACGCAAACCATATCGACGCACTTCAGTCAGTAGCGGACACAGGCCAATTTGGTGGGGGTATGTGATATCGATTTGCAATGAACCCAATGCTTCACAAGACCATATTGCGTATATCAATCCCTTTCGCATAAGTACACTAACGAGGAAACAAGTCTAAGCTTGGTTTAGTTTAGAAGAAAAACGAGTGATACAGCTGGTCAAACTTCAATACTTCACCGCTACGGAATCAGCAAGCAATGTGGCACATAACAACGATATGATGACGCAGTCACCGTCAGCGCAGGTACATCGAGGACTCGAGATAAACAGTTCACGTGACGACATAATATTTGTTCTCATTGTAGGTTACGTCTGTTACAGCACAATTACTGGTGGCAGTAGCCAGCATAGTGCAGTAGTGCTGTTTGACTTGTAAGTTGCAGCAAGTGAGGGTAGTCACTTCGATGAGGTTTAGATCAGTGCTCTTCAAATGGGGAACCTTACAGTTTTTAATTGTCGTTTGGAATAGTCTGAAACACTCATAGTAATTTGTGTATAATATTTGTTATTGCAGGTAATTTTGATGAAATAAGAACAAGAAGCGGGTTGACTGTGTTCATTTTGCAACTGAAATTGAGAAAACGGAAAGAAACAGACAATTCGTAATGAGTGAAAGCACGGAAGTAACAAATAGCGAAAGGAAGAAAGCACAATCACTCATGAGCGTCCGCAGAACTTTTTCCAGAGGGGGCAACGTCGACATTTTGTTTTTCATTTTCAAATTGCTGACGATCAGTGCTCCCTCAAACATTTGGCACTGAGCCAATATATGTTTTAGTGAGCATGATTAATATTTTAGGGCTGAGTAAGTGGAGTTTTCAATGAATTACAAACTTTGTGAATTATGTAACAAATATACAATCTTATCAAAATACGAACAAAATAACATTTCTATCAAATGCTTTTTGTTTGCGTGCTTATCCATTGCTTTGGAATGTTGCAAGTACGCGAGAATGAGATTTCACTGCGCAACAGTTCTGGTGGTCCTGAGTATTTGCGCACTCAGAGGGAACATTGCTGACGATGCAATGCAAGTGGACGTTAACAAATCGCTTTATCCTTTCTACACTACAAAGGAACTGCCCATGTTACGGTAACAATCACAAAAAATGCTTTGTTGGCAGCAATAGCCAGGTATATTAGTATTAGGAAAATTTACACAGTAGGCTATCTGCAGATTTTCAACGCAGGGCATTTCTTTTCAAGTAAGCATTGCCATGATCTGTAAAGAAAGAAGCATTGGATTGCCATGGTTTTCAACGAAAACACAGATTATGACTTTATTGTACCTAGCAAGCAGGGCCGCACCCAGCTGATATATTCAACTGAACTAAAAATTGAACATGTTTTTGAAAATTTCAGGGGGGATTGCCCGGTTGCTCTCCCCCTAACTGCGGTATCAGCCAGCAAGAGTTGTCAGCATCACTTAGAAACAAGAGCTGCAAAAGTCTGGGATCTCGTCCAAAGCGATCAATGAAACCTTGCTACACAAACCGGACAATTAAGCAGACCTGTATGTTGACACGACTACGGACAAACTTATTAAATTAGAACACCACGCAGGTTTTGCAAAATTGACCAGATGAATTATGAAAACTCGCCACAGCAAATATAGGTTTGCACTCAGTATTCACCCAGATATCAGAACTAAACCTTAACAATTAAGACGTATTTCCACAAGCCTGCATAGACGTATTCTAACAAGCCACGTAATTTTATACCACATGAAAAGAATCCTGCATAAGTGTACTTTGACACTCAGGCACATTGGTCACACTCGCACTACTAATAGATTTTTCAAATTTGTGGAAGCATTGCTACAGACTCACTCATGCTTCTTTTCACAAAGTACAAATGTACCAGGGTTGCCAGATTAGCTTTTTCTTTTGAATATTTGGCTTTTTTTGGAGGCACTTGGCCCATACTAACAGACTGGTGCTTTGGCTTTTCAAATGTCTTTCTCAAAAGTGTTATTAGGCATTTTTGGACAGTGGTTAGTGTATTTTCTCAAAAGTTATCTGGAAACCCACAAAAGAATAAACTTGTAGCATATCTGGCAATCTATAATGCCACCGGTTCGAGAGGAAACACTGTAGAAAATGTGGAATATAAAGATTTGGAATTGGAAAATGTGGAATATAAAGATGTTCCTGTAGAGTGCAAAGGTACTGCTACAACGTTATTGTTCTAAAATGTCCTACAACTAATAAAGAATTTTAAATTTCATGTTTGTTCAACAATTTGGCTTTTTTTCAGACATGGTTTGCCTTTTTTTGTCATGAGGTGTCTGGCAACCCTGAAATGTACGTGGCTTACCGCTATCAGTATGTCACTGTCTCGCTGCATTACATGCCAAGCTGTGTGAGTTCAACAGTCTCATGCAACAAAACGCCTGCTACCGTAATTTAAAGTGAACCTTTGCAGGTTTGTTGCCACGGTATTGTTACGCAATAAACACCAACAGTAGAACAATCCGCTCGCGACTTTTGCAACCCGTCTCTGCAGGCAAAGCAAGGGACATGAGTGAACTGCAAGCTCATCACTGCATGACACTATAACTGTGAACCTGACTCTTGTGCAATGTGAGTTTCATACCAGCAAAAAAAACTGTCAGTACAAGAATCAAATCAATTTAATTGAAATTTAAGATACCGACTTCAGGCTTTTCGAGAAATTTTTGGTTCTTAATCACAATTTCCAGAGAGGGAAAACGGGCATTTGCCCCCCTGCGAACGCCCATGCGATCATTGACTATTTTATATCATGTTTCACAAACAAGGCCAGCTCGTCTAATGAAACGAAGAAACGTTTTTGACGTTTCTTTGTTAGCACAAGTTAATTTTTAGTATCCTTAGCGATTAAGTAATGTGCAGTACAAAAATATTTTTGGCAATGAGTTTCAATGAAATCAAGTGTCATGTCAACACCTCTTTCGGTCTGTTGGGGGGGATGCATCCCCTGCATCCCCCCCTGTGTCCGCGCCTGACTTCAGTTCAGGCCAGGGGTCTCCAAACATTTTTGTAAGAGGCCCACATAAGCTTTTAAACAGCAGTTCGAGAGCCGGTCATCTTATGTAATGTCATTCTTTCGGGACATGTTACATTCCACCAAATCAAAAAATTTTTCGTAAATTCATTATTTTTTCATTGTTGACACAATGGCTTCGCGGGCTGGATGAAATGGCTTCGCAGGCTAGATCTGTCTCGCGGGCCGTAATTTGAAGACCTCTGGTTTAGACTATAGCAGGGTTTCTCAAACGGGGCCTTCGGCTCCCTTGAGGGCTACGGAGCGGTTCTCTGGGGGCCACGAGCAGAGGCCTTCACTAGGTAGATTCGCCGTGATATTGCAAAACCCAAGTGTCACGATATATCAAGTATTCGCCAGTTAAACTTAGAAAAGGGCCACGGCTCATGAAAGTTTGAGAACCACTGCCATGGGGAGGGGTTTGCATCCCTGCCTTCCCGTCAGTTGCGCCACTGACCACAAGAAAATCATGAGGCCTACTTCGCTTAAAGCTAATTTTACTTACGTTACTTTGCAAATGCCGCAACTGTTAATATTCGTAAAGGGAATTTTCTGCTACTTTTTAGGTAATCGTTATTTTTGCACACCTGTAATAATCATTCAGTTGGCATAATTAAAACTAGTTTTATTTTAAACGTTTTCGCCAATCTCAAGTGGCCTCATCACTTCGTCAGTTCTCTACGAGAGGAAATATGAATAGCGCTATTGAAAGACTGACACAGCTACACACATTTACAATTATATTTGCAAATAACCTTCAGAAGACAAGTAGCTGTTACTATTAAACAGCAACAACTATCGAACCGCACCTTGCAGCAACCACTGAAACTCGACCTGTCAAATCCGAAACGCTTGTCACTGAAACAAGCACACTTCAAAAATACTGTGGGCCCCGCGGTGGCACTACACAAACAGCTTCAATAGGAAGTGTAAGTTTACTCTGTATGTTTGTAGGTGGAGAAAGTGTAGCGTATATTAGTAGGTGAAGCGCGGGGCCCCTTTCGGCGCTGGCCCGATTGGAAGCAATCGGTCCAATCGGCTAAGGGCAGGCCCTAATTCCTAGTGAATCAACTGAAAACACAATCATTGACAGACAAAAAATGTAGTTAATATCTGAACAAATTCAGATTTTCCGAATGGGGCCTGAAACCTTTGCCAAACTGTTTTATAGTTACCTTGCTTGGAAAGTGCTTTATAGGCTATCAATTCTTTGTCTGGTTTAAATTTCGCTTGCGCCGTCATTATTGAAATACGTATAAAGAAATAAAAAGCTACAATTATCGAATGAAGTAAGACTGAACATAACACACTAAACAGTTAAAAAGGTTTTGTCCTGCCTTCTTCATAACAAAATTATCTAAGAATTCATTGCAATTTGTTTGCCTAAGTTTGTCACTTTTAATGTACCGAATGCTCTCCTGGAACATTGCGACTCTTTAATTCATTTTAAATTCTTTTAGGAGCTTTCGCCTGAGCAGTTCGTGACCAGCAAGCTAAGAAATAAGGCTTCGCGTGGTTTCATAAACTACGAACCACTAATCTAAAACATCAGACCCATACGCGCTATCGTCATTTTTTTGCTGTTTCCTTGTATCGTTGGGGAAGAGTTCTGCGGTTGCCAGTTGGCGAAGTGGCTTTTGCTTGCTATTCAATCAAGATCTCTCATTTACATAGCATGGGATCTCTGAATGAATATAGCCTAGTGAAGTAAATTCAAACGA
>Ga0210059_1006272_pt1 | contig 19109 bp, 11 predicted proteins | sample Ectturendosymbi2_FD_188042 | JGI IMG/M metagenome (GOLD analysis project Ga0210059, IMG submission 188042) | Ecteinascidia turbinata endosymbiont from Florida, USA - Sample 2 (SPAdes) (version 2) | ecosystem: Host-associated > Tunicates > Ascidians > Unclassified | place: Key West, Florida... | reverse complement strand
TGGTCAAATTTCTTAATACGACAGATCAAACGTGCGGCGGTGTTTTGAACGCGTTGTAGTCGCAACATGTGCGTTTGTGACAGACCGTTTAATAAAGAGTTGCAATAGTCAAGGCGGGATGTTACCAGTGCAACAACAAGCTTCTCGCAGGCTTTTTTGGAGAGAAACTGTCGGATTTGTCCAATATTTCTAATGTAGAAGTTACAGGATTTAGTAATGTAGTCAATATGTTTAGCAAACGACAATGCACTGTCGAAAATTACACCCAGAGACCGTACGTGAGAAGATATGTTTGTGTCTCGATCATTATGATCATTATGAGATATGTCCACCGTCTGTCTTTTTTGTGAGGTGACCATTCCGTTGGCAGTGTGTTTCTTGTTTCTGTAGTCAGTTTCGCCGCAAAATAAACTTGGATTTGAATGGATTTTGATATGTTACATCAAACCGCAAGCTCTGGGTTGGAAGCAGACCCGTAACCAGCTTGGGACACGAAGAGGGGCGAAGATTTTTCTGCGAGGGGCCCAAATTTTTTAAACTATGCCCAATAATTTTAAATATCCAACACATTTTTCCAGAGGGGGCGAAAACTTGCTATGGGGGCGTAGACCCCCTAGTTACGGGCCTGCTTTGAAGTGATCGAAATTTGAGTGAAGATCCTAAAATTTGCAATTGTTTATTGTCCAGTTAGGCCTACTTTTGTGTAGGTGCGTTTGGAAAGAAAATAACTTTATCATTTTTATGTCATAAGTGACTTATTCTGAAAATTGTTTTAACTTAATTGCTCTATGAGGAGGCACTATGAGTACACAACGTGCATTTCAAAGCAAATTTGAGGTGTTTAAGAGGGAAATTGTTTTAAAATTTGGTTTCGTCAAATGACGAATTTTGATTTTTTGGCCGTTGTTACTTTGGCTCTTTAGCAAATTTGTTGGCCGTTTTTGGCCTTTTTTCGGAAGGTTTAGTCTTCTTTGAAAAAAAATCTGGCAACCCTGTAGCAAACCTTTCACGTTCGCAAACACTATACCATGTTGGTTACGGTGCGTACCAGGTGGAATGTGCTTGGTTAAGTAAAGGTCGTGCGTCCTGTAATCAAAATTTGACAGGTTAACTAAGCTTCTAACGCCACTAATGATGGTGTTTCGGCCGCGTTTCCTAAACTGACTACACTGCATGGATGGCTGAAACATGACTTAGTAAAGGCTTCGACACAAACCTAATCTGGTAAAAGCGAAAAACAAAAAAATGAAAGGAACAGAGATGACAACCTTAAAATTTTGCAGTTAACTTGATAAAGTATGGTTTGCAAGCCTTGGCTTACTGGCCCCTACAGCACGCCATTAATGAACTTGTAAGCACCCAAGGCAAGATCTTTTCCAACGCCCACACCTCCCGCACAAAGATTCTTACTCCACGTATCATCACGTTGTATATTACGGAAATAAGAAGGACATTTGTTGTACGTCAGGACATTTTTCTAGGTGAAATTTAAACTACGTGAACGTATGTTCCATCCACCTTCATCACGTTCACTCACTTCCACTTGGTGCACGTTCGTCATTATCTAAAGTAGACAGTTGCACTTTTTTATCCTTTTTCGGCGCCCCCTTTGCCCCAGCGCCCTGGGCAACCGCCTAGTTCGCCTAATGGTAGCGCAGACACTGCGCATGGAGTCAGAAGAATGATCAAAGGTTGCTGATAACTGTGAGGTATTTCGAGTCCTCCTAGGACTGCTGTCCCCGAGATACGCCTCAGAGGAAAAGCTTGTATGAAAATGATTGAATGAATTTCGGTTTCCAGTTCCAACACAAATCGTAGAATACGGCATAGTTTTTTCTAATTGCGAATTTTAAGCACTGGATGTGCGAGACGTTTAATAAACTAAACCAAGCGCCTTTTCTATATTATGTTAAATAGGGTTAATTTGAAGTTTCACTAGGCTTCACATTTTGAAAAATCAAAAAGTCCACTCTAGGCCGAAAAGTAAACTAAGACTTCTCAAACATCCCATCGTGCATCTGAAAATCCTTTCAGAGGCACCGTGAAAGCATCGCATAACAGCTTGCAAACACGTGAATATCAGAATCAGGGAATTCGGGCGTCTTGGAAATATCTGGATGGAATGTCACATGGCTTATTTCTGTGTCTCATGTTCGATGTGTTACTTCTTAAGCATGCCCCTGTGCTGTATTTGAAACGTTGCGTTTTTTTTAATTATTTTTCAGCATAGGTGCAGACGGTGAACTCCTTTCTATGTGCCATGTCTTTGCATTACGTATGTCCAGAACCTTGCATTTCCTGGCATGTGAATGTTTCCGTCAATTATCTGTATGGCGCTTGCGGAAGACATCAATGTATAAGTTGTGCACTGCTGCACAGCATCTCAATCATTTGTAAAGCATTGACGAGGGAAACATACGACAGGCATTTGAAATTTCAGCAGTAGTTTCCTAATATGTTGTGTGACATTTTAGGCATTGTCAGTTGAGATGCTGATTTATAGGGATTGTAGTATTATTGGAGTGGTCATTTCTGAATCAGTGACCTAAATGTATGCAAAACGTAATAAAACGTTTGTGGAATCTCTGAAAGGAGTTGCACGCCAAACACGAGAAGTCTGTCCAGCAGCATGTTGAAAGCTTTAGTTATGAGCAAATATATGATCCTTAACTACTTTTTTGTACAATCTTGTTCACGCCCGCACTGGGTAAAAAAATGCCAAGTTGTGATATCCAAGTCCGCAAGAAACAACCGAGTGCCTGGCATTTAAAAGGCTAATCAGTTATGTGCTTCTTGTACGACTTTGCCATTCGCATTAATATGCCTGGCGTTTATTGTAGTGTAAGGGGAAGCAAAGAAAGCTATCATATGAAATCAACTGATCTGTAATGGATCAAACAGCTGTGTGCCAGTGTGTGGCTTTAGTGATAACAGGACTTTAAGGTCATTGCTTTAAAATTTCCGCCACTTCGGGGCCGTGCACACTTATGAAGCGATGTTCGCTGCTTTAGGGTTGTAAAGCAATACCGTGTTTCCCCGATAATAAGACCTAGCGTAATTTTTGAGGATGATTTTAATATAAACCCTACCCTTAAAATAAGCCCTAGTTGACTGGTGGGAAATTGAGTTAAGCGAAACCTCCGCTGGAATTTTGGAAACCGATGACCTGCAAGACATTTCCGAGGATGATAATATGATTGTTTTTGAATAAATTGTTGTTAACGAGTTTCTGAATAAAAAACATGTTCATGATAAGGAAATGTAGATAGTTTTTCGTAATTTCTGTTTACTTAGAAATCTCTTAGTTTTTACTTTGTAACTTCTTTTTTATATATCAAAACAAGACATCCCCGAAAATAAGTCCTAGTGTAAATTCCCGGGTGTAAATTAATATAATCCCTGTCTTATTATCGAGGAAACACGGTAATGAAGCTTCAGTCAGTTCTGTGATGTTGTGTTTCTTCAATTACAAACCTGCTCAAGCAGGAAAAAGTAGTAGAGTTTATACGGCACATAAAAAATATTTCGCACAAGCGTAGCTCAAGACCACGTCTATGCAATAGTTGTGCCTCGTGCAAAGGATACACAGGAAAGTCAAGCAACAGTTAGGAGACTACAATCGGAGCCACCTACAGCACCAACTTCCTGCTTTTGACAAGAACTTTGCCGTGCACAGAATCTAAGCGATGATCGCAAGTTAATTTTGTCAACACAAACAATGGCATAAAAGAATATGAAAATCGGAACGCAACACGTGTTTTAACCTTCAAAAATGCATTTTTAAAACCTAGTATTGTGTTCCATCACACATGTGTACTGCAAAATGTACATCTTAAAGTGTTTCTAATTTTTCCAACAGCGAAAATCGTCTGCAAATGTTCTTTTTGGATTAGAATGGATCTGACGGCATTTCACAACAGGAATTCAAGTTCGTATACCATGCATGCTAACTTTTTTTTTTCTCAAAGTTTTTAGTAAGACTCAACCTCTTTTGCATTATCTTGGTATACTTTAGCTGTATTCCTAGTTCCAGTGTTCATTCTGGATTTAAAAGGTTTGCGAGCACGCATTTGCAACAAAGGAATAAATGCAACGAAAGTGTTTGTAAATGAATAGAACACTTCTTTTCAAACAGAATTTTTATGGCCGGACGCAGATAGTTATGTGTTCTCATTTGGTTTTCAAAACGCAGTTTCTGTAAACTGCATAGGCAAAACGTTTGCTTTAAAGCAATTATTACCTGAAGCAGTAGTTCAAAATTTGTTTGTTCAAATCATAAGATCTGATGAATCGTTTTTCAAACACCGTTTGGTCAGTTGTACTGTATATCACTAAATATTTCAAACCCACAGTGAGTTTTGAGCTACTCTTCAGTTATGAGAATTTTGGTAACATTAGGACTTCTGATAAGTTTCCTGATTTCTGGGCTAAAATACACTTGCTGCCAACAATGCCAAGTTATACGAGAAATCACCTCCTGTTCCGATGAAGAAGAACACTCTTTTTCTTCACCCAGCAATGGGTTGAGGGGAAAGCCAGGACCGCCTGGAAAAGCTGGACCTAGAGGTTCAAAAGGAGATTTGGGTCCACGGGGGTTAAAAGGGGATGTTGGTCCAGTCCCTGATATGGAGGATTTTGTTCAAGAAATCAAAGATTTTGTACAAGGTACTTCTTATTCCAGCGGATTTTTAAAACTACTAGCAAATTCCTACATGTATAAAGTGTCTGTAAATGAGAAACTCATCAAAGATCATGGTTCTTTTTAGGCAAAGTGGCAGAGTCAGAAATTTCACGGGTTTCAAAATGTTAGCATTCTCAAAGGTTGCTTCACAAAAACAACTTCCACCTAAACGAGATACGTAGTCCCACTCGAGCCAAATTGAGATATTTCATTAACTGGTTGCATGTTTCCCTAACATAGATTATCTATAAATCACTGTTTTTTGTACAAGGTTTCCTAAAACGCGAAAAATATGAAAATATTTGTGCTGAGCAAAAGACAAATAAATATTTAAAGGCGAATGCTTGAAGTCCGCATTTCTCGACTAGTTTGAAAAAACGCCTTTACACGTCAGCTACAGGATAAGCCACAGATTTAAAAATGTACGCTTAAACTCATTTCACTGCATTCATATCTATATTACAGGAAAAATGAAGGCAAAGAACAAAAGATGAAACTGTTGCAGGGCTATGTTAGCTGACTTTATATTTATAGACGCCGATATCTACAGCATGAAAACAGCGCGAATGTGAGATCCACAATATGCTCCATGCCAGGTAGTGCTTGTGAAAATCTAATGCGTCACCATACACAAAGAAGTAAATGCGAGTTTATTGCAGTCTTGTAATGCTTTTAGTAGCTCTTGGCAACTGCTGTAGGCCTATATCATGAGAAACACACGGCTATTTGCAAAAGACACACAGAAAGTAATATTCAGAATTATATTACAGTATCCTCACTAGGAGCGCAGCGCGTTTGGAACGCACAGGTACTTTAAAAAATGCAGCCAGCTCTTTTGATCGAAATCATCTTTGCACTAAGCAAAAATTCTGTTTCATGAAGAATACAACCGACTAACACTCTTTCGGCTATTTCAGGTCGAAATCTTACTGGTAAACATTTGGGAGGATGACAGGTGCCTTCACGTGGCCCTCCTGTACGACATTGCTTGAAATGTCAACCACACCTGTCAACATCAGAGACCCGCACTGGATATGTTCTGCATGGGGTGGGTCATAAAACGCCCTTCTTAGGGCGCGGCAACAGAAATGCTGCCGAAGACCCACGACCCAACATGTTTTTCCCCGAGATCTAATGCGGCCATGCAGTGGTTTCAACAACTCGATCAAAAGGACAAGAAGATTTGTAGAAAAAAGTCTACAAACATATTAGGTGCAAAAAGCACATCAATGCCTTTAGTGGACTTCATACCCTGGCCTAGCCTATGTTTTTAAAAGCAACATTTTAAGGTTTGGTTAAAAGAACTTATGCAAAGGTTATCTCTAATCATTTTAACTCAAAAGCGGGGATGTTGTGTATCATACTGTGTAGTTTGCTGAAATGTTTCACTGAAGCCAGTTTCTTACCTTTCAGAGTTAAATGAAACACTTAACAGAAAACTGCAAGAGATGAGAAGGAACTTAAGCAACCTACAAACTCATGTGGAAGGTGATAGATGATGTTTCAAGAATTTTGACAAAAATAAATCTTCATATTTTTATAACGATAAAAAGTCAGTAAGATTTTTCTTCAGACTTAACATTCAAGCGAAACGTTGTACGTTGATGGAACCAACTGTCCTATCACTGGTTTGTCATGGGTCTTTCCTCTAAATCAGGGGTCACCAACCTTTTTGAAACTGCGAGCTACTTCCTGTGTACCGATTAATCCGAAGGGCTACAAATTTGATACAAACGAAATATAAATTTTGCTCAATTTACCTTCAATTATTTTAGTATTGATATTCCTTAATGTGACGGCATTGATCATGCTAATATTATTTTTGGAACAGGCCCGCGGGCGACTTACATGGTCCTTGAGGGCGACTCGGTGCCCGCGGGCACCACGTTGGTGACCCCTGCTCTAAATGATTTATTTCGCGTCACTTTTGAAAGCATGTTGAGGCTCACTCTGTTTTGCGTAACATGCAACAGTTATATTGCTGCTGTTCACGTAGCAGCCCAATAGTTTATCTAGCAGCCCAATAGTTTATCTACCCACGCTCACAAGCAGATTCTAATTCCCAAACTATTCAATTCAATACACCGCAATGCTTGCATGTTATTTTGAAGTCAATATTAACAGAAACTCAAGATCAAGGTCTATGGGTTGATTGTGCAAAATCTTGATCTTTATATTGCTGATCGCAATTTCATAGTAGTTTTCAATTTAGAGAAGATGTTTTAATCCACCTTTCAGCTGCAGTCGGCAAAGAAAAAATTATAGAAAAGCATTACTGTTTTCAAAAATGAAAAAAGTCTATACGTCCCCGCCTCCAAGCTGAATAATAAAAATCTTCATTATGTGCTGCAAAAAAACAGTTTCTGCGCATAGTGTTTTTGCCTCTGTAGGTCTGGCATTAAAATATTAATACGTGAATCGGTGTAAACGTAATATACGTTTGATGTTATCAGAACAACAAGGCCTTCGTGACTGTGCAAGCAGTGGAAGGGACGGCATGCAAACACTGCGATCAGGCGAAAAGATTTTTTGCTCTGGCGGTTGGACCGTAAGTTCCTGAAATACATCCAAATATGCACCTCTTGGTATAGATACTGTTGTCTGATGCATATCTACAAGCAGCAGTTCTCTGTAAGCATCGACCGAGATGGGAAGATTTTAAGAGGGGCGTGCCCCAAAATTTAGCTTGAACCCCTCACCTGACCTAAATATTTTTGTGGTACATCATGGAAGTTTCTACTTCATTTTTTATTTAGACAACTATTGTGAAATACGTACAAAATAGTCGGAACGTGTTTCGTGTTTGCCGTGAGCGTTCGATCAGCATGGATTAATGGATTAAACTTTGTCGCCGTTGTATTGCATCTCTGCACACTGCTCGCGATTCAACTTGTCACGATCAAATGCTTTCCGACTACTGTCAGATGTGCGTCGTACGAATAACGCGTTTTCTTTAATTGTGACGTTTTTCATAACTTTACGCTTTGCGTAGTAGATCATGGCAGCGTTATGAGTGTTTTTAAAGTCAAATGAAATTGGCCGATATCTTTTTGTTCATTCATTTTCATGCCCGCTTTTCCTTCGGAGAGGGCCGCAGGGGGGGAGCCTAGGAGGACTTGAAATACCTCACGGTTATCAGCAATCTCCGATAGTTCAGCTGGCTCCATACCAAGAATTGACCAAGCAAGGGTTGGTCACGCCATTTGGTCCTTGGTCGATCTCTGTGCCCTTTTCCCGTGAGAGTAGCCAGCAGGACGTCCCTCGCCAATCTTTCTGGTCACGTGGCCGGACCAACGTATCTCGGACCTCTCGATTCGGAGGAGTGGCTCAAGATTCAGAGCTTTGCCAATTTCACAGCTGTGCGCACCTTGTCGTGAACCGTCACACCGTGAACTTTCGACAAAATTCAAACTCTGCCGCTTGCACTGAAGATACCACTCTTTCAGTCACATCCAAGGCTCGGGACCATAGGTGAAGATCGGAAAAACGACCAAATGCTGTAACGTATTGCTTTTCGACATTTTCAAGCTTACAGCTGTGTGACCACAGAACTATGAAGTTCACGCAGAACTACATTTGCTTTACCAATCCGTGCATCAATCTCCTTGTTCTGTCTTCCGTCACTCGTGAATACCACCCCAAGATACTTGAACTTTTCGGCTTGTTGCAGTGTATTGCTGTTTACGTGCTGCCTCCACCGAATTGGATTTTTGGAGAGAGAGAATACCTCGGTGATTTTAGTGCTGGTTTTCATTCCTGCTTGGCCGCACGCCACTTAAAACGACTAAGAGCATGTTGAAGACCTTATTCCGAGGATACCAGCAGTACCAAACCGTCCGCAAAAGGCAAACTGTTGATCCTGAAACTTCGAGCAATAACATCCTTGATGATTTGATCGTTAACTGTCTATCCGCGAAGACTTGAACTGCTGGTCGAAACTCCATAACATGAAACAAAAAGATCTGGTTTGGACATTCCTGTGATGTGTACCCCGAGTGTTTTATCTTGTGATTTTAACTAAACTTGTTTCAGTTCAATTAAATTAACTTCCGCTTGTAGAAGTTTTACTGTCGTTGTCAAGTCTGCAGTTGTTTTAGTTAGTGGTTTGGGGTTGAATATTGAATGTTTTTTATTACTTGCAAATGACTGGGCAAATGTGCTCGCACTGCGCATCCCACATAAATGATATTTGTGTCGATATACTCAAGTGTACAACTCACAGTCTTATCGAATATGTTTGTGGTCCTTTGGTTTTTTTCATCCACAGTGCCATAACCCGATCAGTGTTAAATGTGGATACGAGAACTTCAATAGAATGTAAGACAATTATGCGTTCAAGCTTTTTGTTCAACAATCGTCAAATGGTACGATTGATACCATTCTGTATGCCAGTGTTCTGATTATTTTTGCAGGTTTTCCAAAGGCGTGACGGTAGCATTCGTGATTTCCACTTGAAAACATGGGAGGAGTATTCAGCTGGATTTGGTGTAATGACTGGAGAGTTTTGGTTAGGTATCAAGCACGGTATCTTGGTTAAGTATAACTCGTAATTTCCTGGTTGATCAAAATGTGTAGTGCGTCAACAAACACTTGCAATTTTTGTTCTCAAACTGTTAACACAACTTTACTCGAGAGGTCTGTATAGACGTCCCTAAAATCAGTTTACTTTCCAAGCACAATCTTCGCTTCGTGTCCTCAAAAACGCATATTCTCAGTCTTTCAAAAGCTTCCGCCAAAAAGCGTGGTTTATACTTCTTCACGACGCATTTGCTTGGGTCGGGTGGTGGTTACAAAACACAATCCAAAAATCCAAGTTCAATTGTCGGACAAACCCACCACTTCAGTTGGCCTCGCTTTCTCCAACTTGTGAGATTCTTGAAATAGCATCCAGGTTTGCTTTTCTTCCAGGACTGCGAAAATTGCATAACTTGACGAAAAATGGAGGCTGCACACTGCGGGTTGATTTGTGGAGTTGGGAGGACGAACATGCTTACGAAGAGTTCAGGTAGCCTAAATTTGCAACATTTAAAATAAATCTAGTTAATAAGCTAAGCAATATAACCGATCCTGATAATACAACGGGTAATACTAAATATGAGATAAGATTGATTTATTTAATGTTTCATATGACTCAGCTAATAAACAGAAAAGTACAAAGAGTCATCATGCAAAAAGGAAATCAATTGTCAGAGAGCATTGGGATAAATTAAACACAGTATCAAAATAACTGATCAGTGTAAACAAAGAGTGTCATTGTGTCACATAGGATTGGTGAAGGACCATCTAGTCAATCAAACCCGTTTATCACTTTTTGACAAGTGTTGGAAAATAACAGCTAGAAACAAAACAAGCACAGTTAAAAAACAAACAAACAAACACAGGACCTGGTGAATGAAATTCACAAATGAACAGAGCATGCCTATGTACACAAAGGAGCGGACTAAACTTAATTGAGGAATTTGGTGTGGTCAAAAGATGTTTATACTAAGTGTGAAAATAAAAAGTAAGAAAACAATAACTAAATAAGAAAATACATGATGAGGTAGGCTACAAAAGAAAAATAAAGCAAAGATATCAGCTGCGATGTCTGTGTCAGGTGACTATAGATGAGATTGGTGAGATACATTCTGCAAGCCCACGGTTAAGCCTGCAGAGGCCGGCTGAGGATCAGGTGGCGTGGCTGTCAGTAATGCAAACAAGACCGGGACCTTCTCTGCCAAGACATGGTTCATGCTTCGAGCCCGTGATTGGGTCAAAACGCCGTCTAAAGAAAAATCAAGACCGCGATCGGAAAATGTCTACTGATAACAGATACCTCTTGCCCATGTTTGAGTTTCAGAACAACTATAAGTAGGCTAGACGTGAGACCAGTGAGCCATTGTTTACGTTTCAGGTCATAAGTCGCAAGGTATAACTAGCAAAATTCCGCAATTTAGCATGAACATTAATCATGTGTCCCTCTATCCAAATATGAAAAATCAGTATTATTCAATTTCAAGACGTGGCTGAAAAGTTATGCAAATAAAATTGTTTTTGGCTCATTGGTCCCACTGAACCACTAGTGTGGGACCTGTTTTTGGCTCATTGGTCCCAATGAATCACGAGTGTAGGACCTTTGAACCACCTGTGACATTCCTGTCGTATTTAGGTGCGTTACAGCGAATTCTTCCAAAAGCAGATATTTCAACAAACACTGATATTTCTCGTTGCAATGCCATATACAATGTAACGAATTGCGACGAAAGAACATAAATAACGAAATGAAGCGGGCTACAGTGTAACTACTGAGATACCAATTGAACTGTTACCCTGGGTTGGTTGCCACAAGTTTTAACCGTTTGTCAGTCTTAAAGCATCTTCAAATTCCATACTGAGATAAATCAACATCAAATCTCAAAACACCAAAAAGGCGCTTTGTGGGCTGCCACAGATTATAGATCTAAGAGCACACCAACGTTTTCCGATCTTTTGACAGAGGCAATATCTTCTCTGTCTGGAAACATAAACCCATTTCTAATTTTGCTAGATTTTTCAGAAATTTAACTTCAAAGTCACCATCACCGTCCGGTTCCCTTAAGCACCAATTCTGCAAACGTTTAGGACTTCACTGGAATTGATTGATTTATCTGTCAGCAGACACGAAGTCCATAGAACAAACACACACTTTCTTCATAACGCAGGTCGACAAACACAGAAAAATCAGAACGTTTTACAACGGCATTGGAGCGGATGAATCACAAGGTTACAGACATTGTTGCAACTGCGTTGAAGGCAGAACCACAGGGTTACAAGCACATTCTTAACACTATTGTTCGCTAACTCGTAACACTTGGTACAAACCTAATGCAGAGTAGGGCGCCTATTCCTAAACTGGTCGAGTCCAGGTAAAATGCGAATGCGTTGTGGCGTGACACGCCATCAATCAAACAGACATTGCAATGTTGGAGCACTCAGTCACAAAGTAAAATGCGATGGTAATGTTCAAAGAATAGGGACGAATACAAAAAATCTGACTGGCTGCATCAAAGCACGCATCTTTCGAGAAACGCATCTTTCTGCATCTTTCGAGAAACGGGTACATATTTTTTCTAACAAGACCTCGAAGTTAGAAATGTTACATTGGACTTGATGACTACTAACACTCGCTCTCCAGGTCAGGCTGTATAAGCTCTGCATCTACAATTATAGGCCACACGCAATCTCTGCATGCATGACTTTCTGAAATTACGCCATAATTGTGATGTATACATGGGCATACAAAAGGAACGGAAAATTTCATTTTTAACTGCATTTGAACATCGGGGAAAAGAGGCTCGCAGCTTGTTTGCGGCACAATATTGATATGGCAGTTGTCTTTAAATGTCTTTGTCATCTGAGAGCTCAGTTTCCAGTACAATTCCCAGATATTTGCATTGGTTAATAGATTTTACATTTTGACCACCCGGTGTCAATAATGGGGTGACTGTGCTTTTTGCACTCTTAGCCTTAAACGTCATGCACAGAGTTTTGCTGCAGTTGAAAATAATTCCATGCGTTTCTGCATAAGCCTAACACACATCTAGTATATTTTGCAACCCGCATAAACTTTTACAACGTAGTAACAACCCACTTCAATATTTTGATCCGAAAGTATGTTCAACACCCTACCAATTTCCGCCTCCAATAATGAGGAATCATTTACTATGTCACTGTCTGAATGTACTGTGCTTGTAACGCCACTCTCATCGCTAGATACGGACGGTTGACGCCTCACAATCTTCCGCTTCTTTCGTTTGTCTTTGGCTGTGAGTGACACTTTGCGCTTCGATGCTTCGTATTACTGTGCTTAGATGATTGCTTCGTTTATACTGCGCGTAGATGCTTTCGTATAACTTGGAAACTGGTTTACGAATATCAGCAAGAATCTACTGATATGTCTTGCGCCGCACCTGTCTAGTAGCCATAGAATCTTTCTCACAGAACCACGACCTTATTCTTTGGCTTTTTGTACGTATTGAGATAACGTACTTCTGTCAATATTATTATCTTTGGAAGCTTTTCGGAGACTGATGTGATGTTCCATCACATCGATCAAAGCCTTATTGAACCCTTCTTGAGAAAACAATCCTTTTCAGCCTTTACTAATTTTGAAACTAAGCATGTTTGAGCTGGAGGCATGGAAGAATATGCAAAGAGGTCTTTGAACCACCGGGTCATTGAAACCCGTTCTCGCATGGTTCAAAGATCCCTACCGATGCCATTTTTGCATTACGTGTCATAACAAAAAAGTGTACGGTTTCAATGACCCGATCACATCTCTACCTCTTGCAGTTTTAACGTTCTTACCTTGTGCATATCGCATTTGCAAACAATCTTTCGAAAAAAGCTACCTGTTATTTACAAAAGCAAAAAAATACAGCCATCGAAAACGTACTTTATTCCTCCATAATTACAATTTGTCCACCAAAATTGATTTAAGAGCTACCGCTCCTCTAAACCACATACGGGCAACAAAAACGCAATCTCAACTTCACAACCACAACCACATGAACAAACGTTCTCTAGGTGGAGAAAAATAGCTTAGGGTGATTGAGCCCACCCTGGTCAACGACCCTCATCTCCCGTACACTTTGTGCTTTCTTGAAGACAGTAAACTGGTGGTGTCTTTGCATTCAAACAATAACTTTTCAGTCCATGTTTTAATATTTCTTCCAAGCTCAAGTTCATTCATAACGTTGCGATGTTCCAGGCAGAAGCCTCGAAGCTAAGATCAGAGCACCTTTTTGAAAACAGGAATAACTAAACGAGGCCTTGAGGCCGAACCAGGTATTGAAATAGAACAGTTATGATTACCGATCTGAACTTGCTTTGATCGTGGAGCCAACAAAATTAGCAGATGCTGAAGCGCTACATCCGATTTAACAAGTTTAAAACTACTGTTAAATCTGCGCTTACTCTGGGAGAACGTTTGCAAAATGTCCAAAGATCTGGTCCAAAAAACGATATCAAATCAAGACACCGAACATTCCATTCCTTTCCGTTGAGGATCACAATATACTGGACATTTACAAAGAGCCTTTGAAAAACGCTGAAAAAAAAAAGACTCTCCAATTCCCACCCGGAAGAGATTGTTCTAGCTATGCATATTTAACAAAACACCCACACTACTGACAGGAGTGATGACCGCATTTTAACGTTTGAATGCGATTTGAGAAAATGGCCGTTTAAAAGATTCGTTTTCCACCAATACCCAGCACACGGTTTTCATCGAAAAGTATTCGAATTTTTCCACTAAGGTGGACAAAGCCGTTTTTGTTGAACTCAGTTTCGCTTGCGTTGTCAAAATTTTCTTGTGTGGTTTCCATCCAGCAATTCTGTCATAATTTCCTGAAAGTGTTATTTGCATTTAATTTTGACTCAGCCTTTCTTCAGTTTGTTAATTTGTTTTTGTTCTGTCGTTTTCAATGTTGCTGACGACAGGGGGGATCTAGGGGGGAGAATGGGGCGATCGTCCCCCCTAAAACCTACGAAAACAAATATATTCACCATAATTTGTATGACTCGGAAAACAGCATTCGCGATTTAAGGCCATTTTGCCGTCCATTGTTTTGTTACAGCAGTGATGTGAAGTAAGCTTCATCTCTCTTACAGTAGTTTTAACCCGTAATGAGAGTTGACTACCAAATATTACTGAAATTGCCCCTAACCATAGTGGCTGGATCCGCCCCTGGCTGACGAACTATCACACTGATCAGGAACTGCTTCCGCGTTGTTGTATCTAACCCCACCTTGCGATGAGCTTCGATTGCACCGACCAACCGGAAGTCGCTGTCAACCTGCAGTTACTTTTCGTGAAGCGCCAATTTAAGATATTGAAAAAGTAGGGGTTGTTGAGATCCTTGAAGTAATTCGAAACTTGTTAGAGCTGCTGCTCCGCGGGGAGAAATACGTTGAAGATGAATGGTTTGATGCGAAACTTGGTGGTGTGGCTTACTTGCCAGAGCGGACGACCGCATACCGAAAGTGACCGGACGTCGAAGATTTATATCATGGGCGCAACTTCAAACATATTCACTGTCTGCTATTTTCACTGCAGCGCGTTTTCCGTGGCAAGCGAAGATGATCTCTATCGCGTCACGGTTGACTGCCCCTGCAGCGGAACAGCCGGCATCGGATTCGCTGACAAGCGACACAGCATGAGCCAGATGGCATTCTCTACCAGCGACCGCGACAACGATTTATTGTAAGACTTTGTTTTAAAAACCTTATTTCTATTAGAAAGTTTGATGTTGAAGCTGTTAATCTTTGAAACATTTTGTACTTTTTACGCTCCACCAATTGTCTGCAAGTGCGCATACAATACTTTGATGCTCTGCGAAGATCAAACAAACATCTTGATAATAAATGCCACAGTAATCAGTTTCGTTGACTTTTGCTTGAGTTTAAGAAGAAATTTTGGCCTTTTTGAACTTAAACTGGGAGTTGAATTTAAATAACCAACCCTTTGCTGAAGACGTTCACAGCTATGAAATCGGCCTAATCTGATCACGCTTTGGGATTCCTGGTAACTTCAGTCTAACGTGGGATTGTCGATTTGCTGTCTCCTATATTGCTTTCAAAGGATACCAACGGTGAAAGTTTTGGTTGGTCTTGGTCATTTTTGGCGAAGGTTACCAACGGTGATAGTTTTTGTTTTTCATGGACATTTTTGGCCTAGATTACTTTTATTGGCCACTTTGGCTATGAATACCAATGATGAAAGTTTTGTTTGTGATTTGAGGTTTGCTTTTGAGCAACCTCTGGCATCCCGCTCTGCCAAACGCGAGTTCGCGTTCGCTGGGGACAATCTCTGACACCCCGCTATGCAAGGAGGAGTTCGCGCTCCGGGAGGCAACTGCTGGAATGGGATTGAAAGTACGAGTTTACTCGTACACCGGTAGGCAAGCGTTGGCAAGAAATACGACTTTACTCGTACCACTTAAGGGCACAATGCCCGTAGACCACATAATTGCATCAAATAAAGGTGGTCATGGATCCAGAGTCTACTCCGGCAGGATCCGGCACATTTGTCGGACCCATAACCGCAGCCGGAGTAAATTGTGATAAACCGGAACTTTGGAGCAGGAGAGGAGTCGGAAAATGTGCATCCGGCCACCTCCGCGTGAAATCACTTAATTTCTGTTTGATATTCCAAAGTGCAGAAATGCAGTCCAGTTGGAAAACCACGAACAATCGCAGTTTGTTTCTGCGTGATACTTTAAACCGCGTTACCGAAAATGTAGTTAACCTGTGCTTGTTTTTTCAAATCCTTTTTTATTGCTTATTACAGAAACGGAAACTGCGCAGGAAGTTTGAATCGTGGGGGATGGTGGCACAGACGTTGTGGATATGCAAATCCAAATGCAGTTTATGGTCGTTCAAAAGGAACTTGGAATGCGCTGGTCTGGGATCATTGGAAGAAACTAAATTCGTTGAAGTCAGCAGAATTGAAACTCCGCTGTGACTGAGATAGACTTACTCAAAACAAGTGCCTGTTGACAAAAACAGGTCGCAGACCAACTGCGAACGCTTTCAAAAGCGAATCTACATTCCATATCTCCTATTGTGGTTCAAAACACTGGGGATTACATTAAAACCCTCCTCAGGAATCCTTATTTTACTCTACGCGTCAGTAAAAGTAGGGTATAATGTTACCCTTAATTTGCATACGTCTTCCTGGGACACGTGACATTCGTTATTTCGAAGCCAAACTATTTTTACTTTCATAAGTCCGTTGTTAATAATCTTTTTCACAAACAAATTGTACCTTCCCTGAGAAACGTAGATATCATACAAATTTTATGCAGGGTGCCACCAAAAAGGATGTTTAGAGGGGATTTTTTGTTTGTGCGTAGAAAACGTCATGCACATGTTAGATCCGTGTTTTTTTCAGATCAAGTCATGGTGTTCGAAGACTCTTCACATATAGGCTAAGGTATTGGTGCTAACATCTGGCCAAACAGGTTTTGCACTTAAAATTGCATTGAAATGCAACTTAGTAAATTTTCCGAAATTTGGTGCACATCAGATAACCCTGGGTAGTATAGTACACATACATCCTATATATAGGCTTTCATGGATATTTTTGTAAAGTAACTCTGGCACAATTCCATTTGTCTATGAAAATCAGGAAAATTCATGGAAGCACAGGTTTCTAACATTTTTCTAAGTGTTTGAAATCAACAAAAAACAAGCCCCTGTGTAGTGGACCACTCACGATTCCTGAGCACGCTTTCAAGAGGCGGTTGTTTCTTAACATTGCTGGTTTGCTTCAATTGACCAATATTGTCCGAACCACTTGCGTTGCTTTACGTCACGATTGTCACGTTGAGGGTTGACAGGTTCGCCTTTCTTCGGCCGAATTTCAGAAATCTGGTCTCGTTTCAAGTTGGTTGGCCTAAAAAATTTGATTTGGTTTCTTATGTTGGGAAGATTTAAAGGATGCGCGATTCGAAATAAATTTTTTGCGTAATCACTGGAAATGTTGCACTGTAGTGTGTTGTAAGCACTAAGCAGGTTCAAGTGTGTTGCAAGCACTAAGCAGGTTCAACGCTTGCAGTCAGGTCTGCGTCTCCGCGATAGGAATTCGACAATGACATTAAGGAAGTGGAAGAAGGGCTCTTGTGATTATTACAGGAGTGAATGGGAGATGACTTTCGTGTGGGTGCAGAAAGCTGCTGATGGATCAGTATGCAAACTGTGACACCATTGTACCCAAAGTGTGCAATCTCAAGAACCATGAACAGCCAAAGAAGTATCATTAATGAGCTCCAATACAAGGCCAAGCAAAAATTAATCTCAATGTCGAAGAAAATGTCTTATGATATTCTTGTAATTTTGATATTTCTCTGTTACAAACGAATAACTATATCACAAATTTGGCTTTTTGGCCTGTAAACAATCAGCTAGGCCTTTCTCTGGCCTCTTGTTAACGCTGTTTGGCTTTTTATTGAAATTTTCATCTGGAAACTCTGATGACGTTGAGCGATTATTGCTTTAACACGTCAGGCTAATTCCAAACGGAAGAAATCCACATTTTGTACAAGTTCAAAACGCTTTCTTTTATTTGAAAGATCTTGGGAACCACCTCAAAGGCACGGTATTTGCCCTTTCCCAGTTTATTGCTATATATTAGCACATCACAAAAACACTTTTGATTTTAGCGTGGCCTTTTGACAAGAAGCATACTATCTTAGAAGAGAAACATATACTTTAAGGAACAAAACGAGGAAGCTGGGTTTTCGCAAGATCAAGGTCTAATACAGGCGTTTTCAACCTTTTTCTGCACATGACCCATTCTGTTAGGAAACATATTGGTGATGGCCCATTTCTTCAGAAATGAAACACAAAGTCACAGCCAGGGCTGCGGAGTTCTTGTAAAAATGAAATGGCTACGGCTGCGGCTCCGGAGCTCTCTTTTTTCGTAAGCATGGCTCCGGCTCCGGAGATGTGTTTTTTGATAACATGGATCCGCTCCGGCTGTGCTTTGTTGATACACATTAACAATTTCGGTATTCCTAGTGTCCTTCTTGTAGCAAATGAGCGCGCTATTCCAGCATATTTTGAAGTAATGCTGCTACCACTAGCAGACCTGGGTAGTCGGAAGGAGTTTGGTCTAGAATAGTCGGAGTCGGTAAAAATTCTTTTAAAAAATTCCCACTTCGGGTTGATCTTCTGCTCGCCGATCGTGAAAGTTTGTACCACAAAAAGTCCGCAAACGTCACACTTTGCGTTTTTGCACAAAGACAGTCTCACAAAATGCACAAATATGCGCTGGGTTGGTGTTGACTGACTTCTTCACACCACACTCGGCAGTTATTCCACAGTCTGATGTGACTAGAACAAGTCCCAACATGAAATAAAGACGCATTGTGACCTTAATTCCTGATATAACAGACCCTCAGATTTCGCTGCGGTCGCCTATTTCGATCAAATTACTGGTCTCGCAGCATAAGGGAACCATGGCCAGACCAGGGTCTCCAAACTACGACCCTGGTCTCCAAAGACCAGGGTCTCCAAACTAACTACAGACCAGATCAGGGTCTCCAAACTACGGCACGCGGGCCACATCCGGCCCGCAAACACATTTTGCCAATAATGAAAAATAATGTATTTACAAAAAATGTATTGATTTCGTAGAATGTAACATATCCCGAAACAATCCACTTTGAGAGCCGGCGTACGATATATTCGTACTTCGATTTTGGCCGAAAAAACAGCAGTTTTCGGTTGCCTTACCAACGCCCTAGCTCCTCCGCTGATTGCGTTAGAGAGCTGTTGAATGACTCAAAAGAATCGGCCAGTCTAGTAGATTACACTCGAAAAAAATTTTTTGGTTGGGGGGTGCGGATTTTTTGTGAGTGACGTCATAAGTGAAGTAGTTTTAGGGTCATTTTGGCACATGTTTCCC
>Ga0210059_1006271_pt1 | contig 19110 bp, 16 predicted proteins | sample Ectturendosymbi2_FD_188042 | JGI IMG/M metagenome (GOLD analysis project Ga0210059, IMG submission 188042) | Ecteinascidia turbinata endosymbiont from Florida, USA - Sample 2 (SPAdes) (version 2) | ecosystem: Host-associated > Tunicates > Ascidians > Unclassified | place: Key West, Florida... | reverse complement strand
AATGCGAAAGCGTTGTGGCTTGACACGCCATCGATCAAACGGACACTGCAAAGTTCGATCACTCAATCACAGAGTAAAATGCGATTATAGTGTTCAAAGAATAGTGACGAGTACAAACAATCTGACAATACACATGTTAAACAGTTCACTGAGAAAAAAACGCAGAGATTCATCTGCATACAGTAGGTGCTCTACAGAAATACAATCAGGTCCTGGAGATTTGTTCAAGGGCAGCTTTTGAAGAAGTGCTGCCAAGGAGACAAAAGAACACATGGGCATTTCAAGACCCAGATAGTTCTCCTTGCAGTCTAAGCTGTGTTAGTTTCTTTTGGGGCTCCTTTGAAAGCATATTACCTTCAAAGTGCAGTTGCTGTTGGGGACCCCTTTGAAAGCAAAGTACCTACATATTAGAAGTTGGGGACCCTTTGAAAGGAGAGTACTTACTTATGATCTGCTTTGTAGTACATTATATGAAAAGAAGTAGTACTTAAATGAATAGTTTTTCACCTAACATAAGGAAAATTTACGCGCGTGACATCTCAAGGGGGGCCCCCAAAAAGGGGGGCCTAGGCAAGTGCCTCACTCGCCTCCCCTTAAACACACCACTGAAAACAACCCCAGTTTTTAGCCACTTCTCGTTGTAATTGGTCTCCAGTACGGATACAAAGGGCGAACCCTTCTGGAAACCTCTCAATTTCTACGCTTGATCTTTGTTTAAAATTTTGCTGCGGTGTTTCTTGCTGTTGTGATGTTTAATTTCAGAGGGTGTCGGAAAACAGTGCTCGTGATAAAATATTCTGGTGGTAAATCAGAAATTTACCGTCCGTATTTCCAGTTGCAACATGATGATGGGCCGACTGGGTTATGCTGGGATTCTGGAGATTAGATTTTGGCGTTTCTAGCGGGAAATGCTGGCCCACCATAGAAAGCTACACCTGATCAACCATTGGCCGCCACCGTCGCAGACTCGGCTGTAAGTCCATCAATGCAAAAAAGTGATGTTCAGTGGTGCCTCAAGTTTTTCTCATGCCCCGCGGTCCCTCCGCTGGTCTGGCGTCCCTGTTCGAACCCAGCCAAACACCGATTCAGGAGGCTTTTGCAAAATTTGGTTAGCATTCAGCCGTGGGTTGTTTTAAAATGACAAACTCGCGAATTATTTCAGTTGGTGGTCTGATAAATTTTATTTAAGTATTGGTGAATGGAAGTCCCATTTAAATGCATCTTGGTGGTCGGGAGTACAGCTATAGCCGGCTTATGTAGGCCTAAGTCGCTGTCGGGCATGACTTTTCAATGCACCCCATGGCAATGATTTAATGTTTTCAAACAGTTGTGCAGTGAGTCCCGCATTTTAACATTTCAAGCATTAACCAATTGTCCGTTTTTGCTGTCAAAAATCATAAAAAATTGAGTGTCAGCAAAACACTTTACTACAAAACCAGAAATGTGAGTGTATGTCAGTAAATAGTTTGTTTTTACTTTTCTAGCATGACCGTGTCGATGTTCTTTAATCCTCATTCCTTGTGTTGTAGCTGATTTACTAAGTTTGCATTTTTTACATTGAAAAAGATACCTAAACGCAATTTTTAGACATTATGCTTCGGTGCTTCGCCCCAAACAACAACTAGTCTGCTGGTGCAACAAAAGCTTAATGAGATAGCTTTTCTAAACATATGGTGGCCAATATTGACAAAAGAACGTAAACGTGGCAACAGTAAATTTTTTCGTATATTTCAGTATCCAGCAACCAACGCAGAAATATGTTGGTTTACCACTTCAGGTTTCTCACAAACGAACAGTCAAGTGTACTTCAAATCAATTCGCTGGTTTCCAATAAGTCAGAATTCTTAATGTGTAAACGTTGATTATTTTGATATTTGCGCTAACGCATATATTGTGCTTTTTCATTAAAATGGCATGCTTTCTTAAACTGGCCTTTTACTGAAACTTTTTTTGCACAGAATGAGAAACAAAAAAAATAGATAAATTTTCAAAGCAGCTTTTCAGATTTCATTCAGTCAGAAAGTATTGAATTACTATGAAAATTAGTTGAGACGGCGTGCGCTTGTTTTTGCAAGAATTTGGTATTTTCAAATCTTGTATTCAGGCCTATTATGATTATTTACCAGTCTCTAGGCTGATTTTGCCACAGCGAATGTTATAAGTGCCTCACTCAATTTGAAATATGCTAATTTTGGTTTTATTTGATTATACCCTACCATTTTGAGTGCCAGTTGAATGGCTGACCAAAACCTTAGCACGTAGTCTACATATGATATATGCGATAACTGCCACTTGAGCTGCTCTGAAAGTGTGATTGCCTAGAGCTCTCGACCTCCAACGATTCTGAGCCATCAATACCAGTGTGTGGTTGAAAGCTGTAGGGGCGGGAGGTTTTGCAGGGGCTCACGCAAACACTTAGGCTGCAAGCTTGCGAGGCATGGAGTCAGTTACTTTTCCACTGCAATTACATCTGCTTTGCAAATTTTCAGTTATAGCTGTTCTCCGCCACGCATATCGCAGCAGAGTAATAACCAACGTTCACAGGCTGCTATAACTTTTACCTTGCAACGTATGCGGGACTTGACTACGTAAGCAGTGATCTTCTAATCGTACACACAAAGCATTCTTAACTAGAGTTCAAAGCAGGCCCGTAACCAGGGGGGAGAAGACCCCCTAGAAAATTTTTCGTCCCCCCTGGAAAAATGTGTTGGGCAGAGTTCAAAACTATTGGACATAGTTTAAAAAATTTGGGCACCTCTCAGAAAATTTTTGCCCCCCCTGGTGTTCCCAGCTCGTTACGGGCCTGCTTCAAAGCATGCTGTGCGGACCGACAGGACGGTCGCGCATTTCAGATCGAAGTGGGGGTGCGCAAAGGAAGTTGTCAAGGCACTGACCTTTATAAGGGTTCCCAACCGTTTAGTTATGAGAATAACTTCAAATGAAAAAGGAGAGTAGCTCCAGAAAATTGAAAAAACGATTTTAGAAAAACAAATGGACGAGTTCAAAAACGATTGTTAATTCATGTTCGTTCCATGAGAATGAACGCCACACAGGCGATTTCAATAATGACTTGGCTTCGCACCAGGCCAATCTGAGAGAAACTCTTTACAAGCATATTCATTGATGCGACGATGGAATGGAGACGAGTCGCGGTTGAGGTTCCCACAAGATGGCAATTTCATGTACTGGCCTGAAGACGAAAGGGATCTGCTCCCCAGTCACAGATGTGCCTCTGTTAAGTGGGTACCTCGTCTGAGGGTGTAGTAGTAATTACCAGACTATCACCGACAATGGAGTTTATAGTATTTCCCGCCTAATGATTTACTTACTACTCCAGTAAAACGATTGAGATATTTTGCAAAGTAAGAACAAAATATTTAGGATGGTTCAATAAGAATTCACGCGATTCAAACGAAACTTTGAGCTGTTCTAACCAACATTCAGCACTTTTCGCAGTAACTCAATTCCTCTTGCTTTCCAAACAACGCTTCCCAAGTAACTTGCAGGACAGCGTCAACAGCCTTTGGTTGAAATACTTTATCAAAACCCACCGAAGCGTAAGGAAATCACCCAAACCAACCATTGGAAAGGTCATCGTTTCATTAATGACGTAAAGAACAACTAGTTATGCAGTGGTCAGTTAATATCATCAAATCTGAAATTTCTTCCAACTTACCACAATAAATGTTAGTGCTGAGACTAACAAGAAATTTGAATACCTTTTAACTTGATTTTTACAGCATTTTCAATTTTCTCAGAACTGCATAATACGAATATGAAGTGGCCCTCTTTCCGCGTTACGGTCATATTGCTACTTAAAATATTGCTACTGTCATATAGTCATATTGCTACTGCGCTTTACGCCAGGCCTGACTCACACATGACTTTTGGCCACAGCACTTGCACTGCATGTATTTCTATGACAGGAACCAGCACCAAAACGAAAGCAGTACTCGTCGCCCACTGAAAAAAACACGAATCGTACGTTCACTACGAAAGTCACTAACAATTAAATGAGATCTTCTCGATCAAAACTCAAATGCTAAGACAGATAATGATTAAAAAAGGTAAGTTGCAAAAAGTTAAAGCGAATAATATGCACAAAATATCGACTAGCAGAAGAAACGTTCCTTCAAGCAAGGTGCTAGTGACGTTTGGGGGTGGTTTCCTTGGTGGGTATTCTGGAAGGACGTTTAGGAGTGTCCGATCGACTGGAATTGAGAGACGAGTTTGAACTGTGCGAGGGCGAGTATGTCTTTCGAGAGGGAGCAGTGAAAGAGGATTTTGTTCGAGTTGATAACACAGGAGTTGACGATCTTGATGGAGAAGGGGAGATCTGATCAGTTGATCTTCGCGGAGTCCTACAAGCAAAGCGTGAACTCAAACAAGCCGCGCCTTGCACAGCACAGTAAACAGAACTTTATCTTTCCACTATATCAACTCGCATACATTACTTGACTGGTGTTTACGGTGCAAAACACATGACCGAAGAATGATCGTCTTGTGATCAAGACAGCGAGTGAGTTATGGGCAGTGGTTCAGAGCCAGAACCAAAAGAACAGAAGCGAGAAACGCTCTGTTTGAAACAACACATGCCGTGCTGGTCACGGACAGCTAAAAACTTGAAAAATGAAAACAAAGAAGTGTTACAATTCTGAAACCACCCCAAACAAGCAAGAGAGTCCTTTTATCAAGTAGGTGGGACGACGTTCCTTAGCAGCAGCGTTCACCCCATAACTACAGTACACTACTGCTTCCGGCGTTAAGTGCAACAGAACAAAGTGACTGAACAGTTTCATTTAAAACTAAAACGAAGAAACTTTATGCAGTTGAGTGTCATAACCACGTTTACCGAACACCTCGCTAAGCATTTACCACCATGACATTTGTTGAAAGCGCTGTTATCACAACCAGCTCACCTGTCCGTTGAATAGCGCTTGGTTTTGAAAGGCGTCATGGACTGGCTGGCACCGGAAGGCAAAATAAACTTCTCGCGAAGCTCGGTATTTGTTCTGCCTTTTGCTGCATGACATAAAAAAACATACAATAAAGAATAGGTTGGTACGTTGCATTTTCCTCGTCTTGATTCTAGTATTTCGAAAATGGACGTACTACAACTAATTGCTTGGACAACCAAAACAGCAGCTGGCCAAGACTAAACGGAGCAAGACTTGATCTTGCGCTAGAACGGAAGTACTGATTTTTACGTGTTTTTACGCTGTACTACAACGTTTGGGAAAAATTGAGATGCTGCGCGACGGCAGCTGTTTTCTTTTGAATTTAATCCCAAAATTGACGAAGCGAGTTTGTCAGCAATGAGGGATATGAGTAAATATCTTGATCAAAGCAAACAACAATAAAACAATCAACATAGAACGCCGCCTACCTCTGCACGGGTCGTTCTTTACGAGAAACTCGTCGAGTGCCATCCATCCTCCACCAACACGCACCATCACAGTGCTTCGCAAAATACGAACTAAACGCAGCTGCTGATTGTCGCCGAACTAAGAAAACAACGTCACGTGACAGGAATAACATGTCGAGCTCGCCAACCAGATTGCGCCATTACCAAAGCTTTACCTTGTACTTATTCTCAGCAATCTGCTCGACTTTGAACTTTTTGCAGCAAGTACATTTGGCAACTTGTCTGACGACCTGCGAAGTAAGGAAGCAATGACTTACCACGTGACGTATTTGCGTCAAATTTGAAGACTACACAAACAAAGTTCTGGAGCCCGCTTGGGAAGTTCGACTGCTCAGGATTTCTTTTTACACGACAAACATCAACACCAACGAACAATGAAACTGCGAAAAGTGAAAGAAGCAGCCATGCTCTCGCACAATCCACACTGGACGATGACGACAGAACAAACCTCGTCGTCGATTTTGTCTGCGTCAGTCTCAGCTTTGTACGAGTCACGCGCAGGATAGAGCGCTGCAACGAACTCGTAGTAGTCGATGAAACCATCGCCATCTTGGTCGAAAACATCAGCAACTCGACTCATTTCCACTTCGTTTGTTGGAAATTCTGGAAAGACAGTCACGGTTTTGAGAACACTACCCGTAATTTTATTTTCTAAGAAAATTTACGGTGGACTTATTGCATGTGTGCAACTTTAATTTACCCCATGACATATGTTTAAAGCTACACAACGCACCACCTAAAGCAGGGTATCACGTCACACCCTGAAATGAAAGCAATTCAATTCTTGTGATAATTGCAAGAGTCGACGTTGTTGAATATTGGGATTCCATATTCTGGCAGCATTCGTCTAACATGCTGTGTTTTTCAAGATACACAGAATAAACAAAACCTGCAGAAAGTTTATTTTCACGTAAACAGACCCACGACTCGACAACATCTCAAGCAACAATTAAGGCGGGCATTGTAGCGTTCCTCATAATAGAACAATAGAGAAACATGAAATGAGCAACACTAACGCAGCACAACTTACTGGACTTAATGATTTCATCGATAAACTGGCGACGGGGTATTTGGCCCGATCCGTCCTTGTCGATTGACCTGAAGAAGTCCATGACTCGGGCGCGCTTTGACTTCATCCACTTCATGTAACGCTTTCTCCATTCTTCGAAAGCAAAGTTGTCCAGTTGTTCATTCTGTTGAGAATAGAGATGGAGGTAACTATTGATCAAAATGAATTAATTACGGAAACAATGACAAGAATAACTTTGTAAGCAAGCGGGAAAGACAGATTCGTGTAATTGTGAGTAAGATGAACTTCAAAGTGTTGCACGTGGAAAACAATACTTTTAAACTTAACCACAAAACATTCGATAATTTTTTGCAGTGTTTCTCAACTTGTGGGCCATAGCGCAGTTTTCGAATGGGCCACGGAGTTGGGACAAAAATATGTTAGAATACAGTTATCTAGACATCTAATCACTACAGCGTGGGATGGGAACACATTGACTGTGTTGAGCAGCAAGATTGCCACTGAATTGCATATAGGAATAAATTGGCTACTTCAGAACAATGTGTGTTTATTCATGTGTATAAAAGCATAGCTTGTGCTAACAAGGTGGTGGGGCACGTAAGTAATGGGGCTGAGAAACATTGTTTTACTGTTTTTTGTTCTTCTTTTTTCGAAAAGTCATCGTTTTGAAAGGTGTATGTGCAAATAAAAATCTTAGATCACGAATCTTTTCACAGAAAGTAATGCTTTAATATTAAACTTTCGCACTTTCCTAAGTTTGGTCCTTATTCTGGACCTTCCACACATTATAAGCGACGATTCTGGACCTTCCACACATCATTGCTATGCACAGAAGATGATAACAGTTGTTATCGAAACGTTTGCAAGATGTCAGTTGTATCGTTTGCTTTGGCCGTAGTATTTATTATAAGCGACGAGCTTGACAAAACGAAGTCGACCTGAGATCTTGAAGAAACGGATGACGTCACTCACCCTTCTGATGTTCTCCTTCGCTTCGCGCAACTTTCTTTCGCGCTCTAGCGCCATCAACCATACTTTGGACCACTGAGAATGAACACTGTCGCAAAGTTCCTCGAGTGGACTGCGCTCATCTGAAAGATCGCAATGCAACGTCACAGAAAAGCGCCTCACATATTCACAAAGAGAACCAGTTGCTGTAAAATCACACTGCTCTTCAGTTGTTCCTTCCACTCGGAACGTGAAAGAAATTGATATTACAACTAGTGCATCCCCCACAACAACGAAGTAAAAGCTAAACGAAGGTGGCAGTGAACTTCGGCAGAGTCACATTTTACTTCTTTGTCTAGTTTGTTGATGCAGTCTCTTGTGCGATGGTGCGTGCAGCAAATAACGCATACCGCCACTGGGAGTGAAGAAAAAAACCTTAAACATTAATTTTCAGATAACATGTTGAACGAGAACAGACCGCGTGGTGACTTCTTCGCATCTCCCTTCTTCTTAGTGGAGGGGGGATTTTTTCTCTTGCTGTACAATCCCATCAGATGCTCGTACTCAGGCTGGTGCGACAACATTTCTTCCTGGAACGCTTGGTGTTCATTGAGGAGCCTGGAATTGACGCGACGTAGTTGTGCGTCACTATCGTTACATGAAACTGACAATGGGTCGGCTGGTAGTCCAGTTCTAGATACGGTGATCGATCACTTTACAGTAAGACGCGTGAAAGCTGTGCCACAACGCCGACACCTTCATAACTTGCCATGACAACGCTCTGGCCAGCGAAAAATGCAATGGATTGGAGACGCGAGCTTGAACCCGCAATATGAGGAAAAGTGCAGCGATCTCGCGCAGGCAATCGCGAAAAATGATGTCTTACAAATAAAGACGTGAATGTGTTGGTGCGGACGGATAACTTTTCGGAACCAATAACTAATGAACTTCGAATGTCTTCACAATTAGAGGAATTGCATGAACAGGAAGAAAAAGCAAAGCGAAGGAATAGATTGGTTGGCAAAGTTCTAACCCGTCACGAAGTTTGAACTTCAATTTTGCAATCAACAGCTTTGAACGCAAAAATACACGCATGAAATAAGCAGCCGGATCATTGTTGAAAAATTAATATCATCTGCTGTTTGCAGTTCTGAAAATCATCACTTCAGTCGACTACTCGTTATCAACAGGTAAATGCAAAATATCCGGTACATCCACTAGATTTTAATTATTTCAAACATTCGAGTCAAAAACCGTGTTTCTCAAAAAAAAAAAAAACACAACTACTTCAAATATCGTAGCTCACCAAAACATTTCTTTGCTATCGAGCTTTTTACAAAACTACGAGAAATACTAAATGTTTCGACGATGGATACCCTGCACTGCAAAAATACCGCAACACTGCACTGATTTATTGCTCACTTGTCTACGTCATCCTCAGTATCAGGATGCTGTTCAATTTGGCGGAGTTTGTCTTCGGCTGACAGAAGCCACTTCTCCAATTCCTTCAGAGAATTGGTGTTTTCTTGCAGTTTCTTTACACTTTCGTTTAGAAGTTCAGCATATTCGTCGCTCTTTGTCAAGACCTGAGTGAAAACTCCAGAAAGTCACTAAACGCAAATAAAAATGCAATCGAAAACTGCTCCAAACTTCTTACGTCTATTTTTAATAGAGTGACCAGTTTTTTTGCAGCAAGGTTTCGCATTCAAAAGCAACTACAAGCATTCTCGAACTCACAATGACCAGCCCTGCTATAAAGGAGCCCACAAATCTACCATACCTCAGCACACTTGGCTTCAATCACTGTAATAAGCTGACGCAGGGGCGTGTGCGCGTCAGGGTGGGCGTGGTTGAGAATGGAATCTGCGAGTTGGACAACATCATCTCGTTTCTTCACGATGTCTTGCAAGTCTTTGGTGAAAACTTGGTGTCCAGCTCTCAGTTCCTGCAATGCAAATTTTCTGTTTTTTGACGAGGCGCCTCATAACAACCAAGCAAAACTTATTAACTTCCCAAAGCAGGTTAATCAGCAGATATTTTGAGAACAAACAGAAGCAGACGACTTAACTGACTTACGCTAACCGACAATAATTGCCTTTCATTAACCGCCATAGAAATCGATGAAGGTAAGCGGTCAAAACTTGTCTACAATTTTTTTTGCTAAAATGGATTAAAATACACACAAATAAAACAGCACTGGGCATTACGTGTAACTGGAATTCATCGTCCGGAAAATTTTGATTCAGCTGAAGTTTCTTCTCAGCAGTAGATAAATTTTCGAGCAATGCTTGCGCTGATGACTGAAGGTCCTCAGCCTGCAATGGAAGCATGTCACGGTCATGTCGTAAAACTATTGTTGAAACGCAAAAAGCGTATTTTCATGCACTTCATCACAATATTTCAGACTTCTTTACCAGCATATGCGCTTTGTCAAGCTTCACTTGTTTGGCATCAATTTTTTCGGCCACGGCGTTCCAACGAACGAGAAGATCCTGAAGAAAAAAGCACAGGTGGAGGTGGTGGGCTCGTCCTTGAGACAAGTTGTAGCCATTCGGTACCACCGCAATTATTTCCAACATACCTGCAGCTGGTCAGACACCCATGAATCGCCTTGGCCTTTATCGATTGTTTGTTTCAGAGCGTCGACGTTAGCTTGTCGAGCGTTGAACTCGTTGTGGAGAATCTACAAAGTCAACCACAACTAAACAACAACACACAGATGAAAGCGGCGTGTTTGCCCCTAATGTCTCCTCGAAACGAAAAGATCTGGCAACGTCGAAGCTCTGGAAGAACTTAAACAAAAAGTTATGCTGGATAATGTTGCCACGATTATGTTTACCACACTACAAACGCAATCTATCGGTAGGTTCGTTTTAATTATGCAAGTATCACTACTGCAAACATCCAGCTCTTCACGAAAACAACAAAGCAAAAGCAAGAAAAGCCTGTGGTATGAAATAGAGAAAAAAGCGCTCACATCGTGTCTGTCCATGAGGGTGTTCACAGTGTGTATGTCGCCCATGACCGGCGTCTCGTCAGAAAGTTGAGGTTCGATTTTGTAAAGCCACTGCATCAGCGACTCAATCGCGTCTGAAAACCTCCCCGAGAAAAGGAGCGACTCTTCGAGCTGGTGTTTCCTGTTATGAGTAAAAGGAGACAAATTGACGAAAGTATGCAGATGGCGCATATCTCAGCGACAACAATTCGAGTTAAAAGACGTTGCCTTGCGAGGAAGTAAACGGCCAGCAGTTGGTTGAAAGAGCGTCATATAAAAAAATCGATCGAGCAAGGTTTGTTCTAATCTTTCAAGACCGGGTGTGGAAGTCTGCGGTATCTTTGAGAAGCACATTCGCTGACACACCTACGCCTGCTTGCTATGATTTTGCGTAATGATACTTGCATCAAGCACTTAAAAATTTGTAAAATACGCAACGAACGACTAACACAATTGAAAAGTTCGTACAGCAGAAGTACGCAAGAAAGAAACGGCGCTGCGCTCTTTACTGCCGTACAAGTGGTACTCTATGGTTTGGAACAAGTCCACAGCGCGGAGGTTCGCGTTTGGGAACACTTGGGTATTGATGCTTTAGCCCAGTTCGTCGCTTTTCGGGTTTTTAAGACCGGCCTCAAACTGCTAGTTGCTTAAGCGGTTAGCATTTACGCCGAATTATTTTCACCTCCAGTATTGTATCAGCAATGCAAGGAGTATCGTGACCAATAGTTTTCACATTTCAGTGCGGTATTTCAAATTGTAGAAGTAGCGAGCTTTATCTCATTTTGTCAATTACGTCTTTTCCACAGAGCGAACAAAGATTCAGACAGAATAAATCTTAATACACGCAACGCTAACAACCGCAGTATGAAGACTTGTATATCACCTTCTGACTGATTTGCTGTTAAGGGAATTCCAGGATTGCTTCAGTTTTTTCAGTTTGGATTCAATTTCTTGAACATCAGCCGACAGATGTGCTTTATCGCCCAGAGCAATGCCACAACGATGCACACCTTCATAAACGGGCTGCTTTTCGCCCAAAGCGCGCTGGAACTCCTGCATCACATGAATGAACCACGTCAGCGACCGACCAGGGAGGAACAAGTGGCGCAAACGACATTTCTCACCTTGTGCGTTTCCATGGCAGCTTCAACTGCATCAGGAGCATCAACGTAGTTGTCTTTTTGAGATGTTTCAAGCTGCTGTGACGCAGAGGCGATCCATTCGCGCAGTTTCTCGTAACCATCGTGGAACTTAAGCGTAAACCGAACGTTTTAAGATTGTCAAAACACAAGCCCTGTTCGGTTTTTCACTCCGTCAAGACATCAGAGGAACTGCAGTCTTATTTTTGGCACACGCAGGAAACTTTCCTTTTACTTTCTCAAACTCTTCCCTTTCTGGTGCAGCTGGATTATTTTATCGGTCATGAACCGAAATTTTTTTGAAATGACCGAAAAAAGTTAAGTCAATTCGGTCATAATGTTTGAAAAGGTAGGCTAGTGATTACTGTTATGGGAAAAAAGACCGAAATGTAACAGCGAAAAAAGAAACCCAGTAGCGCAGAGATAAAATAGTTTATTCTGTGGCTTCACTAATGCGTTGTAAAACAGGCAATACAAAGCTGACCCAATAGCAAACAAAACTATTCTTGTAAAATGATTAGGTAGACGATGAAACTGCTAACACAGGAATTTCAAGCTTGACAGCCAGAAATCTGGTCAGTTCGGGCTCTGACATCAACTTGATTTATGATTCAGCAAAACGTACACGGCGTGTACTTCCACTAAAGACCTTGATTTTTTGTTTCGTTGGAAAATTCCTTTTCAAATCCAAGAAAGACCGTGTCACACAACACAATAACCAGTCCAATGTACCTGCTTTGACTTCTTGTGCTCGTCTGCAACGACCAAAGAATGTGATACAGTCCCAGATAGAAGTTTGTCCCATCTGTCAAATGTGAATACAATTCCGAACTAACTTTGTCCGATACAACCGTACGGATCACCAACTAGCAGATAACCCTACCTGGCGTGCACGGTCAACAGAAGGTTCTTGACGAGAATTCCATCCTGTTTTTGTGCAAAGTATTTGATGTGTGAACCGAGCCGATCCAATTCAAGAACTTCCGGTCTCATCGAAGTCACGTCATTTTCGAACGCCTGGTACAGAAATATAAAGAACACGTTTCGTGTGAATCGACGTATGGACAAAACAGCCTTGTACAAGCGCTTTCTCTTGAGTATTTACAATCTTTTGCAAACCAGACACCTCAGACATCGTTTGAGCGTTGAAAGTTGACAAAAATGTCGTTTTCAGACAAACATACATTAGATATACACAACATCGATCGCAATTTGTTGCAACAACTGTTTCGTGTTCCTTACTTTTCGATCTTCGAGAATTTTCGCTATTTCCGGATAAAGGATTGTATGCGGGGACTCCATGGAAGCGTCCAAACGTTTCTCAGCATTTCCCAGCCACGAAAGGAAGCTTTCAAGTCTTTCGTGAAAGTTTTTCGCTTCTTTTAAGGCGTTCTCCAACTTTGTCTACTCAAATAAGCATTACATGAAGGTTTCCGGTTGATACGAAAAAAAAGAAAAAAGAAACTGCAATCTGTTCACGAGTGTTCAAGAGGACATGTGTCGTGCTTCTATTTGAATAAGGACTGAGGATGCGTAATTTTACGTGAAATCGATTTCCTATTAAAAATTTGCTGATCGATTCCTTGCTTACACCCATCGTGGAAAGTACATACGTGAATAGAGATATGTGCAAGTTTGAATCATCGGAAAAAGACGAAAGCAGATGGCAGTCGACTGATTCCTCGAAAGCATACAGGAACACTAGTGCTTAAGTGTCGTGCTTAATGGCAACACGGAGCGCAAAAATACTGTAGACAAGGACCTGCTTACCTGATGAAGCTTGGCTTGCTCTGCAAGTTTTTGCATTTTCTGCTGAATCTCATCGCCATCTTGATGGTTCAGGTCACTGCGCAGTTGGTCGAGCTTGCTTTGTTTCGCTTCAAGCTCTTCCATAAAAGACTGTCAGAGTATAGTGAGGTGCATTGTCAAGCAGTAAAGAATTGAGAGGTTTACGAAATTCTCGTTATTAGACGTTTCTCTCGCAAAGAACACATCGAAAACTTTGCAAGCTGATGTGATTTTACATTCAGGTGTTTTCTGAAACCCACTCGTCTCATGTAAACGTGTCATAATATATAAACGTATGGCTGACCGGGGACGAAAACCGCATGGTAGGGCAACGATTCGCAAATTATCGCATGGATTTATTAAAATCATTTTTAACGAACAAACGTGTTTTCCAAGATTAAGGTGAAAAACAGGTCCGCAACAAACCAAATGCGCGTCCAGTTGCTGTTGAGCCGTTTCAGGCAAACCGCCGAGGAAAGTTGAAGCACTCAGTTCAGCGCGTTTGTCGTCAATCCACGCGTTCAAGTCCTCGAGCTCGCTCTCCTTCAACTGCGTCTGTTGATGATATTCAGAACCCTTACAACACGCAATAACATTCTTATGGTCCATGGACAGAACATAAACGGGCATTCTAACGTCCGTACAGCTCTTGAGTTTACTCAATAAGACATTGCCTCAACAAAGCGAAGGATAAAAGTGCATTCAGGTTTGACATGGTAAGCAAGCTGGATCAACGTGTTTCAGACGAACTACAAACCGTTTCAGAACAAAAAATGGATAAGCACTGAAGTAAAACCACGAGCAAAAGGAGTTTCCAGCTTGCAACGTAAGGTGAAGAACATAGTAAAAACTTCTAGAGTGTTTTTTTTTTTTCATTTTCATAACGCGAATCACAATTCTACGCTAGTTTTGTCTGCTTTTAAAAAGGCAAAACCGCAAGGAACATTTCACTGTTGAAAATACATACTTCGTCCAAAACACTTTGTAACGCATCAGCGAGCTCAGAGGCCATTCCATTGATACTCTTCCACTGCGCCTTCGTGCTTTCAACGTCGAGCAAGAGATTGTCAGATTTATCAATGCCGCTCAAAAATTCAGCTGACGTAATTGATTCGTACGCCGGGGCATGTGCCAGTATGTCTTGAGTGGTTAACTGGGGAGGAGGAAAATGATTTAGGGTCAACAACCACTCCGTTACTCAAATAAACGATACCGAGCTTAGACGCAAGCTCAGCACTAGGAACAAGCTTGGTGGCATCAAACACTGCGCTTGATTCGACCATGACAGCCTGGCTTGGGCGGCACTGCATGGTTACCTATAATCTTGCGAAAATGGCAGAAAGTTTATAGAAGCATTTGAAAATTCAAACTTTCCGAATTGTTGGGCGACAGAGGAAAATATTGAAGCAACTCCACTGCGCAAGATGCGAGCAATGTTAACGAAGTGTAAGTGTTTCGCCATAATATGTTGAGGTAATAAACAGGCATTAATCTTCTGCGACTGTCACATTGTTCACACTTCAAACTCCTCGCAAAAATAACGCCTGGAATGAGATGTCAAAAGGTTGAGTTAGGTTCAAGGGTTCAAACTCAAGATGAATCAATCACAAATATTAAAATTGCTGAAAGCGAGCAACGCTGAGTTTTAGCTTCAGGGTGTGCCACTTTTGTTTGTGTAGGGATTGTGATGTTCAACAGGCAGAACAGAACCAACGCTTGAGGTAAAATGCTGGCTTGAGTGGTAGCAACCATTTCATATTAACCGTGACGTTGTGCACTCGACGTGCTGCCGTGCGTGACAAAGCAATGCAGATAACACCACCCGCGTAAATACACTGTAGCATTTATTTACGTTCGTATCACTGTTCCCACTGGTGCTTTGCAGATATTCAGCGGGCCTTATGTAATGATTGTTACAGAGATATAGGTATACTACCTTTAATTTGGTAAGCTCATTTTCGAGTTTTTTCGAGTCGTTAGACGAGTTTTCGATTGAGGCACGCTGATCGACCAAGCTGTCTTGCACTGAATTCATCCACTGGCTTAGCTCGTCCATTGCGTGCCTTAACTGGCCGACAGATATAAGTGCTTGATCCAGAGCGGCCTGTGGATAAAATAGGATTAACGCAAGAGCAAGGCAGATTTAGAATCAGATTCTTATTCAGTGAAATGTATGCATCTGTTACATATTCATGATTTCACATATTGCGTCATGGCAAATGCCAACCCGATGAAACTTCTAAATTATTGAACCGCACAGCATGAGTGAAAGCAAAAGACATGACCAGAGTTCCGACATTCGCTGCTTGTGAAATATAACGCACATGCAAGGACGGGAATAAAGCTTGCGATCTGAGTTTGTCTACAACGGCACCGTGAGTTTGAAACAAAATAAAGACGACTGCGGCATCACAAAAGATTTCGGTCAACTAAGAAGCGCTTCATCCTTCACCTGCCGACTGAAAAGTTTTTCTTCTACTGATCTGCACAGGTCGTCCAGCTTCGTGACGTCACCGGCATCGTTCACCGGACCGTGCAAAGTTAACACGTCACGACCTTCGCTGCAAAGGTTTCGCGTTCTCACCAGCAACGGCGTGCTTTCGGCGCGTATGTCCTGCGACATCACCAATCGTTAGTTACTTTCCAAACTAAGCAAGCTGAACTTAGTTTGATTTTCTGTTCGATAAACTTCGGATTGATTGTGCGATGCAAAACCCGAGCGTTCAAGGGGATTACAAATGATATCGCGCCCGTAAATCATCGGGTCCGACGAAACGTTTCTGAATTGGGTTTTTGGTTGGACACTTCAACACACACATGAACAAACATTCCAGCGTATTTTACCGCAGTTGGAATATCAAACAAAAACAAGGGTAGAGTGCGAAGTAAATCCGCACCAACCTTCAATTCCTCCATTTGCTTCTTGATCACATTGACGTCATTAGCAACGGTTGGCAGGGCATCGATCGTTCCACAAGTGTCGCTAAGGAGCTGTTCGAGCTCGGATGAGGATTTTTGAAACTTGAGTGCGAATTCAAGGGAGCTGTTGTACTGAGCGCGACGTTTATCCAACATTTCCTGCAACTTCGCCATTTCCGTCTGGACCTGAACAAAGAGCGATGAAGTTAGATTTTAACCGGCAGGCCGCGCCGCAAGTCATTTTTTTTGCCCCCGTACTAATTTTGCCAAGAGGACATGCCCAGTTACGCATCTGATGAAGTCAATTAGAAAGCGAGGCGTTTTTTGCTTGCGGAGGTGGCAGTGTTGGCAAAGACTCAACCGACTTTCACCTTTCATTTGTCGCCCCAACATATCAAATACATATTCACAGCATCTACTGGGAAAGAAGAGGTTTACATGACATCGTAAGACTTAATTTCACAAAACGCCCAAAAATCTTTGCGACACCATCGGCATTACACACATGGTTCAGCAAGATTTCGACGCAAGAGAAATCAGGACAGCTCTTTACCTCGTGAAGTTTTCTGTCGATGTATGATGAGTCGTGACCGCTGTAAAGTTTAACAGCTTTGCACTGGTCACAACGCGTTTTCAACTCGTCAACACAGTTGCCCATTTCAAAAACAGCCTCCGCCAAATCCTTTAATAGAGAAAACAGAGGTATACGCAGTTGTTTGTAAAGCACCACAGTTTCACGAAAAATCAGTAATACCCATGCTTTAGTCCACTTACAGAGACTGCGAGAGCTGATACGAATTTGCGAATCTCTGACAAGCTATCAGTACAAACTTGTTTTCGACTCTTGCCTCTCTGAGTAAACAAAAAAACATCAAAACAACCAGTGTGGCTTCAACTACCTCTAATTCTTTGGCTTGTTCCGAAAGCTGTTCAGGGTTCAACACTGAATGAATTTCCAAAGAATCAAGAGAAGTAACTAAGTCGTCTATTTTCTGCGCGTATTCATCCGCGTCCTCGCTGTGACGAAAACAATTAATATTTTCACAAAACAAATCAGATTATGAAAAGCTTAGTTCGACAGTACTAACCCGAACTTGTACACATTTCGCGATGTCGTTGATAACAAGCTCAGTTGCTCCGTCGCAAAATCGAACAGCGTGTTTTCCAGAGACTCGAGACGTTTGAACTTCTCGTCGAGTTCTATCGTCACGAAAAATAATACGTCACACCCACAAAACGTGTGCGAACTGTCAGTCAAGTGTGTGAACTCAATCAAGAGACATTGTATGTGCAATCTATGGTGCATTACCGAAACACGGTGATGCGTGCCGGTGTGGGAAGAGCTAGTATTATTTCCTTATATGTTACTGCCAGTGGCGTAACTAGCGTTTGAGCCAGGGGGGAGAATTTAGCTGAATGGGGCTTATCAGCCAACACTCAGAATAAAGTTTAGAAATGAAAGTGAATCCGGACGTGAATGTCTATACCAAAACCCGAAATCAGCGGAAAACTCTCCGAAAAACGCAAAAAACAACAACCTACCGAAAACCAAAAGAATACCAAATACCGAAATATAAGCTAAGTGGGGGCCCGGTTTTCAGATTTAACTTGCCAGGGGGAGCAGTTCGCACCTCTGCCCATCTGTCGGTTACGCCACTGATTACTACCACTTAACACCACATCTGCAAATGATATCTAACTTGACCGCACCTTGGCACACAGCAGTTGGAGACAAAATACAAAATTCCAGGACACTTACCCACTTTACACTGCATTTGTTATCGGATTCACGAGTGAGCGATTCGTCGCCCTTGTCTTACCTTCGTGAACGCACTAGCGAACTCGATAGTGGGGCGTTTTTACACTGCAAGGACTCAGAAGGTTTGCTTCGTGGGTTTGGCCTATGGTATTGCGAAAGCTGGGGAATAGGTGAAACTGAAAAGGTGAAGCCTGATTCCACTACAGAAAGGTGCTTTTTGTAGGTGTTGTTGGAAAGGCCGAGATGTGATTTTATTTAGTGTAGTCCGAAAAATAACAGCCAGCAGAGAAATTCGTGGAGAACTGCTGGGCGATGAGGTCATGAAAACCGCGTCGCATCGTAATCGTACTCTGCAAGTGACTAAAGAATTTAAACAGCTTCTACAGGGCAGGAAATGGGAGTTCGTTTTTACATTGCAAAGCCACTTTGTTGATTTCAGTCACGACCATTAACCAGTCTGTTGTCTGCAGTACAATAAAAACGAGTGTCAAATTGAGGATTCACAGCACTTTGTAAGTAGATATCTACGAGCAGTAGGTAGGCTACTGCAATTCGCCCAATTGCAACTGTAACCTATTCCACAAACTTTTATGCCACATTTTATGCTACTCCATGTGTTCCATTATGAACTGAGGAAATCATAGCCACATGACTGGGATACAAAGTTCTAAGTGTAGCCTATACCGAAGTCATCCACTTCCAATATTAGGCTACATATTTTGTACAGAGGTTGAACCATTCTACTATACCAAGGTGTAATGAAAACCTATTAAATCAGTATTGGGGTAATAGTCCTTCAGCCCAGTATCTGATGTCTTGTAACCTACCGAATAATCTTCCAGTTTGCTCAACCGATTCAATTTTGCTGATTGTTTCCCTAACTATGTGTAGTTAGCCTACAGGCAAAACTAATTAAATAAATTCATCCGTCGCTTTCGCTACATATTAGCTTGAATAGGTTAATTTGTCAAACAAGTACAGAAAAGGTTGCACAAGACTTAATACAAACCACCCAACCTCTTCCGCTCGAATCCCTTATTATCGGATTCCCAACCTACCTCTGCTAGTTGGATTCGCTGAATCGCATGTGGTTGAAAACATGCGCGC
>Ga0210059_1006270_pt1 | contig 19110 bp, 7 predicted proteins | sample Ectturendosymbi2_FD_188042 | JGI IMG/M metagenome (GOLD analysis project Ga0210059, IMG submission 188042) | Ecteinascidia turbinata endosymbiont from Florida, USA - Sample 2 (SPAdes) (version 2) | ecosystem: Host-associated > Tunicates > Ascidians > Unclassified | place: Key West, Florida... | reverse complement strand
ATTTAAAAATGTTCTTTTCAGGTATCTTGTAGTTGTCAAGTCAATCCAAATCAGGCGCGATCGACCAACTAACACTCGGCGATCGACCGGTCGATCGCGATCGACGTGTTGGCCACCCCTGATCTACACTAATCCTCGGTTGATCTGGATGTAGTTAATCCGGATCTTCGCCAAAACCAGATAAAACTGGTGGTACGAATTATTTCTAACGTTTTTCTTATAAAAATCTTCAGTTTATCTGGAGTTCTTAATCCAGATCTTTGCCAATGCCAGAAATGTGTATATGATTTTGATTTTTTTTTATTTTTCTGCCCTTCCACACTGTTGTATTCCTAAGTTCACTGACTGGTTTTTAGGAAAGATTCGGCAGCTTTCAGACGCAACACAAGTGGGATCATGGTCACCAACGAGTACATTGAATTATTATAACAACGGTTGCAACTGCGTGCAACATTCGACTAATCGTAGAGATGATTATTACATCATACACGTGCATAACATATTGTGATGAACTTAATGCTCAAGGCGCCATGCCACACCACAGTTTCAGTCTATTGATCAGTGTTGAGTGTGCATGTGTAGAGCAGTGTATTGTAATCAGTAAGATGTCTGGAGGGCATTACCTTCCAAATAGAGTGACTGGTTATGGAACAGTTGCAGAAATTTCTGCGCCAGTCCAAAATCCTTGCTTTCTTTGTAGCCAAGTAACCTAAACTTATGCATTTGATATTGCTCATAATTACCTAGACATGATGGTTACTAGTATGATGTACCAAAACATTGTAAATACATCAATAAATTATTTTTGCTTTCACAAAAATCTGCTGTTCAGTCATAAATGTGTTCAATGCAGTACTTCTCAATGCAGTACATCACAGTACTTCGATGACGTCAGGCTAGAAACAGCCGCCTTCAGTTAATCCAGATCTTCACCTAAACCAGATAAAATTATCAGTCAAATCAAATCCGGATTAACTGAGGTTTACTGTATTTGGAAATATGTTTGTGGGGTTTGTATTGATGGAGGTCCAGCAATGATGGAATCATGTTCAGGCTTTCAAAAAAGTGTTCAAGAACTTGTTTCTAAAGCATGGGAGCAAACATTTGTTCATTTTGCAGTGAAGATTGGTTGCTGGTGAACACACATAGATTTGTAAATTATTGTTTAGCTGAAATAAAGACCCCAATGCACTGTTGTATTTGTTCCATGGACAACGTGAAAGTTACTGCATAAGAACGAATTAAACGGTGGTACAGCACTGCAGACACACCTACTTCCTGCGCCAATGTTCACAGATATATACATTGAGTTTTGTATGAAATTAAATAACGTAGCATGATAGCTGCCCATATTTTCAGAGCATTATGAAAGTTATGATAAAAACAATAACAATGGGTTTGCTGAAGTACCAAGTGCACTGTCACTGAAGCAAGTTTAACAATTCTCTACTTGGTGATATAGTAATGAATTATTTTATGCATGTAGATGCCACTAAAATCAGTTTTTCAAACAAAGCAATCATGTTTTGTCACTATGTAGCTGTAATATTTGTTGCTTTCAATACCAAGAATACACTGGATGTTATCTTTGATATACTCAACAGCACACATAAAATGATGAGTTTTGCCGAAGAAATGATTTTCTTGTTTGATTGGATGTCCTGACAAAAAAACTACAAACTGGAATGCAAATAATAATGTATCAGAAATTAAATAATTCTGGACCGCACACTAATTGTACCAAATCTCATGGATTTTTCTTCTGTTGTTCGGTGTCATTGAACAAGATCATTTTTCACATAAAGTAGCAAAAATGTTTCAAACCACATTTTTAGTTTTATGCATTACTTGTGCATTTCCCTGTTCAAGAATGCATATGAATATAGGCTTAAGTGTATAATAAATTTAAAAAATAGGTTTGTGGCTGTTCTCTTCACTATAAAAATTGTAGTGACTCTAATACTGTTTACCAAAGACTCAAGGTGCTATGGGAAGCTTATAAAAAACTTCAGAGCTATTTGAAATTAATCCACATTCTCCAACTGTTTTTTTTGTGTGCAAGGTTTGTTACAACTTAAGGTTTCATTGTATTGGATTGCTGTTGCAACTGCTGTCAGTGCAGCATTGAATGCAAAATTCACCACAGAGGGATGCATGTGAAGAAAAACACAGGTTTAAGTGGTACAAAAAATCAATAATGCAACATATGATTTCTATTGTTGCTTGCTGCCACAGTGTGAAGCTTTGCACTCTTGCCACATACGATTTCTGATTATAACATTGCACATATTTTTATATATAATGTGGTTTGATGATTCTAAATCAAACATTCTTTAAAATTTAGGCAGCAGTTGTCCATTTGACCCAAGTTCGTGTACCAATGTGTGTCCATTTGGATATGAAACATCTAGCAAATCGCTGTACTGCTCAGTTAGCTGCAAATGTGCTACCCGAGGCTTATATGCTGGTGACCTGTTATTCACTGAAGAGGACATTCCTGGTTTAATGCGGGTATGTATGTGGAAAGTTCAGTTTTTCATTTTCTAGTATTTTATATGTTTTTGTTGAAGGCCATTCATTTCACGATCCGATCTTCTGGGTGTTGTTTAGTTGTTCAACACCATGAAAATTTCATGTTTCATGCACATATCATTTACAAGTGAGAACAATATATGAAATGTGAGCTTTATGTGGAATGATGGACATATCATGCTTTGTTCTTAACAATGTGATGTTTAGGGCAAGAAGTGTGTTGCTGCAGGCAGGGTTGTGGAGTCGAAGTCATAAGGAGGCAGAGGTTTTTGGGTAGAGTCAAAGTCAGATTTCTTACAATACTGGGAGTCAGAGTCGGATTTTGTGTCCAACTCTGACTCCAAATGTCCAGTTGGATCATTTTTGCACTCCTAAAATGGGAATTCCTGTTGAAATGGTACAATTTCTTTTCAAACTTTTGTTGAAACAGAGGCTTCTTGCTGTGCACCACAAGTTCCATTGATTATAATAGCCAAATTTCATTGCCTTTATATTAAGGAGTGGGAGTTGGATATTTTACCTACGACTCTGCAACCCTGGCTGCAGGAGCACAGTGTAAACTAGCTGACATGTGTGATTAATGTGTGTTTACACAAAAAAATTGTGTTATTTCATCTATGTCTTACATTCTCAGTTTTTGAAGCTAGCATGACTGTTTATGGAACCAGCATACAATTACATGTGTTCATGAAACAGGTTTAGATCTAGATCAAACTTTGTGGTACCCAGATGTTATCTCTTAAGGAAAGTACCTGTACCAAAAATATGAAGGCTGACTTTAATGAGATACTTGTCAAGAAACTATGAAACATTGTTCCTTCAATAAAAACTATTTTTTATTTCTTTTACTGTTTGTTGTGCGTGCAATTATGTGAGTCAAGGGATATGTTTTTCCTTTATTAGAATCAAGTTACCTAAAAAATGTCTGTTTGTTTAACATCCATTGCTTAATTAAAATCTTACTTATAGCTGAAACAAATGACTTTAAAAAGCTGAAGAAATTTTACAAACTGATGCATAAAATCTGATGAATGATACTCGATTTATAATAGATTTTTGTTAGGTGCAATTTATTTTCAACTTCAACTGTAATGGTGCTACTGGTAGGGTGACTTTTCAAATCAATATGTTGTTCTTATGATGATGAAATTTTCTTCCAGTAGACTATCCATGGTTGAGAAAGTATTTCTTAGACATTATAAGACTTTCACATTTTTGAACATTTCCTAATAAACAATTGTTTGTTTGGATATGCTTTGTAGTTATATGGATTGATTGCTCTTGAAGAACTTGATCAGATTTCATTGTTTCGACTGGGATCTTCGGCGATTAAGCGAGAGAAAACATGGTTTGACAAGTCTTCAAAAGATGGAACTCATGCGATTCCATATATAATCGATGGAGACATAGGTATATAGTTGTAGAAGTTTGGGAATGTTACTCAGCATAGAGGTTGTTTGCAAGGAAGGTTGTTGTTGCAGGTAGAAATGCTGGTTTCCCCAAATGCTACTACCGATGCAGCCTAGTTGTTGCACGCGTACTATTCTAACTCCCAACTAAAGATGCCTGACATTTTGCTTTGCTCAGCTGAAGCAAGGCATTTAGCGTTCACCCTTATAAAGTTTGTTTTTGCAGATTTCCTAGTGCACAGATCTTTATTTCCAAAAGGCTTTTGATTAGCAGCGGCAGCAAAATTAGCTTTGACGATGGCACGACAGCAGAAACAGCCAACATGGTCCGTGCGCTAACAATACCAGAAACTCTGCTCACAAAACTTTTCATCTATATCGCAAGACAAAACTTGGAATGATGAAAATGAGGTCAGCATATTTTGCACATAAGCAGTCGAGCAACCAGTTTGCATGTAAGAAAAAACACTTGCGGGTTAGGAAATGCCAATTCGTAATGCAAAAAGGTATATCCACTATGCAGTCTCACAATTGTGCAAGTGTCTTTCTGTGCATATTTAACAGAAGTCCAAAAGTTACGATCTAAAAACAACAGAATTTAATCAATCCCTTAACCCTTTGGGTCCCGGGTTTACCCGCTTTTTTGCAGAATTTTGCAATCCTAGAACTCGCCAGGCGATTGAGCTAGAGAGCTATCCAAACAATCCACAGATTTAGCAAGCCTTTTAGTCAAAATCGAAGAAAAAGTTTTTTATTTTTGAGGGGGAGATTTCTGGAGGTGACGTGACAAAGAAGGCATGTTTTAGAAATTTTGGCCACCTTTGGCCGGCCCTGGGCTCCAACCCATTGACCCATTCTTTTGGTTCAAAGTTTTGTTGAAAACTAGGTTAAAATCCACAGATTTAGCAAGTCTTTTAGTCAAAATCGAAGAAAAAGTTTTTTATTTTTGAGGGGGAGATTTCTGGAGGTGACGTGACAAAGAAGACATGTTTTAGAAATTTTGGCCACCTTTGGCCGGCCCTGGGCTCCAAGCCATTGACCCATTCTTTTGTTTCAAAGTTTTGTTGAAAACTAGGTTAAAATCAGCTTCTATAGAGCCCTTGATTGACTTGCTAGCATATCTGTAGCCAAAATTATGGGTTAAAAACCCAGTTTTGGGCCTAATTCAAAATTTTTCAGAAAAGGCATAATTTGCACTTTCAGGGCTAACTTTGGCCAGCCATAACTCGGAAGCAGATTGAGCTAGAGAGCTGTTCAAACCCTATAATGACTAGTGGCGTCATGTAGTTTAGAATAAAAAATATTTGAATTTCGTTGAGGGGTTTTGGGCCACTGGAATCATGACAAGAGAATGTTTTTTGGTTAATTAGATGGTGTCATCATCCGATCCCACGCGCCAATATTTTGGTTTGCAGTATTTTTGGATTCTAGGCCGGAATACACGTTTTTAGAGCCCTTGATTGAGTTTCTAGCGTTTCTGGTTCATAAGTTAGGCCAAAAAACAGCTAATTGGTAAGGGGCTCTTCACAATACTTTTGGGGGATTTCCCTAATAAATTAATGTTTTTTGGCCCTAATCTTGCAACCAGGAACGCTCAAAACCCATTCAGACCCTTCAAAGTCTCTAAATGTAACCAAAAAGCAGCTAAACTAAAAAAATTTAATGTCATTTAAATGGCTCTTGCGGGTCTTAAAGGGAGGTCGGGAAAAAATGCTGACATCAGCAAAAATGAACATAAACATCCTATCATTATATAAGCATTAAAAAAAAGACATCCTAAACTGAAAAGTTTTTTTTATTGCAAACTGCATACCTTCACGAGTCTTTAGAGAATTTGAACAGCTCTCTAGCTCAATCTGACGGCGAGTTATTGCCTGGGGAGAAATCCCCCCCAGAGTGGCTTTTGTGGGAGCAAGATTTTGGTCAAAAGTTGGTTTATGAGCCATAATTTTCGCTCCCGATATGCTAGAAAGTTGTTCATGGGTCTGAAGACGCGTTTCCAAAAAATCTTGAGCCAAAACAATGGCCCAATGGGTTGGGGTCCAGGGCCAGGTGAAGGTGGCCAGAAAAAAGCAAAAACATCCCCACTTGCAGTGGTCTCCCCAGCGATCCCCAAACCAAAAACAAAAAACGTTTTCTTTGATTTCAAGTGGAAGACTTGCTGAATCCGAGGATGGTTTGGATAGCTCTCTAGCTCAATCGGGTGGCGAGTGAAAGCGTTGCAAACTCGCGCCAACATTTTGGCAGACGCGGGACTTACAGGGTTAATCCAGGGGTGGGTCTTTAATTTTGCTCCAGGGGCATTTTCAGCAGACTGTGTGTAGTAGAGGGCCATACCTTAATAGATTGTTTATAAATAGGTTGTGTGTGGCAGCAATTATTTGCCTAGCGTTCGAAGTGTTGCCTGGCTGCAAACTGCTTTGTTTCTCTAGATTTATTTTGTGGTTATAACTTACAAACCATGGGAGTTACGAAAAAATCTGAAACATAATAAGAAAGGTTATTTCGTACCTCATGAACTGATGTCATTTTTGGGCTTTAGCAACATCACTTCGATGTATTACAGTGCAGCAACTGTACCTCTCTCGAAAGCATCTCCAAACTACTTTCTTGAAAATTGGGTACTGTAATCAAGTGCCAAGTTAATTCATCCCTTAATTACATAATTATTTAATTTTTTTTAGGCCATACCTTTTAAACCAGAAATACTAAAAAAAGCAGTCAAAACTTTAAAACACAAAGACTCGAATTCTAGCCTAGTGTCCAATAAAAACTTGAATCAAAAATTCCATTGGCGGTTGGGGCCAAAAGCCTACCCTACTTATGACATCACCCACAAAAAAACCCAAACACAAAATTTTCCTATTTTTCCCAATGCATCTGAAAGACTCACTGTGTTTTTTGAGGGCTTGAACAGCTCTCTAGCTCAATCGCCTGGTGAATTACAGAGTTGCAAAGTGGTGCAAAAGTGGCAGCTCAAAGTGGGAGATCAAAGTCCTGGTATCTCGTACATTGGCAGTGAAGGTGCTAACACTTTCGCAGCCGGGGTTAATTAAGCAGTGTGTGCAAAAACAGCTGATTCGCACGTGGGTTTGCGCAGGAATTTCTCGTGTCCTGAAAGCGCTATCAACCCGGTCAAAAGCTCAAAAAACTTGACAGGTCTTATAGTTTGCATTCTAAAAAATTTTTTGGTTGGGGTGTGAGGATTTTTTGTGAGTGACATCATAAGGGGAGGACTTTTAAGCCACCTTGGCCCACTTCACCTGGCCCTAGGCTCAAACCGCCAGATGGTAGTATTTCACTGAAATTTTTATTGGAAACTAGGCTACAATCCGAGTCTTTTGATACTTTGGATGACCTGCTGGGGTTTCTGGTTCAATGGTTGTGATCTAATGTAATGAAAATAGTTGATTAATTAGTTAATTAGATAATAAAATAATTTGTTTATTTAAGATCATAACTTTTGAACCAAAAGCGCTAGAAAGTCGATCAAAGGCTCAAAAGACTTGGACTCGAGCTTAGTTTCCAATGAAAACTTCAGTGAAATACTTTGGCCTAGCAGTTGGGCCCTAGGCTAGGTAACATGAGCCAAAATGGCCCCAAAACTGCTTCTTGTATGATGTCACTCACAAAAAATCCACAAACCTCAATCAAAAAAGCTGTTTTTGGGGGGTGGACTACAAGACTGGCCGATCTGTTTGCTTGTTGCCTGACACCATTTTGATTACATATTGATTATATAGTCATTCTTTTGGATGTTCTGAAAATCCCTTGGTTCTGATGTTTGATATTTTGAAGTCTTGCAGTGTTTAGCAAACCAACAGTCAATAATTGAAACAAAAATGGGGAGCTGTTGCATTAATCCTTTGATTAATTAAGCAATTTGTTGTTTTTGAGCCAGAACTTTTGAACCAGGAATGCTCAAAAGCTGATCAAAGACTGAAACTCGACTAGAGATCGATCAATCTGACATTTTTTAGGCCGATAGCGATATATCGGCCATTCATGGACTGATAGCTGATACCGATAAGCAATATTTCCAAAATTTTAAAATCTTGTTTTCTACTTTGTTATCAGAAATGTTATGTATTTTGTGCCATAACGTTTTTCAAAAACTTAAAAAAATCAGGATTTATAAGCTAAAATTTTTGATTGCAGCAATTTCAATATTTTATTAACTTGTTAGCATAGTATACACTCTTTGCAATTAATAAACACAGTGCCATAAATAAAAAAGAATGTTAAAATTACTAAACAACAAGAACAAAACACTCCATGTAAGAGAACTGCCTACCGTGCTTGAACCATAAAACGCAAAAGCAATGCTTGAAAGTTGAAAGATGAACAATGAAAAGGAACAAGTACAAAATGGAGCAGTGCCACACTGTATTTAATTAACCATTGCCAAAAACGAAAATTTTTCCAAAACAGCAGTAACTTTTTTGATCTATGATAGTATGTTTGTTACCAGTTACTGTACTACATAATTCTTGTGAAATTTTGTTTTTGTATATATTTCACAAATCAACCTTTCAGACTCTTCTGCAACTCAGTAGGTTTTCAATTTGAAAAGTCAATCCAAGTCTTAAAGAATCATGTTTGGAATTTTGTTGTAATGTAACATTACATAACTGCATGTCCTTAAAAAAGCAAACTAGTTGCATTAGTTACTGCAACTGAAGTACTGGCATTGGTATGAAATGAAATACCTCAACTGATTTGTCAATGCTCAGTACTTCCATATCAACAGTTTAGGATTGTCATGCAGAAAGCAAAGTTTATCTGCATTTTTACCATGTAGCCTGCAGTGAGTTAGCTGGTCATCTACAACCTAGCCTAAACCAAAGCAGCATAAAGGTGCGTTTGCACTAGAAATGCTTCTGAAGTGCGTGCAGCGCGGTATGGTCTTCAACAGCGTATAGCCGTCTACATTGCAATGCGTCTTCCCCATAAACAAGACAAGGACGTTTGTGATGACAAAGGCGCATGTCAGTTGATGCAGTTGTAGGCCAATGAGGATTTCCTAAAGAATGCTTTAAAAGTGGCAATGAGACCTTTCTCCTCTGTTAAAAAGTTTTCCCATGTCAACCCCTGGGTTAGAACAGCCTTCTACTGTCAAAGGAGACTGGCGGCAGCTCCTGTGATTCTTTTTGCACGTCGTAGAAAAGAAGATGGTGGATTTTTCCTTTTCTGAGAAAAAGAGAGCAACTGGGTGAGTAGGAGTAAAATGTTATGCACTCTTCAAAACACATGAATTCTCTTTGTCTTTTGTTTACCGAGAAGAATATGCAGTCGAAACATAATATATCGTGCCTTGATGATAACAAAAACAGTAGGCTAGGCCTGTCTACAAAATCTGCTTCACTGTGCTAAATTTACAATTTTATATTGAAAACAACATTGTACTGTTTGCTTAACTGTTGGTAACTCATTCCTTAAATCAGCACTACCAAGAATTGCCACAGGCTCCACTGCAAAGAAAAAGATCGCAGTAGTAGGCTATGAATAAACAGCAGTTGCTGCACATTTGTGTGCCAACTACGTTCCTCTTGCATTTCTCATCGTCTAAGAATCTGTGCTTGCTGTTTGCAGGCAACAGGCTTGCACTCAGGAAGAAGTAATTCAAATAACTTGGGATGTTCACGTTTGCAGCAGCTACAGAAATTTGACCGCTCAGTGATGAAGCAAGCGGGCAATAGTCAGGGATTTCTCAGGTCCATTCATGACGAACGTCACTGAACTGTGGTGCCACAGCACTCTTTCCCTACAATAACATAGGCACAAAGGTTATCCATGACGCTGAAACGAGCGGACGGGTTGGCACGATCCAGTAAGTTTAAGGTTCCAGTCATACGTCCAAGAGTTTGAACGCGAACATTTGACAAAGCCATTACAATAGACACAGGTGATCCATCGAAGCGCAGTTTCAATCTTTATGTGATATTGTGGTCCACAAAGTTTTTAGAAGCACCGGAATCCACAAGTACCTCAACAGTGACGCCTTCCAAAGTCCCATTGACTACTGTAGATTCAAGGCATGTAGGAGCACTAGCGAGGAACTGTCGAACATTACCAACGACAAATAAATCGTTTACGACAGGGGCCGCATGGCGAGAGGTGGTCAAGAAGTTTTGAGACAAGTATACCTTTGAAAATTGTCCTCGTTAAAGGCAGAAATTGCAGTTCGCATCACGAGCAGGACAAAATCGGCGCTGATGATTTTGTTTGCCACAAAAGAAGCAAGTACACCTTCTCATTAGTTTTTCTTCCGGGGGATTCATGCCATCCTCTGGCAGAGAAAAGTCTCTCTCGGATCGGCTTAAGCTGAATCTTTTGCGTTTGACGATTGCATAGCTAGCAAAAGGGAAGCAGGTTGAGCCATTGTAAGAGACCGACGATGAGCCTTGTCTAAGCTATCGGCTAAGTTAATGCTTGTGAAAAGTTAAGGCCTTCCTTTTGCAGCAGCCGCTGTCTTATGTCAGAAGAAGTCAAGCCATTAATAAAAGAGTCGCAAGACAGCTCATTGCGATAAACACTGGCACTTATGTCCGCAAATGAGGATTATTTTGCCAAAAGTTTCAATGCTTGAGCAAACTCAGAAATGGATTCTCCTGGTTTCTGACGACAGCTTACAAGGAGATGATAAGAATAGACATTGTTTTGTTTGTTTACAAAAAGCCGTTTCAGGTTCGCGACAATGTCCTTGTAGTAGGAAAGTCCTCCACGTAGGGATAAATGTCTGGTGACAAGCAGCTGATAAATATTCGCTTCCGATTTATTGCAGGATTGCCTCAATAAGGTCTTCAATAGTGCGCAACCAGAATGTGAACACCCTGGAAGCATTTCAACTTTCTGGCTCCTTTGGCTTGAGCATGAGCTTCTCCATGTTAGCAACTGTTGCAAGAATTGTTTAGCTTATTAAATTGTGACAGAGCAACCTTCAAGACACAAACATTACTAGACAAGTTTGCTAGGACTTAATAAGCTAAGCATCCGCCGATCTATAAAACAAACAGAAAGCACTATTTTCTAATCACAACAGCAACAACCTCAATGATCAGCGCCCAAATGCACAAGCGAGAAACCAGCAACCAGATTGATGTGGAAACAGTTTGAGGCACAATGCAAAAGGAGAGCATGAAACGACATGAATAATAAGTAAATTCCCACATTTCAACCAGGTCTGTGGCACTTACTGAACCAGAGAAATTCCACATTTCAACCAGGTCCGTAGCACTTACCAAACCTGAGAAATTCCCATGCAAAGCCATGTTCATTTCAGTGTTCTTTTCGAAACACCCCAAAAACAGAAAATTGTATGAAAATCACACGAAAAAAGCGTGCAATGCCTGGACACAGTACACTGTATGCACTGCATGCACACAGTGCAATGCTTGCAGACAGTACACTGCATGCACTGCTTGCACACAGTGCACTGCCTGCACACAGTGCACTGCCTGCACACAGTGCACTGCTTGCACACAGTGCACTGCATGCACACAGTGCGCTGCATGCACTGCTTGCACACAGTACACTGCATGCACTGCTTGCACACAGTACACTGCATGCACACAGTGCACTGCATGCACACAGTGCACTGCATGCACACAGTGCACTGCATGCACACAGTGCACTGCATGCACTCAGTACACTGCATGCACTCAGTACACTGCATGCACTCAGTACACTGCATGCACTCAGTACACTGCATGCACTCAGTACACTGCATGCACTCAGTACACTGCATGCACACTGTACACTGCATGCACTTGTGAAAACACTTAGAACTACCTGGCTTCTCATTTAAAATACAATCGCCTTACAGAATTTATCATCTGCCGTTTCAGCTTTCCTCTTCCTCCTGCCTCGTAAAACCTGCTGCTTCTTTCTTTCCAAAAAATGTTCCGTTTTTCTCTCCTCTATTTTGGAGATTTCTGTTAAAAGTTTTTTTATCAGTTAACAAACTGTTACAGTTGAAAGCTTTGTATTCTATGCTATCAGGTTTGAAAGTTCCATATCGTACATGTCATTCCATGCCAAATGGGCAAATTTTTTTCAAAAATTAAATCAAGTGTTTTGCATTGAAATGAAAATTTGGCACATTTGTAGATCTCACTGAAAAATTAAGAATGCAAAAAAAATTTTGGAAAACTATTATTTGTGGTGTTATGATCACTTCTAAAAACACCATTTTTACTCATTATGATTCAATGAGCATGCTTTAAGTTCTATTATATTCCCAATTTCTCAGCCTCTGATCACATGAGATGGCTGATATTTGGTAGACACACCGATTTAGACCCAAGGAATCCAAAAAATTAGAAGTGTTAAAAGAACTGCTTCATATGATAACAGAGCATTAAATTTGCTTCATACATTTTTCAGACGCGCAACTTCAAGCATGAATAAAAAAAGGGTATAAAATTGTGAGGTTGAAATTCAAATATTTTGTTCTTGTGCCAATACTCCTTTTTGCCAAATTAAAAAATTAAGTTAGATTTGATGCCTAGTGTGAAAAAACATGTTTTCCTTATTGTTACTTCAACACCATTTTGTAACATTAACTTTGTAACATCATAATGTGTACATTATGTGTAATGACAATACTCAATGATCATGCACTTATGATGCTAAACTAGTATGAAGTAACAATGGCTCTAACACCTTTGTTTAGTAGTTTTAGCTCTGTTACTACTACAGAAAGAACACTTACTCTGTTACTACTCAATGAGACTCCAGAAATTAGCCTGTTCTCGTACCTATAAGTTTTCAATCAATGTAGTCCTTAACAGTAAGTGTATAGCTCTAACTTCTGTATAATAAAGAAACAGCAGTGTGTTATACACCATTTGTGTAATATAATTAATCATCTTGGTTAACCAGTTGCCATTCTTCCTTTCACAGGTTTGCCAACATTGCTATGAGACATAATAAACTTTATCAGTGTTCTGATTTTGTTTTTAGATGGTCTTGTTAGTACCGTACTTTTGAGAAAAAACAATTGTCCTGAGTTCATTGCAGCAATGTGATATACTTTTGAAACGCAGCATTTGTTGTGAGTTAGTTACAGCAGTGTGATATACTTTTGAAATATAACATTTGTTATGAGTCCATTGCAGCAGTGTGCACAAGACACTGCTGTTTCTTAATGATGCAGAAGTTAGGGTTCTACAGTTACACCTACTGTTAAGCATTACATTGATTGAAAACTTGTGGAGGTACAAGCAGGCTAATTGCTGGAGTCTAATTGAACATCTTACAGTAGTAATAGCAACTAAAACTGAATGTTAAGTATTGTCATTACACATAATATACACATTAAATGTCATAGATCTAATGTTTCAAAATCGTGCTGAATTAACAGTTAAGAAATCACAGTTTTTGTCATAGTAGGCATCAAATCTAATTGAATTTTCTTACTTGGTGTGAAAGAGTATTGGTGTAAGAATAAAATATATGAATTTCAACTTCAAAATTCATACCCTTTTTTTATAGATTTTAAGTTGTGTCTTCGAAAAATGTATGGAGCAAATTGAATGCTCTGTTAAAGAAACAATAAAGAAACAATCAATGATGATGATACAATGCACCACAGCAATTACAAAAAATAACAAGAAAGTTCGGTAAAATATATACCTCCTTGGCTGAACAAATGGATCCAGAAAAATCAATAATGCCATTAAATGCCAAGGCTGACTGCTGTTGGCACAGGTTCCTGATCTGTACTGCTCTTTAAGTTTTATCTTTTTATTGCTGAAGCGGTCTCGAATTGGTTTCCATTGGTTTTTACGATATTGAACTAAAAACATTGGCTACAGGTAATTGTTACTGAACCAAACTATCCAAATGTGATTACTTTGTGCTGTACATTGAAGTAATTCAAAAGCTGCTTGTGAAATAAGCCAACCAAGAGCAACAAATTTTGATATGTAACTATAGCGATAACACATATAGGTCATAAGTCAGAGTTATGTTGCACACTGCCATTGCTGGTTTACATTTTTGCAAATACCTGTTGCTGACTAAGTTTTTTGCAATTTGTTGCCATGCCATATCTCCTTTATGCATGTTGCTTTATGTTGGAGACCTTGCATTATAAAGAACCTCATGTTTGCAAACTTCAAGAATCATATTTTCATAAAAGGTTAACATTATCAACTGTTGTTTTTTTGACTTACGTAAATCTGGCTAAAAGACAAATTGCAAACACTGCAATGCAGAAATCTAAGAAGAGATTGAAATTAGCTATGAGGTTAAAATAACAACTAAACACTTGGATGATACCTTGCTGTAACTTAAATTAACACATGCACCATTTATGCCCGAAATGCTGACCTTATGATAACACAGCAGCCTGCAGCAATCATGCTAGTATTGTAGTCACACTCTGGCAAGAAATCTTTCTGAAATAAATGCAACATGACCTGAAACAGTACTTCTTATAACTTGGTAGATGGACTTGCCAGCAAACTAAACATCATTGTTTCACACCACATGCATTCCATTAAAACTAGTGCAACCTTAGGATCATAGCAGACGTGCTTTTTTTACTATTTCAGTTACAGTATTATTCGTACTGAAACTTGCACAATTTTACGCATAAATACAACTTCATATTTAGGGTGATTTGTTTTATTAATTTAAACAATTGATCTTAGTTGATTTATACAATAATTATAAATGTTATTGCACAGCCTGCATTCTAGTTATAGGTGGGTAGTTTTGAATAAATTATAACCGACGCATAATATAAGCTGAACAAGGAAGTGACAGCCTGCCTGGGCTAAATACAGTATGAGATGAGCCAACATCTGCACTGCAATCTGTGACTGTATATGTCAAGGCTAGCCAGATTTGTGTAATGCATGCTAAGCCATGGCATAAATTAAAACTTGTGAAACAGATCATGCAGTTCTTTTTATTGCACAAGATAACCCGAACAAAAAATTACTTTTCTGTGAGATGCTATAAAGTAGCAGACATTAGGTGGAATAAAATAAGGAATCTCTTGGCTTTCCCATAGTGCACCATTGAGCAACAAACTTATGATGAGTGTGATTTGATAAAAAAAAACTTTTGAAAAAAATCTCAATGCAAGAATCATAACAAATGATTTTCGACAGTTGACACTTTAGGATTATTGCTTTTTCTTGGTGTTTAGTTCACACACAAGGGCCAGATCATTTTGAAATCTGCCATTAAGCATAAATAATCCAAACAACCACAACTGATCATTTGTAACAAAATGTATCTTTTTATCAGTTGACTGTTACAGGCTGAGACTGGCCTAGACCTGCCTGGACTCACATGACTAAGGTCGCTCACATGGATCCAGTTGCACAGCTGAAGCAGTTAAAGCACCTAACATCCCGTTTCCACAGCCACAATGAAACTAACAAACGCTTCAATGTCTGCAATGCGCAAAAAGCACTAGTGCAAATGCACCTTATGGCTATTACCGCCCGTCTGCCAGAAATAAAGTCTATAAAAACAAGTCACCATGGCAGTAGCTAAGATGCACATGTGTGCATTACACATCCGATGATTGTGCAATATTGCCGCAGTAGTTCTGATCCAATAACAAACACTGCGTTTTTAACTTGCACAAATTGTGTTGTTGCAAACAATGCTTTTGCTGGTCATGTTTAATAAACGGACAACAGCAATTGTGATGCAACAATGAACACTGACTACCATGCTGCTATCGGACCAAATGACAAATCACCACTTCAAAGTAATTGTGAAATGCTGGAGTAATGCTTCCGTAACTTGTGTGCCACATCCACAAACACTATTTCACATTGCAACAGCTTAGATTTTGAGATAACAATTATCATTATTATACCTTTGTGGAAAACGATGATTATCTTAACCGACGAACAAGACATTGTAGCTTGCGTACAGTATAAACCAGCATGCTAGGCCTGACACATCAAGTTAAGAAACATAAAATCCTTTTAAGATGTTATGTGCAACTGCTTCACAGCGACAGTTGTCAATAAAATCATATTCATAACGCCACATGTGTTGCTTATCATAAGGCAATTCACGTTTCATGCAAGCTTCTTAATAAATATCTGTGCTAAAATAGGCATCGATTGGACTTCTGCTCTTTAAGTTCCAGTCAAACTTTTTGTGCTGCGGAAACTTCCAGAAGTACAATGGTAGTTGATTCGTACATTACACCTGCACGTGGTAGCTTCAAGCAATGCGAAACTTCCCAATGATGCTTTTGTTTCGGCTGTGACAGCCGACATGTGCTCCGTGGTTAATCTTGTCAGTTTGTTTATGAAATTGCACATGCTAGGTTTGCTGTAAATAACTGACTTGACTTGCTTCATTGTGCTTTCTTGTGCAGTTGTCTGGATGCTTGAGGAATGTAACAGCGTTTTGTCAATACCTTTTGGTCGATACCGATGTATCAGTAAAACCCAAATATTGATCCCATCTCAAGACTCGACTCTAGCCTAGTTTCCACTAAAACATGAGTCAAAAATTCCATCTAGCATCAGGGTCAGAGGTTAGTTACCTGAGCCAAGATGGCCAAAAACCTACCCCACCTATGGTCTCACCCACAAAAACCAATACCTAAAACCTTATTTTTTTTATTGCAAACTAAAAGACTTGCCTCATGTTTGGTATGTTCAACAGCTCTCTAGCACAATCGTTTGGCAATCAAATAACTTCATTCCACAAGTGAAAGCAACGAGGAATCAATCACAAATTTTCATAGGAAATAGATTTCATGTAACACTGCGCATCGTCGGTCCTATTATTGCGATCGGAAATCCCGAATGGCATGTGCGCAAAACTTTGCACCGTGGCAGCAAGCAACAATAGAGAGATCATGCTCGCAATCTCTCTTACTATTGCTTGCTCGCGCTACATATATAATGGTGTTATTCTTCACGCATCTCCCGTTCGTGGTGAATTGCACAATCAACGCAACACCACCGAAGAGGTTGCAACAACATTCCCTCCTTTTTACAATGAACCGCCCCGATCGCACGTTCTTTGTGTGAAGGCTGAACTCCGCACGACCTCCACATCTTGGTCACAGCATCATTTCGTTGCAATCGGAAATCCTGAGCGGTATGTGCGCAATGCTTCGCACCGTGGCACCAAGCAACAATAAAGATCATGCTCGCAATCTTATTATTGCTTGCTCGCACCATGCACATATATTTTTATTCTTCGCACACATCCTGTTCGTGGTGAATCACACATTCAGCGCAACACCACCAGAAAGGTTGCAATACAATCATCTGCAAGCAATGGTAACAGGTGTGAAACGTAAAAAGGCCAACACAAGTTCAGAGAAACTAAACAACCTCAAGACTGCAATGAAAAAACTGGGCACACCCAATCGCGATAAACAAACCAAAAACAAAACGTCTTGCTAACTACATGCAAAGGCTAAAGCCTTAAATCTTACTGCATAAATGACTAAAACTTACTCAATGACTAAAACATACTCAGGACTAAAACACTTACAACTTACTGCATAAATGACTAAACTCAGAGTTGCTCAGTGGTGCAAAAAAAGCAGCTAATGTGAGGAGCACAAAGTATGAATAAATACACTGGCAGTGAACATGTTAATATATAAGACAATCAGAAATTGTTTTTGTCACCTGTTATCTGGTGTTGAATTTTTAAATAATATATAAAGCTAGGAACAATTGGAACAAACAATATTAATGGAAGTTCCTAGTAAAATCAAATTGTCACTTTTCTGAAATATGTTTAAGACTAGAAATCTCTGGCTGCATACTGCTGTGATCTAAATGCAAGTTATATGTTATTGAAACTATGTAATCCACTAGTCTGATGCTTTATTTTATCATAAGCCTGGTTTAAACTTAGAATAAAAAATCAATGTTGGTTTCTTTAACAATTTGAAATGGCTGTAAAAATGCGCAATTACAATGGCTATGAATATGCAGTATTAAGAAATTTTAAAATTTTTGTCAGGTAAAAACTAATGTTTGTTTAGTTCACCTGTTGCATTGCCTTCCTTGTATGTAGGGAAAATGTTGGATGAAATAACATTATTTTTTTTTGTCAACTTAAACACAATACCATTGTTCAGGTTGTGTTGATGCTGTGTTTAGTGAACAAGGAATTCATAAATCCAGCTAGCAACCTTTTGTTTTGTGAGATGTATTACATTGATTATGTTGCAAATTCTTGTTTTTCTAAAAACTATCATGGCCAAACATCCGCATCATTTAAAAAGCTTTTTCAATTTATTGTGCAGATAACCACAAAACGGCTCTTATTAAAAGTTCTGCAGAATATTTTCGTAAAAAAACCTGTATCAGGTTACGGCCCAAGCAAATGGGTGATACCCATTATCTAAAGTTTACCGCAAGAGAAAAAGGCTGTGGGTAAGTTGCGTAAGTTATATATATTTAAAGCATTTCATCATTGACTCGAAAAAAAATTGCTTGGGTATTGCAGTGCCAACCGTGGTATTGCAGTGTCAACCAAGGTATTGCAGTGCCAACCAAGGTATTGCAGTGCCAACCAAGGTATTGCAGTGCCAAGCAAGGTATTGCAGTGCCAACCAAGGTATTGCAGTGCCAACCATGGTATTGCAGTGCCAACCAAGGTATTGCAGTGCTAACCAAGGTATTGCAGTGCCAACCGTGGTATTGCAGTGCCAACCGAGGTATTGCAGTGCCAACCGAGGTATTGCAGTGCCAATCAAGGTATTGCAGTGCCAACCAAGGTATTGCAGTGCCAACCATGGTATTGCAGTGCCAACCACGGTATTACAGTGCCAACCATGGTGTTGCAGTGCCAACCATGGTGTTGCAGTGCCAACCATGGTGTTGCAGTGCCAACCATGGTGTTGCAGTGCCAACTATGGTGTTGCAGTGCCAACCATGGTGTTGCAGTGCCAACCATGGTGTTGCAGTGCCAACCATGGTATTGCAGTGCCAACTGAGGTATTGCAGTGCCAATCAAGGTATTGCAGTGCCAACCAAGGTATTGCAGTGCCAACCATGGTATTACAGTGCCCACCATTGGGTATTACAGTGCCAACCATGGTGTTGCAGTGCCAACCATGGTGTTGCAGTGCCAACCATGGTGTTGCAGTGCCAACCATGGTGTTGCAGTGCCAACCATGGTGTTGCAGTGCCAACCATGGTGTTGCAGTGCC
>Ga0210059_1006269_pt1 | contig 19111 bp, 13 predicted proteins | sample Ectturendosymbi2_FD_188042 | JGI IMG/M metagenome (GOLD analysis project Ga0210059, IMG submission 188042) | Ecteinascidia turbinata endosymbiont from Florida, USA - Sample 2 (SPAdes) (version 2) | ecosystem: Host-associated > Tunicates > Ascidians > Unclassified | place: Key West, Florida... | reverse complement strand
AATAGAGATCACGCGCCGCGATCACTCTACTGCTACTAGGGTGCGTTGTCTTTATATACTTTCCAGAGATCCTTATCTCTCATTTGTGGTACCCGAGATCGCATGTGATGGTACTCGTACCATTACACCAGACAGTCACAACATGGGTAACAATCTCTACAATGGGAAGGTCTGATGCGTCGGTGCGTAGAATCAAAAGACGCTAAACATTCTACAGCAGATGAAATTACGTTTCACTAACTACAGGCTTTCACAAGTATTTTCAAATTGTTTTCAGATCAAAACCGTTTACTCCTTAGTTGAATGCAACAACTGCTGATTTTCAAACGCACAAATGGAAAAGACAACTCTGCTCATGATCAAGCTCTGCCAACTGAAAATTGAACGACACGCCTTGCAGTAGAGTTAATGATTAGCTCAAGAACGTTCACACACTTGGCCAGTGGTTTCTGCAAGGTTTTTATTTAAGGGTCCAAAATTGGGTGCGCCGATATTTTCCCTTTTTTTCAGAAAAAAACGTGTGAATAGCAAGAAGAAAGGTGATCTACGGTGTTCGAAATGAAATTTTACAAAAACATGAAACACGTCAACTACACTTGGATCCAAAAAATGAGAAAAAAATTACCTTAAAGGTTTTCGCAATGGTGTTTGTAATTTCGTCTTTGCAAAATGTTTAAGTTCTACTTTGATTCAGCGCATTGTCGACATTTGAAATAAGTCGAAAACAACCCATCATTATATGTCATTCGTCGAAGGTATCCACGAATGTAATTTTTCACCTCCATTATGAAACGTTTCGGAGACGTTAGAATGGTTATTTGAATTCATTTAATTGTGCCAGAGAACTTAAAAAAACATCGGCAAAAGAGAGAATAAGAATGTCGTATTGTTCAAATATAAAGAGAAACACTGGTGATGCGCAACTTTCGATAACACAGTTTCTGTACGAAACGGAGACAACCACTGTTGTGTGGTTTCCTGGAATTCTGTTTGATATTTTTCGCCATATTTTAAATATGCTACAACAGCGCTACTGCAACTTTGTCAGCGAAGCTTGTGCTCTGCATCTCTAAGAACGAGCTCTGGTAAGTAAATTGCTAATCTCGGTAATTTGAAGTGGAAGATTATTTTCAGTTGAAAAGAACAATGCACATGAACGAGATGTCTGGTTTCCTGTCTGGAACAAAAGCTGTAATGACCACTAGAGCGCACTCTAAATATTTGCATCGACGTTTGCGTTTTAAAAGTATGTCATTGTCACCTCATTCGCATGCAGCGTTAAAACCGAAGTAAACCATTTTTCAAGTAATATTTTTGCGAACTTGCATTAGTTTCTTCTTGAATGAATTAGACATTGCCATTACTTTTGGGACGTCGTAGATAGTTTAAGCGTACTATATATACGGGTGGATTGCACATTTCATTATTCTTAGTTAATAGTTTCTGAGGTGAATTGTTCGTAAAGGAAAAAGTCGTTTGCACTGAATGTCATATTGGAGTGATTTATTGTTCTTATAAAAGTATTTTATTAATTTGAAGAGACGTGAAGGTCTTCTCTACGCAATTGTGGGTGGACCCGGTGGAGAAAGAAAGTTTTCTGATTATCACCGCAATCCTTCATCGTGTCGCAGAAAATGAAATGGAATGATAACTACGTTCGTTTTGATTTCACTAGCATGGAAAAACTGAGTACTTGCAACAGCTTCAGTGCCTGTTCTTTGAAACTGTTTTTTTTCCAACGCATATGCAAAGCCATCTAAGCTTCAAAACATTTCGATAACCCACGTTGCAGGGCCATTGTTGTGGGCCATGATGAAAAATCGTTACGAGCTAATGTACTGTAAAAGAGTCCGTTTTAGTTTTCGAACAACCCTTAAAAAATTAGTTTTTTTGTCTGTTCACAAACCACTGCGGATGGCCAAGTGGGATTCAAATTAGCAAAGTCTAAGAAACCTAATTTTTGCATAAGATCTTAAACCATATCTAGTCTATTCTCAGAAATGAAACAGGAGAGAAACATAAATTAGTGCCGCTATCAAATAATGTTATTTAGAGTCAATTTTGCTTTGACTTTAAATACTTTGGAACAAGTTATCTCACATATGAAGGCTAGTCCTTTGAAAATTTCCCTCCAGTTAGACAAGACTACCAATGTTTCGAATTGCAGTCAACACATTGCACCCTTTCAAGAACCTCCTTTTCTGTGAAGAACTGAAGAACCTTCGAAACAAAAAATAAGTTTCAGTTTGTGAAAGAAACCTAGAAATCACTGAATGCACAGGCAGACATGCGTGTTGCTATTAGCAACATTATTCCACGTTTTGAAAAAGGCACAACCAAGAAGCAGTAGGCTAACAAATGAGTTGAACTCAAATACATTAGCAAACCTTTAGAATTCAGCCTTTTGTTTCTATTATTTTGTACATTTTTAAGTAAGGAACTGTTTTTTGTGCACTTTATTCAAATGTTAATATATGTCACTGTCATCCTTTCGTGTCCATACCTTTGATTTTTTTGCATATTAAGAACTTGATTATTTTCGAAACGTTTGAAAGCTAGCCCTTGTTATAAATCGTATATATGTGCAAAACACAAATGTGCAAAATGACGCTTAAATGTGAATTGTTATGCAACTTGCAAACAACAGAACAAAATTTACGTTTCCCTACAATTGATCTAAAACTTGTTTCCGCCTATAGTTCTGCAGCATAGCAAACTTATTGTTCACATTTTCATGAAAGCACCAAACTTTCTGTACACGTTAACGGAAGGATTATTAACAATTCAGGATATGGAGCCACTCCAGATTTTGCCTTGGTTAGGTTTGGCGGTTATTTTCCACCAAATTTGGTGCAATATCTGTCATTTTCAATCTCTCTATAGGACTTTGAGAAGTGATTAGTGCTACTTGTTTCATGCGTTTGCAAGTGAAAACAAGATGATGCGGTTTATTGTTATTATTGTACTACAACACATTTTAACAACCTATTTTTGCATAGCTTACATAAATCGCACAGTATCCGGCTGTCCAGTGGCCAGTTAGTTGCGAATTCGGCCTTCGGGTCAAAACGTTTGGCCAACTCTGTCATGGAGGATTAATTAAAACACTATAATTTGCATTGCTTGGAAAATGACAACTTGAAAACGGCATAAACAAACCCTGTGTCCACTGAATGGATTGTGCTTGTTTGGTCCATAAAATATGTGGTTGCTGTGAAAAAGGAGTTTACGTACAGCTAATCAGATCGACAAATAAACGATATTTTCAAGAGCGGCAACACGGTCCCGAATGAAAATGTATATATCCGTGAAATGAACCTACAAAAAACGCTAGAAATCGCGGAAATTCAACGAATAGAACTTATGAACTACATGAAGAAACTATAAATTCCAAGAAAAGATCACATTGCCTGTTGTTCTTTTAAGAATGTAGGAAAGTCTTTAATTTCTATTGAAGATCGAAGGCAATCACAGATTCAAAGTCGGCACCACAAAAGATAAATTTTTTTGGGGGCACTACACATAAGACGGGCATGCGTTCACGCTTTTCAGACAAACAGCCAAATAGTTCACACCTGGGTGGGACCCCAAAATCTACGATGACACAGGACCGCCCCGCGCTAGCTAAATGCGTCCCTGCGTATAAGTAGTATATAGATTCAGTCCCGTCACCGCGGGGGGTTATGGTGGGCTTTGCACCCCCAAACAAAGTACTAAGTCCCCAAAATCGAAATATGAAACACTATGAATCATTGGATATTTTTTCAAATTTTCAATATCAAGCCCCCCGGCACAAACGTAAAGCCCCCCTAGTGAAGACTTCCTGGCGACGGTTTTGTGTAGGTTATAGGGTGGTTGCAAGGTATTTAGTTTCTTTGCTCGTGATCAGTTCTCCAAGTGACGTGCATTTATGAATGGAAACGCTACAAAGATAATTTACAAATTGTATTTAGGTTGATTTTTCACGCTAAGTAGAATGTTATAAATGCACCAGTGGCGTATGGTGATCATTGTTACTGTGTGTGCGCTGTTTGTGACGTCATACCACGACGTTATATTCACCTTTCTAATCCAACGTTTTCGCGAGCTTTGTTGACACAATACGCATATTGTTCTAAACACACTCTCCTTATTCGTTGTTGTATAAGTCAAATTAACTTCAAACTATCAGCGTCCAACTTAGGATACAGGAGCAAAATATACTTAGCGTTACGACGAAGCAATCACAACTGCAAAAATATCAAACTACGCGTTAAAGCAGAGGAGTTCAGTAAAAGCTCTCAGCACTACGTCAGCTCAGTTCACAACTGCAAAATATCATGTTGCAGGCAATATTGATCAAACCCCCCAGAGCCACAACAGCAAAGAATTCGTTCCATGGAACAGGATCTCTCTCTTGCAACACCCAACATGTGCAAATAATCGTGTGGAGCGTAGACTTGTCATCACGGACGTATCAAGAACTGTTGACTATCTACCGACGTTCTACACTGAACGTTCCACTCCATGCTTCCACTGTCAATGTTTCAACATTAGCGCCTACCTATGGAAACTCAGTTTTGGCTTACTGCAGTCCACTTGAAGTTGCGTTTCAAGCCGATCCTTCGACAGAAAATCGTTATGCGATAAACATATGGTAGTGCTTGTTTTGCCGTATGGGGTAAAAACTGTACTGGGACTATTTTACTTTTATTCAAACACGATTAGTTGAAGTGGTGACGTGCGTGGTAAGTAAAAGAGGCCAAGACAACCGTTTAGGGTGTAGTGTGTAAGAACTCAGTATTTGTGGTTAGGTTTTAGCCTACAGTTTGCACAATGCGGACAAGAACCCGCTAATAGCTTGCCAGGACTGCTGTAATCATGACTACATTCATCCAGGCATTTCTCGAACTGAGCCATTACAGACGACACGGTCAACTAAGCAGGTCATGCATACCGAACTTGTCATGTGATCACTTCAATCAATCATGTTCATCCAAAGGCTAAATAACTCGAGCAGTATTTTGCTTCAGAGGCTAAATAGACATTGCCTTACATTGTTGACGCGTCTCGCTCTGCAAACATGTACCGGTAAGCTCAATCAGTGAATCTGATTCACTCTGTCCTATGAAAGGGCGAGGGAGCTACTCGGTATCGCGGCTGCTTGAGACACGAAGCAGGCAGGGGATTTGAGAAGTGACACAGCACAATTTATTGTCCTCGACTCTTGCGTCACATTTGACACTAGAATACCCGTGGTTCTTTACTACCTAAAATGCCCAAGGGTAGTTATATTGACTACTTCTTTGTTTTGCATGAAAAGAAAGATTTAGTTCACTTTCGCTTGTATGTAGCTTGTGTATATTTACAGAAAGGAAAATTGGCTCTCAGCATGTTCATAGTAGAGTTTTACCTGCATGCTTGGGATATTTGCAGCATTGCGCTATGAGATTAAGGTTTTTTACGTTAGCTACAAATGTCTTGCAATTTTGTTTCAAAGGCATATTTTCCACGCTCATAATATCACACGTGCAGGTATTTCGCTGCCTGGACATTACAATTGAAATTGTCTTTAAAACTCAACTTGGCTATGTAACACATTTTTTGCAGACACGTTGTACTAGAGCAGTGCATGTCCCGTATAAATTTTTTTTTACACGGAGTGCACACTCCAACTGAGCGGTTTCTCTTGCACAAAATCTTCACTTGACAAATTTTTTTTGGCTCTTTTTCATTGTCATTGCTGATGGTGAATGCTGTTTGGCCTGGAATGTGATTTTGTTTGTGCGCTTGTGGCCCAGCCAACTTCTCCGCCAATGTGCGGATAAAGTCTCTTCGAGAAATGTTTTCATTGGTGATCTCTTTGTAGAGGACCCAGGCATTGATAGCAGCTAAATCCAGTGTGTTTTGGAAACTATGTACTGGCCACCTTCTTATGCCGGTTCTGCAAGTGCGTTTCTTAGCCATTTGGTCAAGTATGTCGACTCCGTATGGTTTGATTGTATGAGGAAACAGTTTCAAGTGTTTTCTTTTTATTATCAACTACTGTAGTGCCCTTGTGTGTTGTGCTAAGTATCAGCACATGCTTGTTCACCTTTCCCTGGTACGCAGTTAAGGTGCTATCTCCAGATTTATAAAGCTTACAGAAATGAATCTCTTCTTTCATCTTTCTCAAAGATAATGGCACTTCTCTCCTAATTTTGTTTGGTGTTCCCAAGAGATTCGTTTGCTTTTCTTTTAGTTGAGTGGCTGATTTCACCGAAGTAAAATTATTATCAGTTGTTGCATTTCTTCCTTTATTGAGATAAGGACGCATGAGTTGCACTACAACATGATCAGAAACCTGATCATTTGTAGAGCGTGTTTCATCCTTTCCAACATAAGGAAAACCGTTTATCAGGTATTTGCTTTCCTTGTCCACAGCTAACCAATATTTTGCCCAAGCTTGTCTGGCTTTGATGCCATAAACTGGGTGAAAGGGCATCTGGCTTTGCTAGGGAAAAGCTGCTCGTCGATTGTGATAAACGCTCTAGGTTTGTAGCATGTACAGCAGTTGCTTATAATGTGGTTCCAGACTTCCAAAAATAGAACAAATTTATCAGCCTGCAGCCTTTGCAAACGATTCGATTTTACAGCAAAACGAAGGAAACGGAGGATTTTACAAAATCGGTTTCTGGACGTAGCACTTTTGCACAATGGCACTCCCCCTCTTTCAGTCCAAATATCATGCAAAGGCAAATCACTTTTGCCTGTAACTCCTCGTGCATACATGACAGCGATGAAAGCTTCCAATTCTTCAACAGTGAGAGCAAACGTCTGATTATGTAATTGGCGATGGGTTTCTGTAACTGTGCGTTTTGTAATATGTTTGAGGATAAAGCTATTAAGAAGAACACGCCATGCACTTGCGGGGCTAGCAGCAAATACATTTCTCTTTGCGTAAGGTGTAGGCCCAGAAACGTCTCTTCAAATATTCTGCTGTGGATGTCTGCCAGCAGATACATCACCGGCAGTTATCTGAAGCAACTTCGTTCCATCTGGAGCTGTAAGTATCATATTGCTATTCTCAGCAGCGCCATCAACATCTGGAGAAGTAAGTTCAATTTGTGAAGTATCAGGTGTCAGCTCAATGTTCCGATCATACCTTTCCTCGTTATGACTTATATTTATTGCAATCAATATCATCCATTTCCTGAGGAGTTATGATCTTTTCACGTTGATTTTGAAACCGAGGTTGCTTATGTTGCTTATGACCGCATAAACCAAGGCCACAATTGAAGCTCCTTGAAAAATCCTGCTCAGAATCGTCACTGCAAGAATAATTCGAAACTAAATCAGGAGTTTGTAAGTCGTCAAATTCAGACCCACTGTCTTCACAATGAGATACATCGTCAAAAATATTACGCAAAAAGGACCGAAGCTCATCTGCTGTAATACGTCTTCGTTTCGCCATAACTCTCTTAGTATGTCTCAAACGCTGAATCACTAGACTGTCTACTGCAGCTTTGAAAAGCACCAAATATAAGGAAAAGCGATGGCCAGTAATTCGAAACACAAACAGAAAAAAACGAGAAAACAAATAGAAGAGCAAAACTGGTAACAGCGGTTGCAAGCACGAAACCTCATCTGGTAGTCAAAATGACTACTTTGGGCATTGAATAAAATATGGGTCATTTGGCCCTGAAACAAAGAAATTTCAAAGAGCCACTTCGTAAGCCGATTAAGCCCACAGACTAATTAAAAGTCGCAACAGCACACCCACTGGGAAGCAAAAGCAAAAAATTTGTGCCAGCTTCAACCCTCTCAAGTAGTCAAAATGACTCCCCTGAACGCATAACGGCAACATTTAACCGGCCATCAGTGGCGTATCTAGGGTATGGCAGGCATGGCACGTGCCATGGGCGCCACTTTGAATAGGGCGTAAAAATTGCTTGTCAAAAACCAAAATCTTTGTTTACAGTTTCTTGAACCTATATTTGCGCCCCATACATTCATAAATTGCAAAGTTGAATCAACACTGCGTCTTTATATAATGCCTTATGTTGGACGTGTTGCGCCAGAGCCATCAAGCATTATGACAAAACTGTGGTATTGTGACATAACACGATGGTCAGATATTGTGACAGAACAAGAACGTTCGCATTCCATAGCCACGAGACTCCGACCTTCTAACGCTGTAAGAAAGTCAGTCCGTACTGCTGTATTTGAGACCAGAAGATATTAGTCAGAATCTGGCTCAGACGAGTTCATGTCCGTGGCTGTGAGAGCTGTTTCCAAATAACTGCCATTGAGGTCTTACAGATTTACAAATTAAAACAAACTGCTGCGGCCCACTCCGACTTTACGAAACGTCTTCGATAGGCAGTGGTGTTTGACATTACGCTGAATACAACGCCACATTCCAGACACCAGGGTAGAGAACATTAATTGGTCCTCGAATGATTACCGTGCCAGTTGAGTAAAAAATGTTAACTCATTAAAGAGATTTGTTAGTCTTTTTCAGAGCTAGCCTTTTCTGTTCAAATTTTTGGCTTTCAGTTCGATGCAGGGGTGAATCCGGGGGCGATTCCCCACCTTAAACCTACGAACGTAACTTTATTCACCATGATCTTTTTAAATTCGGAAAACAGCATTCGCACGATACAAGGCCATTTTAACGTCCATTGTTTTGTCACAGATGTGTTGTTAAGTATACTTCATCCCTCTTACACTTAGCGAAGCCGGTATGAGACTTGACCACCAAATATTACTGAAATCTCTTCCCCCCTCTAAACTTACGGGGGGATCCGCCCCTGGTTCGATGTCCAAGGCCTTGTGAAATATATATGTAGCCAGGGGTTCCAAAGGGGCCATTTCCCCCAGATTTCTACCATATCTTTACGTTTCATGCTTTGAGACTTGGCTTTCCAAAGCAAGCACTGCTGCTCGTTTAAATTCTAAATATTTGGCCCCCAAAGATTTTGGGCTGGCTACGCTACTGTTGTGAAAATTTCCTGACTGTGAAAAACGAAAATGTACATGTGGCAATTAAGGAACTGTCGAGAGTTCAGATGTAGGTGACAAGCAATTATACGAGAAGATTCTAGATTGCAAAATGCTAGTTCCAAGTTGTACAACTTAAGCGTCTTGAAGTCTTCCTGACATTCTTCGAATTCCTTTGCAAATAATGCTGAGGATGGTAGTTATGTGTACCGTACCGCAAGCTGCGAACAATCCTTCAGTAAACTCAAACTTGTCTTTTCATGCACTCTGGCCTTCAACGACTAACAATAAGTCAGGGTAGGTTCCGTCATCTAGATTTGATGTGAATAAAAGGGGATGAAACAGCAAAAGCTTACTTTGATGAAATCATAGACGACTTTGCTTTGAGAAAAGGAACAGAAAGTGTTGTTTCAATTAACGTTTTTGTCTAATTTATTTAAACTTTTGTCTAAACATAAACATTTTCGCAAATAGCTGGATATGTCCATGGTTTGATGGAATTGTCTTTTTTGAACACAGATGATACATCGCTTGCATTAAATAATTTATTGCGCAATTCAAATTCATTGTGTTCCATTTTAAAAGAAACTGTCGTTTGCAGTTGCAATATGTTGCTTGATTTTTTTGTAGGGTATACAATTTGGTCAAGCAACTCTATGTAGACCTATGAACTATGATAACGTTATCATTTGAATGTTTTGATGTTCTTCATGAGCACAGAAGTGCGTTGTGGTCCTTACGGATAGTTTCTTTTAATTGCTGAAAACATTTAAGCAAAAATAAAAATAACTATTTTTTGTTTCAAAACATTTATTTTCTACATGGTTTATCTTTCGCAAAGATTTTAAATTATTAGAAAGTGCGCACATTTAAACTTGGCCATGTGCGCCACTTTGCATTGATACGCCACTGCCGGCCATTAACACAAACGGCGACTTGTCTTTACCACGACACGATGGAGAGACAAACATATCGCAGAAAACGGTCGATCGGTCAGTCATACAACAACTCGCTCGCTACACTACTCAAAAAAAGGAGCGCATGCAAGAATCTGCCAGGTTGTAAGCACACGCGCAGCAAAGCGAACAGAAAAACGCATTCAGCACAAGTCGTGACTGTTAAGTCACGTGATGCACACAAACGCAGTGTTAACATGGGAACGGTTTGTGCCCAGCAGGATGGCTCAATTAGCAGTCTATTACAATGCGTTTATTCCAGAGCCTACGTACTTGTCCATGTAGTTGGGCCACTGGCCACAACAACACTGTGCCAAGCAACATGCCTATATGTTACTGTAGAATTTGCAATTTTGCGCAGTCAAAGCGGAGTCGGATTTGATAACTTCCATGATTTGCGGAGTAGGAGCGGATGCAGAGTAAAAGTTTTCGGAGCGGACATGGAGTTAAAAAATTGAGACTCTGTCCACCTCTAGTGCTAAAGAAAGCTGTCTTAAGAACAAAACAAACGGAACTTAGCGACTTTTTTGCAAGAACGTAATGAATTACTGTACTACTCTTTATTCTGTATTGCATGTAAATACTACTGCCAGTGTTTTCAAATTCTTGTTCGTGTTCTTCTTATCAGAGTATTCGCGAAATCACGATAGAATAAGCGGCAATCTTAATCAAAGAATACTCTTAACCCTTTCCGGACTCTGACTTTCAACTAAAACACCGTTAAGGAACGATTTATTGTAGTTCGGCTGCGAGGTCAATTCGCCTACAGCGACGCTTTTTCTCCGGTCCCTTGAAGTGACGTTATAGGGCAATTCTACTGTACATTCAAAAACACACATTTTTCGTATAAAACATTTGCGACCAACATCACCAAAACGTCCGGTCACCGAAACAGCATCACCGAACTGTTCTAGACCCCTTTTTCCATAACATTTGGAGCTCTTTTTGCTATTTTTTATTTGACAAAAATAAGGCATCGCACATGTTTTTGTTGCGGGCTGCTTCGCTAACATATATGTCTGCTCTCTGCATGCTCTGATTTCACTTACACAGGACCTGTTGCTTCATAAAGAAGGTATTGGCCGGATATGCGCAAGCATGCATTTACGTTTTGCAAGCCATGCATTTACATTTCGCAAGCATGCATGCACTTTCGGTTCCCGTTCCTTTGATTCTAGAGCACACTTGCCCGCTAGTTCAATTGTCTCAACCATTTCCTGTACAGGGCAAAGTGTGAACCCAGTTTGATGAGACATGTCGTCCTTGTGGAAACGAAATTCCCTTGCTTTGATGGTGTTTGGTCCAGCCCTAACACAGAAGAGTAACCACTGTCCATGTGCCAACACCAGAGTACCCAAGAACACTCATCCTAAAAACAGTTGTACAATACAACTCAGGGGAGCAACCAGCTCTTCATCTCGGGGGGATCAATTTTCATGAAATTTCATTCGATGGCGTTATCGTACTTATCCAACCGTGGTACAATAGTTTTGCAAACGATCACATATAATAATAATGTATTTTTGTCCGCAGACATAAAGACCATAGCATACAAACACCCACATTCTGCACAACGCTGGTTAATAAAGACAGAACGTTTCACAAAAGAGTTGCAGGCTGAATCACCAGTGTCAAGAGAAATTTCTGACTTCACGCCATACACGCATGCGCAGAGTAACATTCTACATATAAAATAACTGAGAAAACTGATGATTAGGGCTTAGAGTTTGGTGTTTAGGTAAGTGTGTCGGGTTAGGGTTTATGTTGCAGTTAGACAACCAAAAATTATTGAAGTCAAAGATGAAGTTCAATATTTTTCACTGGCTTCACTCATTCCCGTAGTGCAGCTTGTTGTGGTTATTTGACACCTAACCATAAAGGCTAAATTTGCACAACACACATCAAAAAGTAATCGTCAAGCTTTAGTTCTTTACTCTGAGAACCAAAGTGACTGACAAAAAATAATAGGTCAGAAATTTCGCGTGACACCAGGCTGCAGAAACTTACTCAACAGAACGTTTTGTAACGGCGTTGGGGCCGAGCCTCAGGTTTACCGACGCATTCCTAACACTATTTGTTCACTTGGTACAACACTACTGCAGAGTGGAACGCTAATTCCTAAACTGGTCAAGGCCAGGTAAAGCACGAATGCATTGTGACGTGCACAGTCCGCACCCTCAAACGAACAAACACTGCAATGTTCGAGAACTCAGTCACAAAGTAAAATGCGGATGTAGTGTTCAAAAAATAAGGAAGAATGTAAACAATCTGACTGCGTCAAAGCAGGCAACCATACGCTATTAGACCTTCTGCATCTTTAGAGAAACAAGTACATATTTTTTCTTAACAATGCCTCAAATGTAGGAATGTTACACTGAACCTGATGAGTCATGACTTCTAACACTCACTCTCCAGAGCAGGTTGTATAGAGATCTGTATCCAAAATTATGGGCCCCACTCAATCTTTGCATGCATGACTTTTGGAAATTCCACCATATTTGTGATGCATACATGGGCGTACAAAAGGAACTCAAATGTACATTTTTAACTGCATTTGAACATCGACAAAAAAGAGGCTCGCAGCTTGTTTGCTGCACAATATTTTTATCGCAGTTGTCTCTGAATGTCTTTGTCATCTGAGAGCTCAGTATTCAGTACAGCTCCCAGATACGTGTTGGTTTTAACAGATTATCGATTTTAGTGGTTAACGGATGTTAGATTTTTACCACTCACTTGTCAGCAATGGGGTGACTGTGCATTTTACACTCCCAGCCTTAAACGTCATACAAGTAGTTTGCTGCAGTTGAAAATATTTCCATGCGATTCTGCATACGCCTGACACACTGATAAAAGTTCTTTTTGCAACATTTCTGAAAATGAGAACTTTTCAATTTTATTCAAGATGCAGACTGAACGATCAGCACAGAGTAAAAATTAGTATCCTCATACAAACACCTGGTTGGCTTGTATTTGAATTTCTATCACAAATGAAGATCCCAAACTTGAGAGACAACCTATGTCAAGGGTGAGGGGATCTTTGAATGCTACCATTTCGGACAAAACGAGTAAGGTGTCTTGCGTCTTTAGTGCATAATGGATCAGGTGTGTTTGGGGTAAAACAGCTTTTTCTGGTATCCATGAATTGTGTGAAAGTTTTTACAAGCACGTTTGAGGCTATGAGCATCCAGGGCTTGAACTGGTTGCAAAAGTTATGATCTTGCATAGCGTCATTTGGAGCCAAAGTGGTCTGGTAGGTAGGCGGGTTCAACACTTGATTTTCAGTCATATGACACTTCACTAAACCTTTTTGGCAAGCCGTGGTACTGGTATCAACCCTGATGTTGTAAAGTTTCATGAGGGCAAATTGAGGCCTGTCTAAGAAAAAATAGTACACGAACAAATAGACAAAAAACGCCTTAGAAATCCGAACATTTTAAACTATATCCCACGAGTGTTGACACTTCCAGGATATTTGTGGTTACATACCAATCATTCACAAAATTTTCGATCAGATAACCTGTCTCAAGATACATCTTGTAAAGAGATAATTTACCAATAGAACAAAGAAAAATGCCAATATAGCTTCTTAAAAATGATTAGAATATAAAATTTCATCTCTATTCTTTGAAAGTTTCTGAAAATATCAAAATTGCTATGCAATGTTTTGAAAATTGCAGGGGGGCAAATGCCCCAAATTCCCCCCCCCTGGTTGCGCGCCAGATACAACTACAGGACATGCAACCTAAAACTTGTACTGAAATAAGGAGTGCAGCAGAGTCGCCTTAGAGTTAGCGCCTAAGACCAAAGAAAGCGTGCCCGTACGCAATCGAGCATAAGGTTCTCTCGGTTTGTAGTTGTCACCATTCATGTACAGTTTTATCCATTGCGTTTTTCACAGAGGTAACAGTACACTCTTCGCCAGTTTTTTTTAGTGCTGTTGAAACCTTCAAGAAGATCCTCAGTTTCAGCCCTCTTTGCTATTGAGAGAAGGCAAACAAATGTCCAACAACTATCTCAAAAGCCAATCACGCTAAACTCATCGACAATCACCATTGACCATCAATTTGTTGTCAGTTATTCCTGTAAATATTAGCTTGTAAACAATATTGTACGCAAGATATTCAGAGGTGTCGTAACCGGGTGGCCGCATGGGCCTAGGCGTCCCACTTTTATTTCTTGGGGCCTGGCCCCCCACTTCAAATGTCGAATTTTGCCATAATTAGTTTAAGTAACACAATTAATATTGATTCCATTAAAGCAAATTGTTTAATGAAAAAATGCTGCAGAATTTGGCAGCATTTTGATAACATCATTTGCAATATATTATTTGTATTATGGCAGGATTTCGTAATTGTTTGGCAGATTACACTGTGCACAGTCTGTCACCCTGATACGGCTTCCTTACCGCATTCGTGTTGTTGAACAGTGTTGAGAGATGGTGAAAAACAACACAATTTTTGCAAAAATGTTTTAATTTTACATGATTGTGTGCATGGGCGTCAAACGGATTTTTTCAGGGGGCCATTGGTGGATTTTTCCAAAAGGTTTTCTAAGTAGGGAGCCAAAAGTGGTGAAATATGTTTTTTACCACTCGAAACTAAGAAAACAACCTTTTTTGCTGAAATTTTCAAATTCCTGCTCACCTTCTGACACCTGTTGCAACCTCTCCAGTGGTGTTGCGTTGAATGTGTGATTCACCATAAACGGGATGTGCGTGAAGAACAAAACCATTCATATATGTGGCGCGAACAAGCAATAAGAGAATGATCCCGATGGAGTGATCTTGGTGAGTGACCTCTAGTAATGCTTGTGACCTGGTGAACAGTTGATTGTGCTTGCTGACGGTGACGACGAGAGTGAACTCGATGGGTGATCTACTGATACTATGGTTGCGATTGATAGCTCAATGTGGTGACTAGTGAAGGCAAAGAGTGATCGTGGCGTGGAAGCTCTGCCGATATTAGCTTGTGAACCATTGAACGTAACGACTAGCGTACGCGGAGAGTGATCATGGCATGTGAACTCTGTTGTTGCTTGCTGCCACAGTGCGAAGCTCTGCGCATATGCCGCTCAGGGTTTCCGATCGCAACACACCCATGCTTGTGTGTAGAAAACAGTTGGTGCCGCACCATTAACATTTGGTGAATTTCGAGCGTTTTAACACCATCTAAATAGTGAAATTGTGCTGAATCATATCCAAAATGACATATTTGACACATCAATTTCAATTGTGCTTCTGTCTTTGCATTGGCAACACTTGAGACCTTTATATGGTGTATAGGTAATGACGTCATATTTCAATGCTTATGACATCACAGTTGCCAATTCAAATCGCAAATAGTTTCTATAGTTCTTTGGCGTGCACTTATGCCCTCTCACTTTGAAAAACGTTCCGCCACCCACGAAGATATTGCAAAATTTTGAGACAAACTCGCAGCATCTTAGGAAACCTTGTTGTTTTGCTCTCAATGCATTGGTACAGATGCGATGATTGTTTGTATTTCGAAAAACAACAACAGAAAAATTCACTATTGCGCGCGTGCTTCAATTAAAGCGCTCGACATATTGATGAGCTACGAATTGCAATTGTTGATGGTTCATTGGCAGAATATATCATTATTGTATGTGCATTATCCAGCGGCAGAATTTCGGATATGGCAGTAGGATAGTAACGTAGAGTCGGTGTTTCGCAAATGTGATTTCTCACAAAAAGACTGCTTTACACGATCCTTTGAATTTTGTGTTTGCCGTATGCATGCAATTAGCATGGACTCATTCATGTCGCTATTGTATTGTACCGACCACTTGTGATTTGATGTGTCGCGATCAGACGGTTTCTGATCGTCATCAGACTGCTCAGTTACTGTGATTGTAATTCTTTTGTTACTTTATGTTTCATTGCACCAGAGTTACTAATTTTTTCAAAACAAACAAATTGGCTGATACCTGTAACGTAACAAAGACAAATCCTTTGAAAACAAGAAAGGAATGGTTTGCAGAAATTTGTAGTTGTTTTCCTGGATTTAATCTCACAAAACATTTCGAAGTGTCATTCATCTGTTGCACAACAGTATGAACTGCAACTTGAGGAAGTGAAGGAGCAACTGCACCAGGAAGATATTTCACCTGCTGTGATTGCGCAGTGTGAAGCAGCCGAACTAAAAAAAATAACAAAGATATTTAGATATTGTGCAAGAGCTCATGTTGGTTCTGGGCCGAGACACTCGAGAGAAGTATATGACAAGGGCAAAGAGGAAGCTGAAAAATTTCCAACAAAATTTTAGCAACTGGTCTTGCAAAACGTATTGGTAAAAATGAATGACTGTATGCGTATATCTGTGCAGTTCAAAGGACAGACTTTCGCATTCGGTGGAAGAAACAATAATAACGCACAAAGTCATTGCAATTGCTCCATCAAGCAAATTCGCTTCAAACGATGTTTTTTGTAAAGATGCTGTTATCCTTTGAATTTCTAAATTAAATTTGTATAGTACTTTTACTTACTTTGGCAGTCAGGTGCAAAGCGATGTGTTCTTAATGATCTAGGCAGCGCCGGGTTTAGATGGCGGGGGTCCTGGGACCTACGCGTGGTGGAGGCCCCATGTGCGGATACAAAATGTTTAGGTAGGGGATGATCGATGAAGTCATTAGTATTTCCACATATCATTAATATTTATGACGTAATCTTGTGACGTCACATTTGTTAATTCATCTGTAACAAAACTTTATGAGGCAAAATGGTATTTAACAATATATAGCGTTTTGTGAAACTGGTGCAAAACCAGTCACTAGAAGTATCGCATCCTGTTTTTGTTAATATTTGCTTGAAAAAAGTTGTGAAAATTTTTGGAAAAACTTTTTGGACGACCAAATGTTTTCATCATCTCCAAACGCCAGTCCTTGTTCAGCAACAAATTTTACGACAGACCAAACGTTGCAGGCAGATGCGATTTCCGATTTTGTTCGCTTTGACTGACCTGACTGACTAGTTCTGCATTAATTCTTCATATTACATCTGGGACTAAATGTAATTGTGGCATCTACTGTATATATTTCATTGAATGCTCGTGTCTCCTCAGGCGCTCACGAGCGTCCTTCCAGTCGAAGATTCCTTAAAACGATTGGTACATTTCCGTGAGAAGTTTGTTTTTTCTGTCTTGTGGAACATTATGTTCTGAAAATGACTTTTCATCACAATGTCAAAAAGAGCCTGTTTCGTATTTCAGCCAATGTTCCCGCATTTTTCCGGTACACGGACTGGCCAGAAGGGCCAGAGACCGATATTGTTGCCTCCAGTGATAGCGCCAGCCATCTCATCTATCGTGTTTTTCGATGATACATCTTAATGTTCTTCTGCTACTGCACTGCTGGTTAAACTTGGTCTATTTTCATTGTTACGTAGATGTAAGTCTGTCAAATGTTCTTCGATTTTCTGTCCTCAACATATGATGCTTTGGACTTCTCAGTATTATGAACTTGCTCATTAAGCAACCATAAATGATTGCAAATGTCTTAATATCTTAAACAGAGTTCGCTCAGAGAATTTCCAAAAAAAATGTTTTAGAACAACAGTTGGCTTGTGGATGGACATGAAGTATGAATGTTGAGTTAATTCTCAGATGGGTACATTTGAAGCGTTCTTGGCAAGCTAGGATAAAGTGATAGCCACCTGGTTATGCCGTGAGCAATAATTTTTTGGCAGTCAGTGTCCACAAAGTCACAATAGTCTTTTCACTCTCTTTTGCGAACTTTGTAAATGCAACCTCACGTAATTCACTCAGCTTCAAAATCATTTAGTCCTTTTCTGAAAAAGGCATACTTCTGTCGATTATCTTCATGTTTTGGCATTACTGATTAGCTATAATTACTACAAAGTACTACACTAAGCTATGTACAATGCGTTGATCATCGTATCACGGTTCATTAGCAAAGCTAGTACAGAACCTATAATGGAGTCAGAAGTCCGTGCTCTTGTGCCAATGTCATTGAGATATTGACAAAAGATTTACCACTGCGATATAACGATTAATGTGAAAGCATTCCCGCCTTTCCAGCCGAGAATTAACTCAACCAAAGCATAGGTTGATTAGACAACTTGCAGGCCTCCCATAAACTAAGCTATGCCACCAGCTCGTATCTTGTTGCAGTTGAGTAAGGACAGCTTACTGGATGTAAATACAATATATCATACCAGTAACGTAACTGACGGAGGGCAGAGGGGCGAATTTCCCCCTTGGCAAGCTAAATGTAAATACCGGTTTCCTACTGAACTGTTATGGACATAAGTGACCATATCATGATTGATACAGAAAATGAGGAAAACATCAGTGAATCAACATTGACAAGACAGACAGTACGATTTGCTGAGAGATGCTGAAGAAATAGAAGTAGATTGAAGAATGAAAAGGACAGTGATGAAATGTATTGTGTGCGTGTATTAACCATGTATTGTACTGTTGTTTACAGATAAACGTATAGTGTGAATATCAGGATGGAAAACTTGTACGATTTGTATTTGGCGTATCAGGGAAAATGCATCATATTCTAGGAGGTCAAGGAATTTCAAAAACAAGATTTGCACTCAAGAAATTTTCAAGCAGTATTGGAATGCTGAAGGCTGATTTGCCGTGGCAAGACTGAAATGGACTCTTTGTTTGTTTCTTGAATTTTTCCCGCGTCGCTGTGCGATTGTCCGCTCCTGCCGCGTGTCTGCGATGGAAACGCTCAGTTGCGTTTCGCCACTTCTGCGATTTCGGTGCCTGCTGGTAGGTTTAAGGTAGGTTTACACTTGGCAGTTTTCGTACGGAAATCCACACGGAAATTTTGTTTTTTATAGTTTCCGTACGCATAGCTACCGTTGCGTGCGCAGTCGTACAAATCGAAGCGGATCCGAAAACGCGAAGAGCGAAATATTCGTACGGAGACGGAGGTGTTGTTTGATGACGCCTGACGAAACAGCCAGGTACTCAGGGGCGCAGCCAGGATTTTTCTAAGGGGGGGGCTGAAGTTATGGAAGCAAAAGCCTTGAAAAAGAAAAATTGCTTGTGATTAGAATAGTCAAGGAAAGTACGTAATTTGTAGATAAACAATTGACTGTACTCACCACGAAAACTGGGGGTCCTTCCAACTAACCTGCCATCTTGTTTGTTTGATATTCTTTCCTGACGACCGCAAAACTCGACAAACTTGATTAC